>Ga0310345_10001233_pt1 | contig 29694 bp, 23 predicted proteins | sample HC15DNA20500_MG_FD_204667 | JGI IMG/M metagenome (GOLD analysis project Ga0310345, IMG submission 204667) | Marine microbial communities from station ALOHA, North Pacific Subtropical Gyre - HC15-DNA-20-500_MG | ecosystem: Environmental > Aquatic > Marine > Oceanic | place: Pacific Ocean: North... | reverse complement strand
CGAAAAGCTCGCGCAGGAAGGTTTCGAATAATTTGCCTCGACCCTGGGGCGACATGCCTGTACCAAAGAGCTTCGCAAAGGCTCGGTGGAGCGCTCTGAGATCGGCGGTCTTTACCTGTTTGGCCTGGGCTTGGCTCGAAGCGGTGCGCCTGATGGTCGCCGTCGCATTGCGGCTGTCGACCGCTTTCTTCAGTCGTGAGATCTTGCTCTCGGCGTCGGTGCGGTCGAGCTTGCCGAGCTTCTCAAAATAATAGGGGTCAAAATAACTCCAGTTGGCGAGCCGGTCGATCATCTTCTGGAAAACAGGATAGCCCCGATCGGGGCGAGCCGACAGCCGTGAGAACGCATCGACAACTATGGAGTGACGAGACATCTCGGTATCGGGGGACGCCACGGATTGTGGTGGGCAATCGACGCTGAGTAGAAATTCGACGATCTTCTTCTTCGGCCAGAAAACCGCGAGAATGCAGTCATGCATGGCATCGCGTATGTCTAACGGGATCTCAGGGGCCGTCGCCATGACACTCGTCATACGAATCTGCTCGATTGGGCACAAGCAGTGCGTGTGAAGCGCCCCTTGCGGCACTTCAACACCTTGCGGTGGTCACCATATTCCAGTGGGCATTAGATTTTGAGGCGGTGGCGGTGGGCAGGGCTAAGGCGTGGCAGCTTGAACAGTGGGAGCGCGGCTATGACGAGGCCGAAGGGGACATCTGTGGCGAGTGTGTAAGCGACCCTGCGCTAAAGAAATGGATCGCGGACAATGCGGAAGCACGCACTTGCCGGTTCTGCGGCACGGAGTCCGATGAGCCGATCGCGGCAAGCTTTGACCACTTTGTGGGTATCGTTCTGATCGGCGTCGGGTTCGATTGGAACCACCCGGACGATGAGGGCATCCTCTACATCTCGGCGGAAGGCGGTTATCAGGCATCGGTTGCCGACACTTGGGATGTCCTGGACGAGTACGACATCAGCGAGGACTCCGACGTCTTGGAAGCGATCGTCGATGTCGTCGGCAACGATGGCTGGGTCGAACGAGAATATTATGGCGGAGACGAGAGCCAGCGCCTCGAATGGGGCTGGGACCGGTTCAAGCAGGTCGTGAAGCACCAGACCCGCTATGTGTTTCTCTCCCCCGACGACGGCGACAGCTATGTGGAGGTTCCACCATCACGCATGCTCGCGGCGATCGGAGAGACGGTTATCGACGAACTGGCCGACCTAAATCTGATCACGGAAATCGCCACTGACACGGACCTGTTTCGCGTCCGGATCGGAGAAGGCGCCTATCATACGGGTGCGGAGATCGGCACGCCTCCAGCCAAGTTCGCGAATCAGTCCAACCGAATGAGCCCCGCCGGCATTCCGATGTTCTATGGTGCGTTCGACGTTGTTACCGCTCGTGCCGAGACGCTCGACCCGGAACATCATGCCGGCCAGACATTGTCGGTCGGGACGTTTCGACCGGTGCGCAATCTTCGGATGCTCGACCTCGCTGATTTGCCCGATATCCCGAGCGTGTTCGAGGAAAGCGGTCATCCCCGCATCCACCCTCTCCGCTTCCTTCATGCGTTCGCGCGAGACATCGTTCAGCCCATCGCACGGGATGGCCGCGAGCATATCGAGTATGTTCCCACCCAGGTCGTCACCGAGTATTTTCGGCGTGTCTTCCGTAACGCGGGGGGCGAGCCGATTGACGGCATCATCTATCAAAGCTCGAGGCAGGGCGGCGACAAAGCATTCGTCCTGTTTTGTGAAAATGAGCAATGCTTCGCAGTGGACGGCGGTCCTTTCTTTATGGAGCAGTTGGTCGAGCTGAGAGGGGTCGCTCACGAGCAAGCCTGACTGGATGTCAACCAAGGCGGCTACCGCTCGTCGCAGGCACACGCGGGCCCACTTTGCATTGGAGGCAGCTTTCCGAGATTCTACGCCAGAAGTTACCGGGCCGCTACCGGCCCAGGAGCCGACCCGAAAAGGTCCGCACATAAACCTTGAGCCGGGAAGGAACTGCTAAGGCAGGCTTGGGCGATGGTTCTACTTTCGTTGCAATGCAACGCGAGCCAGACGCCGAACCTCCTTCGCCCACGCAGTCAGAGCTGCACGCTTTTCGTCGAAATAGTGGTACCGCTGGTACACGCCGACGATCCCAGAACGCGCGCCGGACAGGTGATTCAATACCGCTTCGGTCACCTCAAGTCGAACTCCAAGCTTTTGCAGGCCGGTAGCCGTAGTCCGACGAAGGTCGTGCAGCGTCCAGTGCGGAACGGGTTCGCCCACCCGTTTTTCGAGATCGTCCCGGATACGCGTCATAGCCTTGCTAAATCCACTCGGACCTGCCTCCCAGTTCCCCCTTGCGGGAATGAGCTTGTCGCCCCGATCGTGATCAATCTGCGACTTGACGATCTCGATTACGAGTGGCGACATGGGTACGAGATGCGCTACCTCGTTCTTCGCGCGCTCGCCGGGAATGGTCCATAGTTGCCGCTCAAGGTCGAACTCAGACCGTTCCGCCTCGAACACCTCGTTGCGTCGCTGGCCTGTCAGCAAGAGCAGCTTGATGGCGGGCCCAAAGGGCGCCCCCTCCCCTTCGAGTACATGCCACAAGGCGCCGATCTCCTTGTCGGAAAGGACGCGTTCGCGCGCCTTCGGCTTGGGCGGTCGCCCGGCGTCCCGGCACGGATTGGCGGGCAGACGGTCGAGGCGCGGCAGCGCCCACGTGTAGAAGGCCGAGAAATACGAAAGGATGTTCCGCGCCATGACAGGCGAGCGCTTCGCAATTTCATCGATGAAATGCGTGATCTCGCTTCGGGTGATGCCATCGGCCGCCCGGTCACCGAACTCTGGCAGGATATGGCGCCTGAAGATGCGCTCGATCTCGGCGCTCCCTCGCAGATGGGCCTTCGCCTGCTTGTAGGCCGGCCAGAGCGAGTCCACCGTGTGACCCGCCGCGGTCCGCTTCTGAGGCTTCGGCAGGCTGGCGACTGGATCGGCCTTGATCTCGACATCCGAGAGGATCTGTCGAGCCTTCTTGCGGGCCTCTGCCAGCGGTAGCCGCTCCGAATAGCGACCGAGCGTGATGTTGCGATACTTGCCGGCAACACGCTTGCGCAGCACGAAGGTTCTCGCGCCCGAGACGCCGACACGCAAACGCAAGCCGGGCACGACCGCGTCGAGATACTCTGCCTGTCCGCTTTCAGGAGGCCGAAGCGCCCGAATTTTTGCGTCGGTAAGCGCCGCGCTACCTTTGCTGCTACCTAGAGCCATAGCCGCTGATTTCCACTCAGTTTAGGTAGCACCGCCGCTACCTTAGGTAGCATTTGGCGGAAATACCGTGCGATTGAGTGAGACAGTCTGACAGCTAAGTTATTGAAAACAAGACGTCTACGGACGTCAACGGACCCATTTGGTAAAGCTCTTAATCAGCGGGTCCTAGGTTCGAGCCCTAGTGCGTCCACCACTTCTCGCCAATTTTTGAGCGCCGGGGTTTATGGCAGGATCACGCCAAGACAGTTCGGGCTGAGCTTATCGAAACGGCGCAAGGGTGCGGGGCACGAGATTGCGCCGGGCAAGTCGTGGCGGCACTCGTTGATCGCAGGCCTGGCTCGGTTCTAGCCGTCTTCATCCTCAGATGGAGAGCAACCCGCGCTTCATCGCGATCACCACGGCATGGGCACGGTCATTGGCATCGATTTTCGTGAAGATCGCCTGCAGGTGCGCCTTGACCGTATTTTCGGTGATGCCGAGTTCGCGCGCGATCACCTTGTTGCTCTGGCCCTTGGCGACTTGGTTCAAAACCGCCTTCTCCCGATCGGACAGCACCGGCGCGCGGCCATAATCGACGATCAACTCGGAGACTTCCAGCGGCAGATAGCGATGGCCCTGCCGCACCGCGCGGATCGCCGCGGTGAGCTGGGTACGCACCATATCCTTGAAGAGATAGCCCTGAACACCAAGCGCCAGCGCGCGGCGGATCGGTTCGTCGCCGCCGACCGAGGTGAGCACGACGAACGCCGCCTCCTCGTCGCGCGAAAGGATCGCCGCGATCGCATCGATCCCGTCGCCATCGGGAAGGCTGACGTCCATCAGGGTAACGTCGGGTTCATAGCGCCGGTGCATCGCGAGCGCCTCGGTGAAGCTGCTGGCTTCCGCGAGCAGCGTCATGTCGCGCTCTCCTTCGATGATCGCGCGCAGCCCGGCGCGCGCGACGAAATGGTCGTCGACGATCAAGACGCTGATGGGTGCGTCGCTCATGCCGCTCTCCACCTCCCGCCAAATGCGAGGATATGCTGCCATAAGCTCCGCTGCGGCGCGAGCGGCACGTGGCAGCGGACGATCGTTCCCGTCGGCTCGCGCGCCAGGATTTCGCATTTTCCTTTGAGCCCGCCGATCCGCTCCCGAATGCCCGCGAGCCCCCAGCGACCTTGCAAAACCCCCGCCGGGGCTTCGGCGATGCCGATACCATTGTCCGTCACGCTCACCGCCACCCCTTTTGGCGCATAGGCAAGAATGATCTCGATCCGCGACGCCTGAGCATGTCGGCGAACATTGGTCACCGCTTCGCGCGCAACGGCGAGCAGATCCTCGGCGACCCGAGCCGGCAGCGGCCGTGGCGAGCCGGTCACGATCAGTTCGGCCGTAATGCCGGTATCGCCGATCAAGCGCCGGACCAGCACATCGATCTCTCGTTCCAGGCTGGGAGAAGCCGCGCCCCGTTCCCCCGGCTCATGACGCAGCTGGGTAACCGCCCGCCGTGCATCCCGTAGCATCGCATCGAAGATCGGCATCAGCTTGGCGAGCTGCTTGACGGTATGTTCGGCATCGCCGCGCGTCGCCTTGAGCGTCGCGTCGACCTGCCACACCGCGCCGGAGAAATCTTGCAGCAGCGTATCGTGAATGTCGCGCGCGATCCGGGTTCGTTCGGCGGTGAGCGCCGCGTAGCGCCGACGAAGGCTGAGCGACCTGAGCCGAAACGCCAGCACCGCGACAGCCAGCACGGCGGCCGCGACGATGGCGTAGAAGGTGCGGCTTTCGGTGAAAGCGGGCAGGATCTCGAAGGTCTGCGACGCGCGGCGGGCGGGCCAATCGCCGTCCAGGTCCAACGCCTCCACCTCCAGCACATATCGGCCCGGCGCCAGCCCGGTGTAGATCGCGCTCATATTCTGGGTCGCGACGTGCCAGCCTTGTTCATGCCCCGCCACGCGGTAGCGGAGCATCGCCCGCGGCGGAACGCGAAAGCTCAGCAGGTGCATCGACCATTGAATGGTGCCGACCCCCGGATCGAGGACGAACCGAGCCGCTTCCCGCCCGTCCACGATCGGTCGTGACAGGATGATCTGCGGCGCGGCCGCGCTCCCCGCCGGGGGGGTGGCATAGGTCACCAGCCCGCGCCGGGTGACGAAGATCGGTCTATCGCCCGAAAGCAGCATCGTCGGCGCGGCGAAACGTGGCACGGCGAGATCGGGAAAGCCGGTGCGATCGCCGAATTGGTCGCAGCCCCGCCGCACCGACGCCGCGGGATCGGCCAGGAAACCGCGCAGCCTCGCCAGGCCGATGCGCCCGCCAAGCCACAGATCGCCGGCGGCATTGGCCATCACCGCCGATACGTCACCCAGGCACGTGCCTTCCGGAAGGGGAAACTCCACGAAATGCGTGCCGTCCCAGATTGCGAGGGCGTTGGGACCGGCCACGATCAGCCGGTCACCGCTGGCGAACAACGCCGCCACATTGGATGGGGGACCGGCAAGACGAGCAAGGCCCTCCGTCGCCCCGATCCGGTGGGGCCGGCGGCCCGGGCCGAGGCGCCAGAGGCCAGAGTCGTAATCGGCGATCCAGATGTCGCCGCGATCGGTTTGCGCCATCGCGCGCACGAACGCGAAGTCACGCGGGCTGCCCTGGGCATGCCAGGGCGCCGCGCCGCCCCGCCGCACGAGCATCAGGCCGTCCCCTCGGCAGGCGACCAGCAGCGCGTCGGCGCCAAATGGCAGAATGGCGTCCGCCTCGGCGTGGCAGGCGCGCCGCTGCCAAGAGTCCGGTCCGCCGGCGACGCCCGCGAAGCCGGAATCGGTCGCGAACCACACCCCCGGGTCGCGGCGGGCGAGCTGCCCTACCTTGCCCGTCACGCTCGCGACCCGAAACGGCACCGTCGCCTTGTCCGACTGCACGGAAATGTCGTTTGCCGCATCGCCGATCCAACGCCGGCGTTCGCCATCCGATACGATCGCCAAAATGGCCTTGCCCGGCGGCGGCGCGGGCGACACTGGCCGGAAGGGACTTGGGCTGAAACGATCGACGCCCCCACTGGTCGCGGCCCAGATATTGCCCTCAAGGTCGCTCGTCAGCGCGCGCACGACGTTGCTCGACAGGCCATCCGCCTGCGATACGCGCTGCAGCCCTCCGTCGCGCAGGACGGAAAGGCCGTTGTCGTCGGTCGCGATCCAGAGTTCGCCGGGTCTGGGCTCGACGAAGGAGGTGATATTGCGGACCCTCCAGCCGGTCTCCACGGCGCGATAGCCCCTGCGATCAGGGATCAGCCGTTGGACGCCATCTTCGCCACCAGCCAGGATCGTCCCATCGGGCCGGACGAACAACGCCATCGCGTCGCGCGTCCCCGTCACCTGGGCGAAGCGCCGCCCATCGGTCGTCCAATATACCCCGGCCTTGGTGGCGATCAGCAAGCGCGCGCCGTCTTCGGCGAAGGCGGTGACCCGGGCCTTTGGCGGCAGTCCCGCGGCGATGCCCCAGGGCCGCACGACACCATCGGCGCCCATGCGCAGCAGCCCGCCAAAATAGAGGCCCAGGATCAGCCCCCCATCGCGCCGCCGCCACATTGAATAGACCAGCGGCGCGGGCGATCCGGGTGCCGGCGCGCCCAGGCCGAAAATCGTCATCCGGCCCCGCCGAATCCGCAAGAGGCGGCCCGATAAGCCGCGCGCCTGGGAAATCCAGATCGAGCCATCGGCCTCGCTCAGCAGGATGAAGTTCTCGACACCCGGCCTGGACGGCAGCGCCAGCGCGGCAGTCTCCCCGTCATGGCGGAAGATATCGGCGCCGGTGCCGATCCACAGATGGCCGCTGGGCTCCTGCGCCACTTTGAAGGCGGGACGGAAACGCGCTTGGTCTGGGCCGCCGAAGACATCGTGGGTATAGCCCGGCAAGGCGTCCTTTTCCGCCGCATCGCCTCGCGCCGACTGGGGTAGCGCCAGCGCGGCGATCGGCAGCGCCACAGCCGTTACAGCAAGCGATATCCGCCGCCCTCGGCGGGGCCTTCGCGGCTTCGGCAGGCTTGCAAGGGGCCGGCGGTCCATCATCCCGAACTAAAAATCTCCCATGACCGGTTCGCCAAGGCAAGCATCGCGGGCGAACGCCGACAGCCCGCGAGCGTCGCACCGCGCGCGGCGGATCGGATCATACTTCTGGGTAGTCGCATCGACGCCGATCGGGGGAAGCGAACAAGCCAGGGCCGACGTAAAACCGGGAAGTCCTCAAACGCTGGGAGTCGGCCCGTGACCACGCAATCCTCGCCAACGACGACATCTCGGGAAACGATCGCGCGCACCAGTCTGGCCGATGGCCAGCTGCTGATCGACGGCCGCTGGACCGACGGCGCCGGCGGCCAGCGCACCGCGACGATCGATCCCACGACCGAAGCGGTCATCTGCGAAGCGATCGACTCCACCCCCGCCGATGCCGACGCCGCGGTCGAGGCGGCGCGCCGCGCGTTCGACGAAGGGCCGTGGGGCCGCATGGGTCATGAGGAACGGGCGAAAATCCTGTTCCGCATCGCCGATCTGCTGGACGAGCGCGCGCATGACTTCGCGCTGCGCGAGGCGATGGACATGGGGATGCCCTATGCCGATTTCCGCGCGACCATCATGCCGCATTGCTCCGGCTTGTTCCGCTTCTTCGCCGGCCAGGCGATGGCGCATATGGACGGCGGCTATCGCCAGTCCTACGAGCCCAACGTGCGCGTGCTCACCCGCCGCGAGCCGCTGGGTGTCGTCGCCGCGATCACCCCGTTCAACTTCCCGCTGGCGCTCACCTGCTCGAAGGTCGCCCCCGCGCTCGCCGCGGGCAACACCGTCGTCCACAAACCGTCGCCGGACACGCCGCTCACCGCGCTCGCGCTCGCACAACTGATGCTCGACGCGGGTCTGCCGGAGGGGGTTCATAACCTGCTCACCGGTGGCGGGCCGGCGGTGGGGGATGCGCTGGTGAAGCATCCCGCCGTCGACAAGATCGCCTTCACCGGATCGACCGGGGTGGGCCGCACGATCATGAAGAACGGCGCCGACAGCATGAAGCATCTGACGATGGAATTGGGCGGCAAATCGCCCAACATCATCTTCGCCGATGCCGATATGGAAGCGGCGCTGCAGGCGGCGTTCTGGGGCATCTTCTGGAACAAGGGCGAAGTTTGCGTCGCGGGCAGCCGGATCCTGGTCGAGCGGCCGATCTACGACGCGTTCGTCGAACGCCTGTCGCAAATGGCGAGCCAAGCGGTGCTGGGCGATCCGCTCGACCCCGCGACCCAGATCGGCCCGATCGCGTCGAAACGCGAGTTCGACAAGGTCATGATGTATGTCGAGGAGGGCAAGACGACGGCGCGGCTCGCCGTCGGCGGCGGCACCCGGCAGCTCAACGGCAAGGGGCTGTTCGTCGAAGCGACCATCTTCGCCGATGCGACCAACGACATGCGCATCGCCCGCGAGGAGATTTTCGGCCCGGTCGTCCCCGTGATCCCGTTCGACGGGGAGGATGAGGCCGTCCGCCTCGCCAATGATACCAGCTATGGGTTGGCCTCCGGCATCCAGACTCGCGACCTGGGCCATGCCATCCGCCTCGCCGATCGGATCAAGGCGGGCACCGTCTGGCTCAATACCTGGCACAAATATCATCCGAACGCGCCGTTCGGGGGATACAAGATGTCGGGCTATGGCCGCGAACAGGGCGCGGAGGCGCTCGAAAGCTACAGCCAGCACAAATCGGTTTGGGTCAATCTCGGCTGACGCCGCCCCGGTCCGCGCCCCGCGACACCCCCCGAAACATCATCCCATCCCCGCCCAAAGAGGCAATCGCCATGGCTTACACCCTCTACAACCGGCGCGCCGCCTTGGGCGCCGCCTTGCTCGCCGTCACCGCCACGCTGGTCGTGGCCACGCCCTATGCGCGCTCCGCCGCAACCCAGAAAGGAAGCTTGAGCATGACGAAGACGCTTGCGGTGGGCGACAAGACGCTCGCCTATCTCGAAACCGGGAGCGGCCCGGCGGTGGTGATCGTCCACGGCGTGGGCGGGCATAAGGAGGATTGGCAGGGCGTCGCCGCGGCGCTCGCCAAGACCCACCATGTCTTCGCGATCGACATGCTCGGCTTCGGCGAGTCTTCCAAGACGGGCGACGATCTCTCCATGCCGGTCCAGGTCGCCGCCGTCGCCGCCCTGCTCGACGCGCACAAGATCGCCCGCGCCAGCCTGGTTGGCAATTCGGTTGGCGGCTGGGTCGCCGCGAGCTTCGCCGCCGCCCATCCCGAGCGGACCGACAAGCTGGTGCTGATCGATCCCGCCGGCTTCAAGGCGATGTTCGAAGGAACGCCGCCGGTCAACTTCGATCCGAATGGCCCGGAAGAGCAGGACAAGCTGATCCGCTTCGTCATCAACGGGCCGGTCGCCAACACCCCCGGACTCGCGAGCCAAGCCTATGCCCGCTACGTATCGAGCGGCGAGAAGGCGATCTCCGCGACCTGGAACAAGAGCCTGTACGTGTCGCCCCGGCTGGAGACGCTGTTCCCCAAGATCACCGCGCCCACCCTGGTGCTTTGGGGCCGTGACGACAAGCTGTTCCCCTCGGTGCTCGCCGACGCTTTCGCCGCGCAGATCAAGGGCGCTCGTGCCGAGCTGATCCCCGATGCGGGCCATTTTCCGCACATCGATCAACCGCAGGCGACGACGACGGCGATCGTCAACGCGCTCGATTGAGGAGACGGCGATGTCCACCTCCCTTCTGGACGGACAGGTAGCGATCATCACCGGTGCCGCGGGCGGCATCGGCGGCGCGGTTGCCCACGAACTTGCCGAAGCCGGCGCGCGGCTGGTGCTGAGCGACCGCGACGAGGCGGCCCTCGGCACGCTGGCCGACACGCTCGGCGCGGTGGCGATCGCGGGCGACATCGCCGATCCCGCGCTGCCCGAGCTGCTGCTGCGGACGGCGCTCGATCGGTACGGCCGCGCCGACATCCTCCACAACAACGCCGGCATCATGCATGTCGGCGGGATCGACGAGATCGATCTCGATCGCGTCCGGCTGATGCTGCGGGTGAATGTCGAGGCCGTCATCCACGGCTCGTACGTCTTCGCCCGGCATTTCAAGCGGCAGGGGCGCGGGTTCATCCTGAACACCTCGTCCGTGGCCGGCCTCAAAACCGGGCCACGGCTCGCCGCCTACGACGCCTCGAAATTCGCGGTCGAGGCCTTCACCGACGCGCTGCGCATGGAACTCGCCGGCAGCGGGGTGCGGGTCGCCGCGATCCAGCCGGGGACGGTCGATACCAAGCTCTACCAGGGCTGGGGCGCGGCGGACCGCGACTTCGTGTTCTCCGGCGGTGCCCTCGCCCCGGCCGACATTGCCCGGTGCGTGCGCTTCATCCTCGAACAGCCGCCGCACATGACGATACCGCGCCTGTTCGCCGCGCCGGCGGCCGAACCGGTATGAGCGTGATGCCACCGCATCAAGTGCCCCGGCGCATGATCGTGGGCATCTCCGGCGCGACGGGCGTGGTCTATGCGCTGCGCCTGCTCGAGACGCTGCGCATGCTGGGCATCGAGACGCACCTCGTCATCACCAAGCCCGGCGAGATGACGATCAGTTACGAGACCGAGCTCAACGTGCGACAGGTTCGCGCGCTCGCGTCGCGGGCCTATTCCATCGGCGATGTCGGCGCGGCGATCTCGTCCGGCTCCTTCAAGACGATGGGCATGATCATCGCGCCCTGTTCGATGCGCACCGTCGGCGAGATCGCGAGCGGCGCCACGTCCAACCTGCTCACCCGCGCGGCGGATGTGTGCCTGAAGGAGCGCCGCCGCCTGGTGCTCGTCGCGCGCGAGACGCCTTTCCATGCCGGCCATCTGCGCGCGATGCTGGCGGTCACCGAAATGGGCGGCGTGATCTTCCCGCCCGTGCCGGCCTTCTATGCGCGCCCGGCGACGCTTGCCGACATGGTCGATCACAGCGTCGGCCGCATCCTCGATCTGTTCGATCTCGAGACCGGGCTGGTCGACCGCTGGGAAGGCGCCGGCACGCCGAAACTGGCTCCCCTTCCCCCTTATTCCAATGGCCAGCATCAGGAGTTGTCATGAACCGCTTGCTCTCCATCCGCGATTGGATCGCCGCGCTCGACGCGATCGGCGACGTCAACACCATCACCGCCGAGGTCGATTGGAACCTGGAAATGGGCGCGGTCACGCGGCGGGCGATGGATCTGCGCGCGCCGATGCCGCTGTTCACGCGCATCACCGGCATCGCGCCGGGCTATCGCGCGCTCGGTGCGCCGGGCGGACTATCGGGGATCGCCGGCGCGACCTACGCCCGGCTCGCGCTCGCGCTCGGCTTGCCGGCGACGGCGGGCGGGCGCGCGCTCGTCCACGCCCTGGCGGACGCGCGCGCGCGCCCGCTCGTTCCACCCGAGATCGTCACCCGCGAGCAGGCGCCCTGCAAGGAGAATATCGCGATCGGCGCGGAGGTCGATCTGCTCCGGCTCCCGACCCCGCTGATCCACGGGAAGGACGGGGGGCGCTATATCCAGACCTATGGCCTGAACATCGTCCGCACACCGGACGGGCGGTGGACCAATTTCTCGGTCAATCGGATGATGTTGGTCGATCACAACCGCCTCGCCTGCCTCATTCCGCCCAATCAGCATTTCGGCATCATCCACGCGCAGTGGCGCGCGCTGGGCAAACCCACGCCGATCTGCGTGGCATTCGGCGTCGAGCCCGCCTTCCCGCTGGTGGGGGGGATGCCGATCCCCCGGGACGAGGACGAAAGCGCGTTCCTGGGCGCCTATTTCGGCGGCCCCACCCGCCTGGTTCCCGCCGAAACGGTCGCGATCGACGTGCCCGCCACCGCCGAGATCGTGCTCGAAGGCCATGTCAGTCATGACGAGACGACGATGGAAGGCCCCATGGACGAATTTCCCGGCTATGTCGGCGCGCATGGTTCGGAAAAGCCGGTGCTCCATGTGGAGGCGATGACCTGGCGGAACGACCCGATCCTGCCCTTCTCGGTCGCCGGCGCGCCGGTGGAGGAGAATCACACCGCCTGGGGCATGCCCCACGCCGCCGAAGCGCTGCACCTGCTCCGCTCGGAGGGGCTGCCCGTGTCCATTTGCTGGACCGTGCTGGAAGCGGCCTGCCACCTGATGGTGATCGCGCTGAAGCCGGATTGGTATGAAACGACCGGCCTCAAGGCCCCGGAAATAGCCCGCCGGATCGGCGCGATCATCTTCGCCTCCAAGGCCGGCTTCGGCATCCCCAAGCTGATGGTGGTCGAGGACGATTTCGATGTGACCGATCCCGCCGAAGTGCTCTGGGCGTTCGCCAGCAGAGCGCATCCGAGCGAGGGCGAGGTCTATTTCCCCGACGCGCCGCAGAACGCGCTACCCGTCTTCCTCGGCACGGCCGAAAAGGCCGCGTTCAAGACCACCAAGGTGGTTCACAACGCGCTGCTCGCCGATCGCTTCCCGGCGAGCGAGCGCCCGGTTCGATCCGATCTGATCCATGGCTGGCCGGGCGCCGTCCGCGATCGCGTGCTCGAGCGCTGGCACGCTTATGGTTATGGCGGTGGTGCCTAGGGCGCCATCGCCAGAGCAGCGTGGCCGGAGAACGTCCATGATCGCATCGTCTTGGCGCGCTCGCATCGGCCTTCGCGAACGATCGAGCGGGCAAATCGCCGGTCATTCTGCTCGCCGAAAACCTCCGCCGAGCAGAAAGGCCCTGACGCTGGGATCGCTGCTCAGCCCGGCGGCGGTCCTGGCGGCGGCCCATGCTCCGTCTTCGTCACCCGCCAGCCAGCACACGCGCGCCCGCGCCGCCCACCAGGGCTGATATTCGGCCGCGCCCCGCACCTCGTGCAGCTGCCTCAAAGCATTTGTCGACGCCCCGTTCTCGGCATGGGCGACAGCACGCGCCACCAGCACGCCCGTCGTCGGCGCGAAATGCGCGAGAACGTCGTAAAGCCGCGCCAGCGGCTCGGTGAAGCGCTCGCCCGTCACGCGCTGATGGGCGTGGAGCGACTGGATCGCCGCCTCGGTCTGGAAGCGGCCCGGTGCCGCCAGCAGCGACGTCGCGCGGAGCAGCGCCTCGGCCTCAGCGATCATCGCGCCGTTCCACCGCGACGCATCCTGCCGATCCAGGGGGATGAACACGCCGTGAGCATCCCGTCGGGCGCCCCGGCGTGCCTCGCAATGCAACATCAACGACAGCAGACCCATCACCTCGGGATCGTCGGGCAGCAGCTTCCGAAGCAGGCGCGCGAGCCAGATCGCCTCCGACGCCAGCCCGCCAAGCTTGCCGTCGGTGCCGCTCACGTCTTCCCAGGCCGTGCCATAGGCGGCGTAGATGGCCGATAGGACCATATCGAGCCGAGCGCTCAATTCGGTGCGATCGGGAACGACGAACGCGATCCCGGCATCGCGGATTTTCCGCTTCGCCCGCACCAGCCGCTGGCTCATCGTGCCGCTGGACACCAGGAAGCACGCGGCGATGCGGGCCGCATCGAGCCCAAGCACCGTTTGGAGCATCAAAGGTGTCTGCACGTCGCTGTCGATCGCCGGGTGCGCGCAGACGAACATCAGCGCCAACCGTTCGTCGCCGAACGCGCTGGCGACCGTCGCCTCGCGCTCATCCTGGAGCAACTGCACAAGCTCGATGGCGGCCTCGGCCGTTTGTCGTCGCCCCGCGGCATGGCCGATGCTGCGTCGCGCGACCGTGACCAGCCAACCGAGCGGGTTGGTCGGCACGCCGTCACGCGGCCACTGGGCGAGCGCGGCGGCGAAGGCGTCGCCGAGCGCGTCCTCGGCGACCGCGATGTCGCCGCATCGCTTGGCGAGGATCGCCAGCAATTTGCCATAGGACGCGCGCGCCACGACCTCCGCCTGATCGGCGGCATCGTGGCGCGCCCGATCCATCAGGCGTTCGGCGGCGGCAGCACGGAGCGGATTTCGACCGCGCCTCCCGTCACGCACGGCGCGCGCGACGCCCATTCGAGCGCGCCGTCGAGGTCGGCGACATCGACGATGACGTAGCCGGCCAGTATCTCCTTGGTATCGGCGAACGGGCCATCGACGACATGGCGCTTGCCGTCCGCCACCCGGAGCGTGGTGGCGACCTCTGGGGGTTGCAGGCCGTTGCCGCTCACCATCGCGCCGCTCTGGGCGATCGCCCCGATATAGGCGGTCCAGCCACCCCAATAGGCCTCGGCCTGAGCCGGATCGTTGGGCTTGGCGCGTTCAGCGGCGTTTTCATAGAATTGCAGCATGTAGTGCATTGGTCGCATCCTATACCAGGCGGGAGCCGCTGGCGTCATGCCCGCGACGAGCGGCGCGATGACCGCTCGACCAGATGTGCGGCGAGGTGAAGCGATTCCGACCGAGCACAAAAAAATAGTAGCTCCCGGGCGGCATGACCCCCATCGACAACCGCCGCTGATCGCCTAGCGGGGACGCCCGCCGCGCTTGGCGCTGTAGAGCGCGAGATCGGCCGCGCGCATCAGCGCGGCGGCGTCGCGCGCGTCCTTGGGGCCGAAGGCGACGCCGACGCTCGTGCCGCTCGCCACTTGGCCGTGCGCGGATCGCCGCCCAGGGGCTTGACGATCGCGAGTTCGGGGCCGTCGCGGCCTTCCACCGTCATCACCCGTCGTGCGCCGCGCCGCTGGGCGATACAAGCCGGGCGAGCTGCGCGTCGCTCTCGCGTCCGCCATCGGCGGTCCACCGCCCATCTGCGGCGCGGCGACCATGCGAAAGAGGCGCCCGTCGATCGTCTAGATCTGCTCTGATTGCTGCTCGGCGGCCCAGGCGACGATGCCGGCAAGATGGGCGTCCATCCGGCGATCGCTGTTGCTGAGCACCTGGCCGTCGGCGGCGACGAAATAGGCTTGCGGCAGGCCAACCCGAGCCGCGAGATTGTCGAGCGCGGCGTCGCCCGAGGCGATGGCCGAGCGCAAACCGAAATCATGCGCGAGCACGCTTGCATGGGCGCCAAGCGCCTGGGCGCGCTTCCGGCTTGGCCCATGCGCGTTCAATCCGCGCGGATCAGCTTGATGTCCTGGTCCGCCGCCCAAGCGGCGACGTCTTCTCGCCGCAGCGCGGTCGCCATCAGGTCGGGGAACTGATCGGGGGTACAGGCGAAAACCGGCACGCCGAGCGCCGCGACCTTGCCCGACAGCGCAGGATCGTAAGCCGGCCGTCCGGTATCGGTAAGCGCCAATAGCACGATCACGTTGACGCCGATCGCCTGCAGCCGCGCGAGCCGATCGACCAGCGCGCTGGCGTCGCCGCCTTCGTAGAGATCGGTGATCAGGATCAGATGCGCCTTGGACGGTCGCTCGATCCGGTCTTCGCAATAGGCGACCGCGCCGTTGATATCGGTGCCGCCGCCCAGCTGGATGCCGAACAACACCTCGACCGGATCGGCCAGTTCCTCGGTGAGATCGACGATCGCGGTGTCGAAGCAGACAAGCTTGGTCGCGACCACCGGGAGCGACGCCATCACCGCGGCGAAGATCGAGGCATAGACCACCGACGGCGCCATCGATCCCGACTGATCGACGCACAGCACGACTTCGTCGAGATCGACGATGCGGCGCTGCTGGCGCATGAAGCCGATCAACCTCTCCGGCACGATGGTACGATGCTCGGCCTGATAGTGGCGCAGGTTCGCCTGGATCGTCCGTGGCCAATCGATATCGGCGAAGCGCGGGCGGAAGGTGCGCTTCGAGCGATCGAGCGCGCCGCGAACCGCTTCGGCGGTCTTGCGCTCCAGCCGCTCCATCAGCTCGGCGACGACCTTGGCGATGACGGTTCGCGCCGTTTCTCGGGTCTTTTCCGGCATCACGCTGCGCAGCGCGACCAGATCGGCGACCAGATTTACATCGGCTTCCACCGTGGCGAGGAATTCCGGCTCGAGCAGCATCTGGCGCAATCCCTTGCGCTCAAAGGCATCCTTCTGGATCACCTGCACCACCGTTGCGGGGAAGAATTCGCGGATGTCGCCCAGCCATTTGGCGACACGCGGCGCCGATCCGCCCAACCCGCCCTTGCCTTTCTTCGCGCCCTCGTCGCCATCGCCGTAGAGCGCGGACAATGCTTCCGACATGCGACGATCGCTTTCGGAGAGCGGTGCGTCACCCTCCTGCGGGTCGACGCCGAGCGCCAGCGTCCAGCGACGGCCGCGTTCGTCGTCGGTCATCGGGCCGCTCCCTTCTCAAGCAGATCGAGCACGCGGGCCTGATGCGCGGGCCACAGTTGCACCGCGCCGGGCAGCAGACGATAGCCCTTCGCGCCCGACCTTCCGCGCCCCAACACGGCGTCGAGCAGCCGTCGCCGTTCGCTGCGGTCGAGCACCGAGAAGACACGGCGGAACAGCGGCAGATTGGCGGTGAAGCTATCCTCGTCCAGCGAGGCCAGCCAATGGTCCACGGCGTCGCGCAGCGGGGCGTCATGGATCAGCCGCTGGCCCGCGCCTTCGAGAAAGCCCTCGAAGAACCCCGCCGCATCGGCGACGGGAATGCCCGGCGAGAGCATCCGCCCGAGCAGGACCGCCGCGGCCTCCGCCTCCAGCAGCTCGGCTTCGTAGAGCAGGCGCGCGGCGACGCCCGCGACGATCCGCGTGACCTGCGCATCGTCCAGCAGCTTGCGAAGCGCGGCGTGCCATTGCGCCATGATCTCCGGATCGAGCTTGGCAAGCTGGATCGCATTCTCCGCCACCAGAATCTGCCCGCGCAGCTTGCCCGCGGCCTCGGCGTCGAGGTTCCGCGCGGCATAGGGCAGCGCAAGCGCGGCCTGGACGACGATGCGCGGCATCAGCGCCGCCAGATGCTCGGCGGTCCCCGCCCGCGCCTCGCCATAGCGGAGAATGTCGGCCATCGGCGGGAGCGCCGCGAGCAAGGTACCGCAATCGCTGGTGAGCGCGGCCTTTTCCTCCAATGCGGCAATGCCGATCCCCGCCGCGTGCGGCAGGTCCGCGATCATCGCGTCGCGGGTCAGTCCCGCCAATTTGCCGAGATCGGGCTCGGCCTGCATCGCCTCGGCGATCCGCCCGCCGGCGGCTTCGGCGATCGTCGAGCCATAGACGAGATTCTCGACCAGCCGCACCGCGAACTCCGGCTCCCAGCAGAGCTGCCAGTTCTCGCGAAAAGTGCCGCGGCTGCGTCCGGCATCGGCGAGCCGGCCCCATGGCACATCGAGCGCGGCCAAACGGTGAAGCAGCGTGGAGCGCGCCAGCCCACTCTCGCTGCGCAGGTCGAGCGTCAGCGCGCGCTCCAGCGCCTCGGGCTTCAGCCGCGTCGCCTTTTGCTGACGCTGAAGGTCCTCCAACAGGGGCGCGAGCGGGGTCGATGCCGGAATGGCGCCGACATCGGCGCCGATCAGCAATTCCGCCGCGATATCGTCCCACATCGCCCGCTCGCCGCCGCACAAACAGGCTATGGCGCTGTCGCGCAGTTCCTCGAAGCCGGGTGCCGGCCGCCCCCGCAACGCCGCGAGCGCGCGGCCGAGCCGCAGGGCCTCGATCGCCGAAGCGGTCGACACGAAATGCCCGCGGTCGCGCAGCACGCGGCAAATCCGCGCCAGCCAGGCGGGATCGCGCGTCTCGTGATCGCCCGATCGCCAGAGATGCGCGTACCAGCCCGGCGCCACCACGCCCGCGCCATAGCCACTCGCCCGCGCCAGCCGAGGCGAGGTCCAGGGCGCCCAGGTCGCCTTGATCGCCACCTTCGGGCGCCCTTTCAGCAGATCGCGATCCGCAGCGAGGCTACGCCGCTCCGCCAGCGCGGGCACGTGCCAGGCGCCGCAGATCACCGCGACGGGCCCGTCGCTCTCCCTGGCGGCGCGCGCGATCTCGATCCGCATATGCGCCTCTCGCGCCGCCTCTCGGCTGGAAAGGGAGCCCGTCTCGGTTCGCAGCGCCGCCATCGCATCCGCCACCGCCGCGAAGATCAGGCCGGGCGCGGGATTTTCCTCGATCACGTCCGACCACCAGGACTCGCCATCGGCATAGCCCGCCGCTTCCGCCAGCACGCCGATCGGATCGCTGGCGATCGGGTCGCGCTCAACCGGGGAGGCAGCGTCGTCGACCGGCTGGGCACCATGCTCACCCAACCGATCCGAGGCGGGCAGATCGATGAAGCGCAGTGCCGCGCCGTGCCGCACTGCCCAGCGCGCCGCCTGATATTCGGGCGAATAATCGGCGAAGGGATAGAAGCTCGCATTGGCCGGATCGTCCGCCGCGTAGGTGAGCAGCGCCACCGGCGTCACCATCTCCGGATCGGCGAGCATGGGGAGCAGATCGGAAGCGTCCGCCGGACCCTCGATGAGCACCGCGGCGGGCAGCAGCGCGTCGAGCGCCTCCACCAGCCGGCGCGCGGAGCCCGGCCCGTGATGGCGGATGCCGAAGAGATGAACCTCGCCCGGCATCGCGATCAGATCAGGTCGGTCAGCGAGGTATAATAGCCTTCAAAGCCGCGGCGTTTCTTGAGCACCGTTTCCAGATATTCGCCCAGCACCGCACGATCCTGCACCGGATCCTTGATCACCGCGCCGATCATGTTCGCAGCGAGCGTCTCCGGCGTCAGGCGGCCATCGTTGAAGAAGGTTGCCTGACTGATTCCGCCGACCATCACCGCGATCGTCTCGGCCGTGGACAGCCCGCCCGAAGGCGATTTGAGCGCGATCTTGCCGTCCTCGGTCGATCCCGAACGCAATTCGCGGAAGATCGAGACGACCCGCGCCACTTCTTCGCTGACGTTCTTGGGTTGGGGGAGATCGAGGCTCTGCGCCATCTCGCCGACACGTTTGACGATGATCGCCACCTCTTCCTCGGCGCTGTCGGGCAGCGGTAGCACGACCACGTTGAAGCGCCGCTTGAGGGCCGAGGACAGTTCGTTGACGCCCTTGTCGCGATTATTGGCCGTGGCGATGATGTTGAAGCCGCGCGCGGCGGAGACCACGGTGTTCAGCTCCGGGATCGGCATCATCTTTTCGGAGAGGATGGTGATCAGCGTATCCTGCACATCGCTGCCCATCCGGGTCAGTTCCTCGAAGCGGCAGAGCTTGCCCGCCTCCATCGCGCGCATCAGCGGGGTCGGCACCAGCGCATCGCGGCTGGGCCCGTGCGCGAGCAGCTGGGCATAGTTCCAGCCATAGCGGACCTGGTTCTCGTCGGTCCCGGCCGTGCACTGGATTACCAGCGAGGAATCGCCGGTGATCGCCGCGGCGAGATGCTCGGATACCCAGGACTTGGCGGTCCCCGGCACGCCGAGAAGCAGCAACGCGCGATCGGTGGCGAGCGTCGCCACGGCCGTCTCGATCAGGCGGCGATCGCCGACATATTTGGGGGTGATGACGGTGCCATCAGGTGACCTGCCGCCCATCAGATAGGTTACCACCAAGCGCGGCGACATCGACCAGCCGGGCGGGCGATGGCCGCTATCGCCGGCGATCAGCGCCTTCAGCTCGCCGGCATAGCTTTCCTCCGCGAGCAACCGCAGCTTTTCGCTCATCCTTGCACTCCCCTATCTTCCAGGGCGGCGTTCAGCCGCAACATATCGAGCCGCGGGTCCGCCTGGAGCAGGCCAGCGCCACGCACCAATCGGTCGAGCGCTTTCTGCGCGCCCGCGCGCGTGGCGAGCATACCCAGCGCCAGCAATTCCGGGGCGTGATCGCCGGGGCGCGCATCGGCACCACCGAGCGCGCGCAGCAGCGCGGCTTCGGCCGGCACATCGATCACGCCCTGCACCCGTCCACCCGGGCCGGCGACGGCGAGCGCGTCCTGATAGCTGCCCTTGCCGTGCAACACGCGCTGGGCGATTGCGGCACGCTGGGTCGGGCCGATCCGCGGCGCCAGCGCGCGCAGCGGCCCGAGGTTGGGCAGGTTGTTTTCGGCGAGGGCCGTCGCGAGATCGGCGACGATCGCATCGGGTGCCGAGCGTTCGGCCATCGCCGCCAGCTCGATATCGGCCTGCGCATCGCCTCCCCATCCCCAAATCGCGGCAAGCTCTTCGCCGCTCATCCCCAGCGCCGCCGCGAAGCTGCTGTAATCGGTGCCCGCGAACAGCGTCTGGCGCCGCATGCGCTGGGCAGGCGTCTTCAGCACATTCGCCCAGATGGTGCGCGACCGGCGGAGCAGGCCCTTGGTGCCGAGCGTGAAGAAGCCGGCCAGTTCGGCGGCCTCTTCGCCCACCGCCGATCCGCGGCCCAATCGCGCCAGCAGCGACGCCGCCAGCGCCTTCACCTTGGGTGCGCGATCATTTGCGGCGAGGCTTTCGAGAAGCGGGGCATCCGCCTCCGACAGGCCTTGGGCCAGTTGGCCGAGCAGGCGCAGCCTAATGTCCGCGCCCTCGCCCGGCAGCATTGTCTCCAGCAACGAGCGGGCCGCGCCGGGATCGCGTCGGCGCAGATCGGAGAGCGCGGCGTTGCGCGCGGCGGGCAAGATATTCTCCCAATTCGCCGTGGTCAAACTTTCCGGGGCACCACCCGTCGGACCCGAGCCGCTCGCCGCCGCTTCGATCCAGTCGCGCCACGGGGCATAGACGTCTGGCGCCTCATCTTCACTCGCGGCGGGCATCCAGTCGGCGGGATGGAGCGTCCAGCCCCGACCGGCGACAAACTGGGCCAGGTTGCGCTTGTGCCGTCCGTCGCCCGCCGCCAGCACCCGCCGGGCAAGCGGACGTAGGGCGTCAGGCAAGGTTGGAAGCGCCAGCGCGGGAAGATCGGGCCAGGCACGCAAATCGGCGGGCGGTTCGGCGATCACCGCCATCCCCAGGAACTGGCCGGACAGGGCCAGCAACCGCAATTCGGCCTCGACCGGATCCTCGCCGATCTCGGCCTTCCAAACCTGCGCTACCGGCGCTGCCGCCGAACCCATCGTCCAGCGGGTCAGCACCTGCCCGAGCGCGTCGTAGATCGCCTCAGCCATCGGCGCCGATCCTGCCCCAAGGCGTCCGCGCCGCCAGGATCGCGAGACGATTGCCCGACCACAGCGCCGCGGCACGGGTGAGTTCCGTACCTCTAATCAGTCCCTCCACGCCTTCGGCCAGCGGCAGCGCCATGGTGGCGTCGGCGGAGCGCCACCACCCTTGCCCGGCGGCATCGATCGCGACACGGCCGCGCGGCAGCAACAGCGGAATATCGAGAACCCAAGGCTCGGCATGCAGCGGGGCGGTGAGCGCTTCGGCGAGATCGGGCGCCGGCTCGGGCCAGTCCCGCGTATCGGCACCATCCGCCGCGCGCTGGAGCAACAGGGCGCGCAGCGGATTGCGGCCGGGGAAGAAGGCGACTTCGCCCCTGAACCGCTCGCCTGGGGTGAAGGCAGAGGTGCGGCGGCCGGCGCTGGCGGGGTAGTAATCGAGCAGCATCGCGAAGCGTGGACCCTCGGGCTCCAGATTGAGCAGCCAAGTGGTCTGCGACACCAATCCGTCACGCCGCGTCTGCACCTGCTCCACCAATACTTCCCAGAGGCCGATGACGCGCACCGTGTCGCCGCTGGCGAGGATCGTTTCGCGGGTCTCGGAGCTGGCGACGGCACGGCGGATATCGGCGTCGCGCGGCGCGGCGCGGAAAGCGCGGGCGAGCAGCACCAGCTTGCCCAGTTCGACCACCGCCGCGCGCGGACGATCACCGGCCGGCTGGCCGAGCAGGCGCGCCGGCAATTCGTCGATCCGGCCGGCCAGCGCTGCCGCCTTGCCGTCCACCAGCCGTGCGGCGATGCGGCGGCAGCGAGCGGTGGCGTCATCGATAAAGGCCGCGAGGCCCAGGCGGAGCTGGTCGCCGATCCATTGCTCGAGCGCGTCGAGACCATCGAGGATCGCGCGTTCGGTTTCCTCCAAACGTTTGGCGGCCGAAGCTTCGCGCCGCGCCGCCGCCTTGGGATCATCGGGCGCGTCGGCTTCGGCGCTTTGGGCCGCGCGGAGATCCTTGGGCGCGTCGCTCGCCGGCCTGGCGGCAGCGCCCCCTGGCACGGCGCCGGCGCCGCGCCGCCGCCCGAGCCAATCGCTCACCCAACCGGGGATTTCCCCGGGCGGAAAGGCCACCACCGCTTCGGCGTTCAGCCACAGCAGCGCCAGCACATGCTTGCACGGGAATTTGCGCGACGGGCAGGTACATTTGTTTCCAAGATCGCGCAGGTCAGCCATCACGCGATAGGGATTGGCGCCCGATCCCGCGCACTCGCCCCAGATGAGCGCCCCGTCCACACTGCCGCCGACTCCGGACCATTTACCCGGCTTGGCGAGCCCGGCAGCGGCTTTCAGCGATGCCTGATCGGTGGCTAAAGCCTCGATCCGACCCAGATCAATCGCCACCCAATCCCCCAGCGCGCGAACTACTTCCAGCATATGCTGGTATTCCGAAAGCTCAATGGCTACCGGCTGACAGATTGCAGCCGATCTGGTTGTTTCTTCCAGCGCTTTTACAAAAATAAGGCATTTGATGGCCCGAAGCGTCGCTTCGGCCATGGTCGCTGCACTGTGGCGCGAGCCAGGACGTCTGTAAGCGATGATGCGGCCGACAAGTTTTGGGAAAGCTCGGCGCCAATTATTTGCAGGCAGGGCCATAGTGCTTCGGGGTGCGCGACGACAATCCGGTGACCGGCCAGCGGGACTTCTCGGGCGCCAAGGCGGCGCTCAAAGTGATCGAGGTTTTGAGAGCTTGGGATGTTCGATCATATCGGCTTCAACGTTGGCGATTTCGATCGGTCGCTCGCTTTCTACTGAGCCGTGCTCGCGCCGCTCGGGATCGGCGTGCTCGATCCCGATGGCCATAATGTCGAGGCCGTGACGACGGCGCCCGAGGCCTGAGACGCGCAGCTGGTGCCGCTGGCCTGCTTCCCGCGCTCGCCGACCCGCCGCGCCTTGGCGTCGGACGTCACTTCCCCGCGGGTAGCCCCGCGCCCCGGCAGCTGAGCTCGATCGTGCGCGCCGGCTTGTCGAAGCTCAACCGGGCGCAGGCGCGCAGGGCGCTCGCGGGGATGAGCAGCGAATAGACCGGCGGGCGTCCCTTGGCGCTCGCCGACACGGTTACTTCCGCCGGATCGTCTTCCCCGGCTTCGCGGATCGCCGGGCCGCGTCCGGCGGCATCCACCCGATCGGGCACGCGCACCGCCAACTCGCTGAACCGGAACGGACCGAAGACGAGCGGCTGGGCGAGCTTGAGCAGCCGCACCGGGCGAGTGATGCCGAGCAGGATCGGCTCGTCCCAACTTGCGCCCGAGACATGGCCGTCGAGCGCGCTCGCGAGCAGCGCCCCGGCCGCGGCGGACACCAAGGGAAGCCGGCGCCCGCCCGTCACCTCGAAAGCGATCGCGACCGGCCGCCCGTTCAGCTTCACCGAGGTGAGCGTGCCGGTATCGACGGTGCCGAGCAGCGGATAACGCTCCGTCGTTGCTCCTTCGCTCGGGCCGGGGAGCAGGAAAGTGACCCGTGCCTGAGGCACGCCGATCGGCCCGATCGCCGCCTCCGCCTCGCCCAGTTCGGCGTCGCGCAGCCAGAAGGCACGCGCCTTCGCCTCGCGCCCGTCGACCGTGAAGCGCACCGGGCGGTTATAGCCGGTGTGCTCCTTGCGCCCCGCCAAAGTGAGCGTGGCCTTGCCGAACAAGGTGGCGGGCTTCAGCTCCAGGCGATCGACCGTCGCCTGCGAAAGCGTCAGCCGGTTGAGCCCGGCCGAGTCGACCCGCAGCCGAAGCGCGTTGCCTTCCAGGCTCGCGGGCACGTCCATGCCCGGCTGGACGATCAGTTCGTCCGCCGGCGCCGCGGCGAGCAAGAAGACAAAAGTTAAGGCGCGCGGCCGCATCCGATCCTCGTTAACGGCCAAGACCGTTGGCCTAGCGTCACTATCACGCGACCAGCCGAGCCAAGGCAAGGATGAAGCGCGAAAGGTTAAGCGCGCTTCAACCCCGTCTTTACGGGCTTCGGTATAGAGATTGGGGGAAGATCAAGGCGACAAGCGCGGGGGGCGCGCACGATAATAGTCATGAGGCTGGCAGGTTATGACGGTTTTTACGGCACGCACGGGGCAGATGGCAGGCGGCTGGGCGGTGCTCCAGACGCTGATCGACGCCGATGGCAGCGCGCGACACGCCGTGCCGCAGCAGCTTGCTCGCCCCAACGCGCTGGCGCGGGACGTGGCGGATGCGGTTCATGCGCTCTGCCTGCTGCATGGTCGCCATCCCGGGCTGCTCGATCACGCGCTGCGTCGTTATCCCAAGGGGCCGTGGAGCGGCTGGTTCGAAAGCGCGGTGAGCGCCTTCGCCGATGAACGCGCGCTGCTCGCGCGGCTTGCCTCGGCGGTGGGGCCACTGCCCTCCACCCCCGGCCAGGCGGAAAGCGAAGCCGCGATCCTCGCGCAGCGCCACGCGCTCGATACGCTCGCGGCCTCCGATCGGCACGGCGTGGCGCTGGGCGCGGCGACCGCGCTGGTCGCCGATTGGCAAGCGGTGCGCGCGCTGCTCGACGCTTGCGCCGAGCGGTTCGGGCTGAACGTCGCCACCTGCCTGCTGCCGCGCGACGTGGAAACGGCGACGGTCGCCGCCGCCGCCGCCGAGACCCCCGCGGTCGAACGCGCGATGGCGTTCGGCGCGCAACAAGTCCTCGCCCAGCATCGCGGGCTGTGGAACCTGCTCGACGCGCGCGCCTCCGCCCGTAACCGGAGTTAAACACCCCCGCTTGGCGGCGCCGCGCGGGCTCGCTATGCCAAACCCGATATTCGAAATCGGGGATGATCATGAAGCGTTTCGAGGGTACCGCCAGCTATGTCGCGACCGATGATCTGAAAGTGGCGGTGAACGCCGCGGTCGCGCTGCGGCGGCCGCTGCTGGTGAAGGGCGAACCCGGCACGGGCAAGACGGTGCTCGCTTATGAGATCGCCAAGGCCACCGCCGCGCCGCTGATCGAATGGAACATCAAGTCCACCACCAAGGCGCAGCAGGGCCTGTACGATTACGACGCGGTCGCCCGTCTGCGCGACGGTCAGCTCGGCGATCCGCGCGTCCACGACATCGCCAACTACATCCGGCGCGGCAAATTGTGGGAAGCGTTCGAGAGCGAGCAACTGCCCGTGCTGCTGATCGACGAGATCGACAAGGCCGATATCGAATTCCCCAACGATCTGCTGCACGAACTCGATCGGATGGAATTCCACGTTTACGAAACCAAGCAGACGGTGCGTGCCAAGGAACGCCCGATCGTCGTGATCACCAGCAATAACGAGAAGGAGCTGCCCGACGCTTTCCTGCGCCGCTGCTTCTTCCACTACATCAAATTCCCCGATCGCGAGACGATGCAGGCGATCATCGACGTGCACTTCCCCGGCATCCAGAAGCTGCTCGTCGGCAAGGCGCTCGACATCTTCTATGATGTCCGCGAGGTGCCGGGGCTGAAGAAGAAGCCCTCCACCAGTGAGCTGCTCGACTGGCTCAAGCTGCTGCTCCACGAGGACATGCCGCTGGAAGTGCTGCAGAACCGCGATCCGACCAAGGCGATCCCGCCGCTCCACGGCGCGCTGCTGAAGAATGAGCAGGATGTGATGCTGTTCGAACGGCTGGCCTTTATGGCGCGGCGCCAGGCGCCAAAGGGGTGATGGCTATGCCGCTTGCGGGCGCGTCATCCGCGCGAGCGCCTCGGCGGTCAGCGCCTCGGCCTTGGCGGTGATGCGATCGACATAAGCGAGTTCGAACACGCCCCAGCGCCGCCCCGCGAAGATCAACGGCACGAACACGCTCTTGATCGGCAGGAACTCGTTATTGCCCAGCGCCATGCGGTAGCAATTGAGCAGGAACGGCGCTTCGCTCGCGATCGCGCGGCGCTCGCAGGGGCCGATGATCATCCGGCGGTCGCGCGACCAGGTGTTGTTCCATTCAGGATCGGCCCCCTGCGGCTGCGAACGCAAGGTTAGATGCGTGGGCAGATAGCCATTGCGATCGAGCACCACGCAACCGATACCGCGCGGCGTCTCGGCGGTGGCGGCGTCGAGCAGCGGGCGGATCGCGGCGTCCGCGAAATCGTTCAGCCGCGTCGCATATTGCGGCGGATTGGTGCCGGGGATCGGGCGATAATCCGCGTCGAACAGCGCCTCCGCCGCGATCTCGCCGCCCGCCAGCCCCTGCTCCACCCGCGCGATGATCTGCCGCCCCCGCTCCAGCGCGAGCGCGATATGGCCGGCGTCGTCGGTATCGATCCCGGTATGGCTGATGCGATCGAGCATCTCGTTGCCCACCGCTTCCAGATGCGTCAACCGCTCGGCCGCGGCGCCCAGCGTCTCGCTGTTGGTACGGGTCGCTTCCGCCGCAAGCGCGAGTTCGCTCTGGGCGGTGGCGATGCTGGCGTAGATCAGATCGCTGCTCGCGGCGATGCTCTCGGTCTGCGCGTCGATCAGCGAGACGAAGCGGCCGAACTCGTCGATCGTCTCGTTGATCCCGTCCAGCCCGCGCCGCGCGCGCACGCCGCTCTCGGTGCCGGCGGCGATCGCCGCGCCCAGCGCCGCGCCCTCGCTGGCGAGCGCCGAGATCGTCGTTTCGATGAGATTGGTCGCCCGGCGGGTGTCCTGCGCCAGCTTCTTCACTTCGGTCGCGACGACGGCGAAGGCCTGGCCCGAGGCGCCGGCGCGCGCCGCCTCGATCGCGGCGTTGAGCGCGAGCATGTTGGTCTGCGTGGCGATCGCGCCGATCACGCCGGTGGTTTGCTGCACTTGATCGAGCGCCGCCATGATGCGCTCCATCCGCGCGTTCAGATCAACGACGAGATCGGTCAATTGCGTGAAGCTGGCGGCGGATTCGATCACCGTGGAGCGGCAATGATCGAGCCGGCCCTTCATCTGCAGCGCGGATTGCCGCGCGCGGGCGATCGCGGCGCCCACGCTCTCCCGGTCCTGCGCCAGCGTGGCGGCGGCCTGATCGAAATCGGCGAGGCCAGCGAGCGTGCGGTTGCTGCGCTCGGCCGCCGCGGTCACGTGCCCGCCGACCTCCGCGCATTCGATCACCAACGCCCCGCAGCGCCGCGCGACGTCGCGGATCGCTGCCTCTGCCATCGCACTCGGCATTTTTGTCTCCCCAAGTGCGGTATCGTCCAATATGCCGCACTTATGCTTAACCATCACATAGATTGGGATATTATAATATTCTCCTTCGCCAAGAGACGCGCACAGTGACGTTACGCGAACCGGAGCGAAGCATGGTTGCCCTTATCGGCCTGTTCCTGATCACCGTGATGCTACGCTATCCGCAAATACCGATGGTGCGCGCGCTACGGCGGCATGGCGTGGAGCCTTTGGCGCGGTGGCTCAACCGGCTCGATCGCCGGCAGCTGATCTTCTTCTTCCTGCTCGTATCAACGGTTCTTCTGGGCGGCGAACTGCTCGCGGCGTTTGGTCCGCTCGACATGGGGCTGGTGCTGCTCTGGGATGTCTCGCTCTATGTCGACGCGCTGCTGAGCGCGGTGGCCGTCGCGAGCGTCGCGCGCTTGCTGCCCGCGCTGCGCTTCTGGCGCGCGCGCCCCCGCCCCCGCGCACGGCGACGCTGCTCGGCCGCGCGCAAGGTGGCGCGCAATGACGATGAGGATGGGCGATCCTTGATCGCCGCTTAACCAAGCCTCGCCACCGGATCGTGACCCGTCGGCGCTAGGCAAGCGCCATGCGGAAGCGCGTGATCGGTGCCTTAATCGCGGCGATGCTGTGGCAGGCGGGCGATGCCCGGGCCGGGCTTCTCGATTATGTCGGCGAATGCGTCCCCTTCGCGCGCGCCGCCTCGGGCATCCAGATCTTCGGTGACGCCTGGACCTGGTGGGACCAGGCCGATGGCCGTTACGCGCGGGGGTTCACCCCCCGGGTGGGATCGGTGATCGTTTTCGCCCGAACGCCCCGGCTGCCGCGCGGGCATGTCGCGGTGGTCAGCCGCATCGTCGACCGGCGCGTGGTGATGGTGACCCACGCCAACTGGTCGCGCCTGGGCGGCGAGCGCGGTCATGCCGAACGCGACGTGACCTTGACCGACGTGTCTCCGGACAATGACTGGAGCGACGTGAAGGTCTGGTATCGCGATAATGACGGGCTGGGATCGAGCGTCTATCCGATCGCCGGCTTCGTTTATGGCACGCCCGCCAACCCGAGCGTGCCGCCGGCGCATCCCTCGCCCGAGCTGACCGGCGCGGCGCCCGATTATGTCGGGGCGCTGCTCGACGCGTATCGCTGATGCTGCCGCTGCTGCCGCTCGGCGCCACGCTCGCGGCGCAGAACCGGGCGGGCGCGAGTGGCGAGACCGCCCCGCCCCTGCCGGCCGGCCAGGCGCTCGCGGCGAGCGCGGTGGGCACGATCGCGGCGGAGGCGGCGGCGATCGCGCCGGGCGTGATCCGCGAGGTGGCCGCCACCCTCGCCCCGGTCACCTACGCGGCCCAGAAAGGGCATAACGGCCCGCGTCCCACCCCGCTGAAAGGCACGCCCGGCATTGCGTCCGCCCGGGCGCGCGGGCATGATCGCGCCATGTTCCTGAACTTTCTCGACGAGCTCCGCGGCGCCGGCATCCCCGCCAGCATGAAGGAGCATCTGACGCTGCTCGAAGCCTTGCAGCAGGAGGTGATCGAGCGTCGGCCCGAGGATTTCTATTATCTCTCTCGCGCCACCTATGTGAAGGACGAAGGGCTGCTCGATCGCTTCGATCAGGTGTTCGCCAAGGTGTTCAAAGGGATCGAGACCAGTTTCGCGAGCGCCCAGGCCGAAATTCCGGCCGAATGGCTGAAGGCGGTCGCCGAACGCTATCTTTCCCCCGAGGAGATGGAGCAGATCAAGTCGCTCGGCTCGTGGGACGAGATCATGGAGACGCTGAAGAAGCGCCTCGCCGAACAGCAGGGCCGGCATGAAGGCGGCAGCAAATGGGTCGGCACCCGCGGCACCAGCCCCTATGGCAATTCGGGCTATAATCCCGAAGGCGTGCGGATCGGCGGCGAAAGCAAGGAAAAGCGCGCGATCAAGGTGTGGGACCAGCGCGAGTTCCGCAATCTGGACAGCACCCGCGAGCTCGGCACGCGCAACATCAAGATCGCGCTGCGCCGCCTGCGCCGCTTCGCCCGCGAAGGCGCCGCCGACGAACTCGATCTCGACGCGACGATCGAGGGCACCGCGCGCCAGGGCTGGCTCGACATCCAGATGCGCCCGGAACGGCACAATGCGGTGAAATTGCTGCTGTTCCTCGACGTCGGCGGCTCGATGGACCCGTGGGTGAAGCTGTGCGAGGAGCTGTTCTCCGCCGCCACCGCCGAATTCAAGAACATGGAATTCTATTATTTCCACAATTGCCCCTATGAAGGCGTGTGGAAGGATAATCGCCGCCGCTTCGCCGAACGCACCCCGATGTGGGACGTGCTGCACAAGTTCGGGCATGATTATAAGCTGGTGTTCGTCGGCGACGCCTCGATGAGCCCTTACGAGATCACCCATCCCGGCGGCTCGGTG
>Ga0310345_10001232_pt1 | contig 29709 bp, 28 predicted proteins | sample HC15DNA20500_MG_FD_204667 | JGI IMG/M metagenome (GOLD analysis project Ga0310345, IMG submission 204667) | Marine microbial communities from station ALOHA, North Pacific Subtropical Gyre - HC15-DNA-20-500_MG | ecosystem: Environmental > Aquatic > Marine > Oceanic | place: Pacific Ocean: North... | reverse complement strand
GCAGCCGTGCTTCGAAGACCGGCTTTGCGACAAGTGTGCCCAGATGGCGGAATTGGTAGACGCACCGTCTTCAGGTGGCGGCGCTCGCAAGGGCGTGGAGGTTCGAGTCCTCTTCTGGGCACCATTTCTCAATCCCATGACATCCCGGAAGGGTCGACAAAACGGCAGAAATCTGCCATTTTTGACCCTCACCGATCCCGGATTGTGTCAGCCGATTTCAGGCAATCCGGGGCCATGGAGTGCCATGCTAGGGGCGATATGGCCCCGCCAAAAATCGTGATGGCCCCATGACCCCGATGCCCCTCGCTGGTCCCTTCCAGGACCTGCTGAGGAGAATCGAAAATGGCGCTGACAGATCTGAAAATCCGTAACCTCCGTCCGTCGGACAAGGTCACCCAGCACACTGATGATCGAGGCCTGTACATCGAAGTGCATCCAAGCGGTTCGAAGCTGTGGCGCTACAAGTACCGCTACATGGGCAAGCAGAAGCGCCTCGCACTTGGCCGATATCCAGACGTCGGCCTTGCAGAAGCCCGCACGCGGCGCGACGAAGCCCGCAAGAAGCTCGAAGCGGGCACTGACCCGCTGCTGGAGCGCAAGCGCGAAAAGCTCGTCGCTGCCTTCAGCGCCGCCAACACCTTCGGCGACATCGCGAAGGAGTACATCGATAAGCGTGTGGCTGAGGGGCAATCGGAAGCGACGACCCAGAAGGCCAACTGGCTGCTGGAGCAGCTCAAGCCACTTTGGACCTTCCCGATCACCGACATCAAGCCTGTCGACCTGCTGGCGGCGCTCAAGCGCGTTGAGGCCCAAGGCAAGTATGAGACGGCCCGGCGCTGCCGGTCCTTTGCTGGCCGCGTCTTCCGCTACGCCGTGGCAACCGGGCGGGGCGAAAGTGACCCGAGCGCTATCCTGCGAGGGGCGCTGGTGGTTCCGAAGACCAAGCATCATGCCGCGATCCTCGATCCGAAGAAATTGGGTGAGTTGCTCCGCGCTATGGACAGTTACAGCGGGCATAAGATTTCCCGGCTCGCGATGCAGGTCTCGCCACATGTCATGACGCGCCCGGGTGAGTTGCGCATGGCTGTCTGGTCTGAGTTCGACCTCGACAACGCAGTATGGAAGATCCCCGCAGAGCGCATGAAGATGCGCCGCCCTCACGAGGTTCCGTTGTCCAGGCAGGTCCTCGCCTACTTGCGAGAATTGTTCGAGCTAACTGGGCCTGACGGATATGTCTTCCCGGCATTCCATACTTGGCGCCGCCCACTGAGCGAGAATACGGTCAACCAGTGTTTCCGGCGGATGGGTTATGCGGTGGGCGAAGTCACCGCTCATGGTCTGCGAACTACGGCCTCCACCCTGCTTAACGAAAGCGGCAAGTGGTCGCCCGATGCGATCGAACGGTCGCTGGCGCATGCCGACACGAATGCCATTCGTGGGACCTACAATCGTGGCCGCTACTGGGATGAACGTGTCGCGATGCATCAATGGTGGAGCGACTACCTCGACGAATTGCGGGCGGATGTCTCCGAAGAGCCCGTCAGGAAAGTGAGGGCGCGCGCCTAGGCCGCGCCTTCTTCAGCCTTTTGTGTCTGTGCGACCGGGTCGGTTGCCTCCTCTCGATAGCCGACCGGGTCTGCGATCCAGCGATTGATGGCAGACTCGCGCCAGCCTGCACCGTGTACACTGATCCTCACCTGACGCGGGAATGTGCCCTCGGCTATCTTGCGGTAGACCGTAGAGCGCGACAGCCCCGTCCGGTCGAGAACGGTTCTGAGGCGAATGATCCTATCGGTTGCGTTTGACATGGGACTGACCTCCATCGGTTGGTCTGCAGTGGCACCCCGTGACCAAAGCCAACGACAACGCCGGGGATCAGGCAACCGCAAAATGGTCTCTTGATAGAGCAGCGAAGAAACGGCGGGATTCGGCGAGCCGAAGCAAGCGCAGCCTTGGTAAACGGGGAGGCGGGCTTCGGTTTTCATGCTGCAGCTCGCGCTTGATCGAAGCGTCGCGTCAATGGAGTCGTTGATCGGCGCGGCAGCGCCAAGGCATCCTTCGACCTGCTGTTGGAATGAACTGCTCCTGTGTGACGGCCCGTGCCGGGCGGGATCAACAGCCTGCCCGCTCCATTCGGGCTTCGCCCTTCCGTGTTGGCTGTTCCGCGCTTCGCGCTGACCCGCCCGGCCGATCCGGCCCGCCCCTTCATCCGCGTTCCCAACGACAGGACGAAGGACTTACCACCATGGCACGCACCGCAACCGCCAGCATCTACGACACCATCACCAACCAGATCATCGCCGCGCTGGAGCGCGACACCGGCGACTACACGCTCCCCTGGCACCGCAGCAGCGCCCCGCTCACGCGGCCCGTTAACGCGGTCACCCGCAAGGCCTATCGCGGGGTCAATGTCCTTGCCCTCTGGGCCAGCGCCGAGGCGCAGGACTTCGGGTATGGTCTCTGGGCGACCTACCGCCAGTGGCAGTCGCTCGGCGCACAGGTCCGCAAGGGCGAGAAGGCCTCGCCCATCGTGTTCTACAAGGTTCTGGACAAGCCCGAGGGAAGTAAAGACGAGGCGCGCGAGGGCGCGGGCCGGATCTTCGCGCGGGGCTCGCATGTGTTCAACATCGCGCAGGTCGAGGGCTACGCCTTGCCCGAAGTGCCAGAGGCCGAGGCCTTCGATCCCGTCCCCGATGTCGAGGCCTTCATCACCGCCACGGGCGCTGCCATCCGCATCCAGGGCGACAGCGCCCACTACACCCCCTCCACCGACACGATCAGCATGCCCGACCGCGAGCGGTTCTTCACCACCGACACCGCCAGCGCGGTGCAGAACTGGTACGCCATCCTGCTCCACGAGCTGGTCCACTGGACCGGGGCCGATCACCGCCTCGCCCGCACCTTCGGCAAGCGCTTCGGCGACGAGGCGTACGCCATGGAAGAGCTGGTCGCCGAGCTTGGCTCAGCCTTCCTATACGGTGACCTTGGCCTGTCAGTCACCCCGCGTCCGGACCATGCCTGCTACCTCGCCAGCTGGCTCAAGGTGCTCAAGTGCGACAACCGGGCGATCTTCTCAGCTGCCAGTGCTGCAGCGAAGGCGGCGGAGTGGTTACAGGAGAGGTGAACATTCAAACCAAGACGCCATAGTTACCCGGCATTATGGGCCGCATTGATTTGATTTCGCGAGCGTCCTGAGACTGGTGTTTACTTGGGACCAGCGCTAGTGTTCCAACGCAAAGGGGCCAAGAATGCTGGATAAGCAAGGGCTAAGCGAGCGCGACATCTGCACGAAATTCATCACACCTGCGGTCAAGAAGGCCGGCTGGGATGAGATGACGCAGATCAGGGAAGAGGTCAGTTTCACAAAAGGGCGGATCATTGTTCGCGGCAAACTGGTCAGCAGAGGCCAAAGCAAGCGCGCCGATTATATCCTCTACTACAAGCCCAACATTCCCCTCGCGCTGATTGAGGCCAAGGACAACAAGCAGCCGGTCGGTGCAGGCATGCAGCAGGCACTGGACTACGCTGCGACGCTCGACATTCCTTTCGTGTTTTCCTCGAACGGGGACGGGTTCGTCTTCCACGATCGCACAGGCAAAGCAGACGTCGTTGAGTCAACTCTTGATCTTGATGCATTCCCATCGCCCGACGAACTTTGGCAGCGCTATGCCGAGGCCAAAGGTCTTACTCCCAAGGCCGAAGAAATAGTCCTGCAAGACTACTACGATGACGGCAGTGGCAAGACCCCGCGCTATTATCAGGTCAATGCGGTGAACGCGACAATGGAGGCGATTGCTAAGGGCGAGAACCGCATCCTGCTCGTCATGGCTACGGGCACGGGCAAGACCTACACGTCTTTCCAGATCATCTGGCGGCTCTGGAAAGGCGGGCACAGAAAGCGCATCCTCTTCCTCGCCGACCGGAACGTGCTGGTCGATCAGACTATGGTCAACGACTTCCGGCCCTTTGGCCCTGCAATGGCCAAGCTGTCCGCAAACTCCAAAACCATCGAACGCGACGATGGCAGCAAGATCGAGCTGCCCACTGCCGTCGACAAAAAGCGCCGTGTCGACACGGCCTACGAGGTGTATCTTGGCCTGTACCAGTCGCTGACTGGCCCGGAGGAGCGGCAGAAGCTCTACAAGGAGTTCTCTCCGGGCTTCTTCGACCTGATCGTGATCGACGAATGCCACCGTGGAAGTGCAGCAGAGGACAGCGCTTGGCGCGAAATCCTGCAGCACTTTTCCGATGCGACCCAGATCGGCCTGACCGCCACCCCCAAGGAAACGGAGTACGCCTCCAATATCGCTTACTTCGGCAAGCCTGTTTACACCTACAGCCTGAAGCAGGGCATTCGCGACGGCTTCCTCGCGCCCTACAAGGTCATCAAGGTTCACATCGACCGCGATGTTGAAGGCTATCGACCAGAGAAGGGACAGGTAGACCGCGACGGGAACGAGATCGAAGACCGCATCTACAACGCCAAGGATTTCGACCGGAACCTGGTGCTGGATGATCGCACCAAGCTCGTCGCCAAAAAGGTAACGGAGTTCCTCAAGGAAAGCGGCGACCGTTACCAGAAGACTATCATCTTCTGCGTAGATCAGGAGCATGCCGCCCGCATGCGGCAGGCGCTCATCAACGAAAACGCCGACCTGGCAGCTGACAACCACCGCTACGTCATGCGCATCACAGGGAATGACAAGGAGGGGCTGGACCAGCTCGGCAACTTCATCGACCCGGAGGCCCGCTTTCCCGTGCTCGTCACCACGTCGCGGCTGCTTTCAACCGGCGTTGATGCCCAGACCTGCCGCCTCATCGTGCTCGACCGCGAGGTTGGCTCCATGACCGAGTTCAAACAGATTGTCGGTCGCGGCACACGTGTCCACGAGGACACGCGGAAGTTTTACTTCACGCTGATGGATTTCAGGGGCGCAACCAATCACTTTGCCGACCCCGACTTTGATGGCGAGCCGGTGCAAATCTATGAACCCGGCACAGATGACCCGATCACGCCACCGGTCAACGGCCCCGACGTTGACGATGATGACGACACCGATAACCCCTACGGTCCGGGTGAGGATGAGACGATCATTGACGACGGTGGCGGCATCGACATCTCCATTAACGGCGGCGGCGAGAAGAAGGGGAAGGTCTACGTTGACGGCGTTGCGGTCGTCGTTGTTGCTGAGCGGGTCGAGTATCTCGACGAAAACGGCAAACTGGTCACGGAAAGCCTGAGGGACTTCACCAAGAAAGCGCTGCGCAAGCACTTCGCCAGCCTCGACGAGTTCCTCAAGCGCTGGAATGATGCAGACCGCAAACAGGTGGTCGTGGACGAGCTGGCTGCCGAAGGCCTGTCGCTCGACGTTATCGCGGAAGAGCTGGGCAAGGACCTCGATCCCTTTGACCTTGTTTGCCATATCGCCTTCGATCGCAAGCCGCTCACTCGGAGGGAACGGGCAGAGCAGGTCAAGAAGCGCGACATTTTTGGCAAATATGGCGAGCAGGCGCGGGCAGTACTCGATGCGCTTCTGAGCAAATATGCCGATGAAGGCGTGCTCAACCTTGACGACACCAACGTGCTGCGCATTCCGCCGTTCAACACGCTCGGAACGCCCATGCAGCTCATCAAGGCCTTCGGCGGCAAGGCAAGCTTCGAAGACGCTGTCCATGCCCTTCAGAACGAACTTTATCAGGATATCGCCTAACCCATGTCAGTCCGTACCCTCGTCAAATCCATTCAGGACATCATGCGTAAGGACAGCGGTGTCGATGGTGACGCTCAGCGCATCAGTCAGCTGTGCTGGCTGTTTTTCCTGAAGATCATCGACGATCAGGATCAAGAGCTGGAACTGATGCGGGATGACTATCTGTCACCTGTCCCAGACCGGTTCCAGTGGCGGAATTGGGCAGCTGACCCTGAAGGTATGACAGGCGATCCGCTGCTGGCTTTCATCAACGATGAGCTGTTTCCGGCCCTCAAGGAGCTCAAGCCCACAGGTGCTCGCGGGGATCGTCGCCGTGTGGTCAAAGACGTGTTCGAGGACGCCTACAACTATATGAAATCCGGCCATCTGCTGCGGCAGGTGGTGAACAAGATCAACGAGATCGACTTCAACAACCTCACCGAGAGGCAGCATTTTGGCGACGTCTACGAGCACCTGCTCAACGACCTGCAATCGGCTGGCAATGCCGGCGAGTACTACACGCCCCGCGCCGTGACCGCCTTCATGGTGGATCGGATCGACCCTAAGCCCGGAGATATCATCTTCGACCCGTCGTGTGGCACCGGCGGTTTCCTCACCTGCGCCATGGGTCACATGCGTGATCGTTACGTGAAGCGGCCCGAGGATGAAGAGCTGATGCAGCAATCCTTCCGCGCCGTAGAAAAAAAGCCGCTGCCGCATATGCTTTGCGTCACCAACATGCTGCTGCACGGCGTCGAAGATCCCAGCTTCGTGCGGCACGACAACACACTTGCCCGCCCCTACATCAGCTGGGAGCAGAAGGATCGCGTCGATGTCATCCTCACCAATCCGCCCTTTGGCGGCAAGGAAGAGGACGGGATCGAGAGCAACTTCCCCGCCCATCTGCGCACCCGTGAGACGGCTGACCTGTTCCTCGCGCTGTTCATCCGCCTGCTTCGCCCTGGTGGTGTTGCGGCGGTGGTGCTCCCGGACGGAACCCTGTTCGGCGAAGGCGTGAAGACCCGGCTCAAGGAGCATCTGCTCGAGGAGTGCAACCTGCACACCATCGTTCGCCTGCCCAATTCCGTGTTCAAGCCCTATGCCTCCATCGGCACAAACCTGCTGTTCTTCGAGAAGGGCGAGCCGACCAAGGAAATCTGGTACTACGAACATCAGGTGCCGGAGGGGCAGAAGGCCTACTCCATGACCAAGCCGATCAAGCTTGAGCATTTTAAGAGCTGCATCGATTGGTGGGGTGGTGCGGCTCGTGCAGGGCGTGCAGAAGGCCCGCAGGCGTGGAACGTTAGCATCGATGAGGTGAAGGCTCGTGGCTACAACCTCGACATCAAGAACCCGCATAGCGTTGAAGCTGACTATGGCGATCCGGCGGAACTTCTTGAGCAACTCAATGGTGCCGAGGCGAAAGCGGCAGAGCTGCGCGATCAGCTCAAGGCTATTCTAACCGAGGCGCTGGCGCGATGAACGCCGAACTTTTGCTGGAACACTACGAGCGCATTGCCGAAGCGCCGGATGCCATTGCGCGGCTGCGTCGCTTCATTCTGGACCTCGCGGTTCGTGGGAAGCTGGTCGAGCAGGATCCGAACGATGAGCCTGCATGTGAGCTGTTAAAGCGGATTGCTGTGGAGAAAGCCCGTCTGGTAAGAGTTGGGCAGATCAAAAAGCCGCGCGAGCTGGACGCAGGAAGCGACATTCTGGCTCAGTTTGCGATACCAAGTTCGTGGCAATGGCAGAGACTGGACGCAGTTGGCGCTATCATTGGCGGCGGAACGCCGTCCGCAGCTGATGCTGAAAACTTCGCCGAACCCGGTGATGGCATCCCTTGGCTTACGCCCGCTGACCTTGGTGGGTACACTGAATTGTACATTTCTCGGGGTGCCCGTGACCTTTCGGAGAAAGGATCGCGATCATCGTCCGCGTCGATCATGCCTGCCGGAACCGTGCTTTTTACCAGCCGTGCTCCTATTGGATATGTGGCCATCTCAGCCAACCCGATTTCAACCAACCAAGGTTTCAAGTCGATAGTCCCGTACATACCTGAATGCTCTCGTTTCATTGCTTTAGCGATGAAGGCGTTCGCACCAGAGATCGACGCCAAAGCGCCGGGAACTACCTTCAAGGAAGTTTCGGGAAAGATAGTTGCCGCAGTCCCGTTTCCCCTACCGCCTCTGCCAGAACAACATCGCATCGTTGCCAAAGTCGATGAGCTGATGGCGCTGTGCGATCAACTTGAAGCTGCGCATACAGAGTGCGAAGTGGGGCGTGACAAGCTCACGCTGTCCACCATGGCCAAGCTGGACGAGCCCGATCCCCAAACCTTCGCCGACGATGCCCGATTTGCGCTCGAACATCTTGAGAAACTCACGAAACGCACGGATCAGATCAAGCAGCTCAGGCAGACGATCTTGAACCTGGCTGTGCGGGGCAAGCTGGTCGCGCAGGACCCTAGTGACGAGCCTGCAATACTGCTGATCAAGGAGTTGGCGGCTGACCGGGGCGATGGTGAGCTCCGGCATAGCAAGGTTCTGGCTAATGCGCCCTTTGCGCCGCCATCTGGTTGGTTATGGACGTCAATGTCCGGTATTCTCGGCCCATCCAGAGATATCTCATATGGAGTGATTAAGTTGGGCCCAGAACCCAAGTCTGGCGGCATCCCCACCTTGAGATGCAGCGATGTGAGGCCCGGATATATTGACCTTTCGGGTGTGCGAAAGGTCGATCCGTCTATTGAGGGTGAGTATGCACGTACACGCCTCGAAGGAGGCGAAATTCTGATCAATATACGAGGCACTTTAGGTGGTGTAGCTCACGTCCCCGCCCACTTAAGCGGTTACAACGTTGCACGTGAGGTGGCCGTGATCCCTATTTCGCAGCGGACATCTGGACAGTTCATGGTCTACCTTCTGCTGTCTTCATTTTTCTGGGACATGATTCAAGGAAATCTGCGCGGCATCGCGTACAAGGGATTAAATCTCGGAATTTTGCGAGAATTTCCCATTCCTATCCCCCCAATCGCTGAGCAGCATCGCATCGTGGCCAAAGTCGATGAAATTATGTCGCTTTGCGCACAGCTTGAACTTAACCTCGCGGACGGTGAGCAGTCCCGCTCCAGACTGCTGGAAGCGGTGCTGCATGAGGCTTTGCAGGCCGCGTGATCGGTGCTGGGTCTCGCAACGCGCCCTGCCCTTGCGGAAGCGGCAAACGCCACAAGCATTGCTGCGGCTCGTTTAAATCGGCCTCAACAGATGACCATGAGATCTCGGATGCCGAACTTCTTGGTGCGCTCAAGGCTGCTGACGAACTTCATATTGCACAAGGGCTTGAGCCAAGTGCGAGGAGCTTTCTCAATATAGGGAAGGCGCTCGAATCCTTCGGAATTCATGCAGTTCTGATGGGCTTTGGAGCGCCCCCTATCGTTGAGCGTACGCGGGAGTTGAACGACCAGCTTTTTACCCCGAAGGAGCTTCGCGACGGCGGGATGCACCTCGGTGCATTTCTCTTCCGCGACATGTTCTGCCAGCTCCATGCGCCTATCGCGTTTGGTGAGTGCAGGATCGATTTCTTCAGGATGGTCGACCTCAACGACATTCAGAAGGCCTGGCTTGCCGAAACACCAGACGCCCTTGCCTGTTTTGTCGATCAGGCTGCGGACATTCTGGACTTCGGATATGGATGGACTGAGTTCGGCCACGGACGCCAGCTCGAAGCCCGCGCCAAAGACCTGATTTGGCGTTCACACGTACAGCTGGAAGCGGCTGCCGCGACAGCGACCAGCGCCTGCGATTTTCGCGGGACGGTCCAGACCGCACTGCTCGGCGCAGAGCTTGCGCTCAAGGCTGGTCTCGCCGCTCATGGGGTGACGGACAAGGAGCTTGGAAGCAGGGCCATCGGCCACAACCTTTCGGCTGCGGCAGAGCGCTTGGGCGAATTTGAGCCGCTTCTCGATGTTGCCCGGATTCAGCGCGTCGCTTCCCGAATGCCGAACTTCGTAGACAGCCGGTACAACTCGCCCCCTCCTGGCAGGGTGGAAACGGGTCACATCCTTATGGACGCTCAGTATATCGCGTCGGAGGTCACACGACGCTTCTCGGACCGAGACTGTCGTGCCGATAATGCGTCAGCGGTTCCGAGAGCCTATCCGGAATAAGGTGCCCGCTCGATTTGGCCAACGATCTTGGCATGCGTGGCGCTCGCGGCTGTATAAGTCCCAAGTCCACTTTGCGGATAAGCTCGAAACTTGTTTGCCCTGACGGCCGTTGGCGAATGGACGTGCTCGTACGATCACAAGCCTCTGTCTGTGGACAGAGAGCCCCGGAGACTCGTCATTTGCCTGAATTTACGGAATCTTATTTCCGGTCCTGACCTTCGCACGCCGTCAAGCCTTTGACCCGGAAGGCGCACGCGGCGTCTTCGGGGGAACGGACCAACCGTTCGCGCTCACACAGGAGAAATCCCATGAGCAAGAACACCCACCAGCGGGGTCGTGACGCGCGCACTGGCCGCATCATCCCTGTGCGTGAGGCTCAACGCCGTCCTTCCACGACGGTCGTTGAGACCTACAAGACGGGCAAGAAGGGTCCGAAGAACTAAGGTTCTAACCTTCACGCCTTGATTGGGGGCCGTCGGGGGAAACCTCGGCGGCCTTTCGCTCTTGAATCAGAGTCAGATTCAGGCGTCAAGTCCCGCAGAGCATTTCTGGCTGGCACGACGGCGGCAAGGTGGAACCGTCTTTACATGTTCGACAGACGTGTAAAGAAAATCCGCTTTTCTTTACACGTCATCGCCACTCAAGGCTTCGATTTTTGCGTACTCTTGAGACGCCTAAGCTCCGCCTGCATGTATCGACGCAGCTTCTTGGCTTGCTTGCGGATCGCCGGGGATTCGAGCGTTTCAGCGGACCGCTCGGTGTAGGCCAGGAAGTTCCTTCCGCCGGCGCCCGTGAAGCGCATGTGTAGCTTCCGGGTGAATATCTGCTTGGCCTTGCCCCGCTTGATGGCGTTTTTCCCGACCCGCTCGGTCTTCTTGATCGCCCGCCTGGCAGTGCGCCACTGGCGCGATAGCGACTTCAGGCGAAGCCGTGCATCGACGTGTCCCAACTGGTAGCCGAGATACTGGAACGTGAGGGTGCTAACGGGCGCGTGCAAGGTAACCACCTCGCTCTTTGCCTTCTGGAGCTGGAGACCGTGCTCCTCCAGCTTCTCCTCAACGAGTGCCTTGAGCACATGCTGTCTCGCGGGCAGGCACGCCACGAGGATATCGTCCGAGTAGCGCTGGTACAGGGCGCCGCGTTTCGCCGCCTCTGATTGCATGTCGGCATCGAACTCAGTCATGTACAAGTTCGACAGGCTTGCGCTGATAGGCGTGCCCTGTGGGATTCCCAATGGCAGCGGGTTCTTCTCGATTGGGACGCCGAGAGATTTCAACTCGGCGATCGTTGTCAGGGGATGGCGCTTCCGTTCACGCAGCCGTTTTGCGAGGTCATCGTGCTTCTTGATCTCTCCCAGATGGATGAAGCGGTAGCGTGTGACCGCCTTGATCACCGCGAACCAGTCACCCTCCAGCTCATCGCATTCAAGAAGCCACTTCAGCCGCGCCTTCAGGCGCTTGTGGTCAAGGTTGTCGAAGAACCCACTCACGTCAAAGCACATCACCGTGATCGAGGGGTGAGCTCGGACGAAGTCCTCGACCTTCTTGGCGAAGTGATAGTTGGACCGGCCCAGCGCCCGGTACGCGATGACCGTGTCATCTAAGCCGTTCGCGGCGTACCATTTGTCGAGCCGAGCTACCAGATCCGCTGAGTACTTCGACAGGATGCAGGAATCGCGGTGCGAGGCGAACATGATAGGCCGCTCCTTTCGGAGGGTCTTCCGCTGCTTCACATTGTAGCGCTTCTCGGTCTTGACGTAGTGGATCAGCGGTGACCACACGTGGGCGGCGACCTGCGCTGGGGTTAGGTTGTGCGCGAAGGCTGGTTGGACTGGCATGTCCAAGTGCAGGTAGCTGCGCGGGCGGAACCAGGCGGGTTGCTTCATACACCCAGCCTATCAATAGCAGAGTCCGAGGGCCAGTCTTGACCCGAGACCCCAGCGAACTGGACGCCCCCGGACGCACACCACATTCCACCTCTGCTGAGCCTGTGTGAGGCCGCACATCGGCGCGGGTCTATAACGCTAAGTGGTACAGTGTAATCGAGGAGATTGTCCGAGCTATGCTCATTAATCTGATACTCGCACTCGCAGAGTCGCTGGCTCCGGGCATCGCCGAGGCCGTGTTGATCATCATGCAGGTTGCGCGTTGCAACGATCGTATCCGTCGGCCAATTCCGGGGACCGCTTCTATATAGCAGCTGCACGATATGTTGCCAATATGTTCGGCTGTGGGCAACCGCTAACGATCAGCCCAAACGTGGTTTGGCTTTCAGGCCGTTCCATCTCTCGGAACCCTCCTGATTCAGGATGTTTTGGAGGTTAGTGCAATGCCGCTGCCCTGCGGGCAAACTGCTCTTTCCGCTGGCGCGGACCGGGCCTGTAGTCCCGGCCCATCCGGGTGACGATCAGGAGCGGGGGCAATCGGAGCGGGAGTTTCTGGAGGACGCGCTCTGTCCCGCATGGCCCGTGGCCATGCTCCTGAGGGCGCGGTGTCTTTGAACTAACCCGCAGGCGCTCTTGCCTCTCTCATTGCCGGACGCCCGCTGGCCCACTTGGCCCGCGCGCAGGGCGTCCGGCGGCTTCGCGCCGTGCAAGGGCGCCGTCTTTGTGCGGATCGCTGCGGCGATCCTTAAGGGGAACGCCAAGTTCGTATGTCCCTTTTCCAACCCCTGAAGACTGTCGGCTGATCGTCCTCCATATTCGAGGTGCCGCATCATTGGGGATGCAGGCTACCTGGAGGGACTATGGAGAAGACCTTCTACATCGGCCTCGATGTTCACAAGGCGAGTATTTCGGTGACGGTCGCCGAAGCCGGACGCGATGGCGCGGTCCGCTTCCTTGGAGCTATACCGAACACTCCGACCGATATTACCAAGCTGGCACGGCGATTAGGCAAGGACGGCCACCGGCTGGAGTTCTGCTATGAAGCAGGTGCCTGCGGCTATGGTATCTACCGGCAGCTTGTCGGCCTTGGTCACGGCTGCCTGGTGGCGGCGCCGACGCTGATCGCGCGCAAGTCTGGGGATCGGGTAAAGACGGATCGACGCGATTCCGAGAAGCTCGCCTTGCAGCACCGGTTTGGCGACCTGACGGCGGTCTGGGTTCCGGATCCCGTCCACGAGGCCGTTCGCGATCTTGTCCGCGCCCGGATGGATGCCGTCATGCAGTTGATGCGTGCACGGCAGCAATGCCTTGCCTTCCTGCTGCGCCACGGTCGGGTTTACGGCCCGAACCGGAAGAACTGGACGCTACTGCACCGGCGCTGGCTGGCAGGCCAGACCTTCGAGCAGACCGCGCATCAGATCGTCTTTCAGGATTATGTCGAAGCGGTATGGGCGGCGCAGAACCGACGTGACCAGCTTGAGGCGCGCATCACAGCGATGTTGCCGGACTGGTCGATGGCTCCGCTGGTGGACGCCTTGCGCGCTATGCGCGGCATCGACCTGATCACGTCGGTCGCGTTCGTTGCGGCGGTTGGCGATATCACGCGGTTTGAGTCTCCCCGGCAGCTCATGGCGTATCTCGGCCTAGTGCCGTCGGAGCAATCAAGCGGCGGTCGGATCAGGCGTGCAGGGATCACGAAGGCAGGCAATGGCGAGGCACGGAGGATGCTGATCGAAGCGGCGTGGAGCTATCGTTATCAGCCGCGCGTCTCGCAAGGTAAGACCGACATTGTCGTGCGTCAGCCCAAGGCGGTGCGCGACATCGCATGGAAAGCGCAGGTGCGCTTGTGCGAACGTTACCGCAAGCTCAGCGCCGCTGGTAAGAAGCAGACTGTGGTGGTGGCCGCCATCGCGCGCGAGCTTTGCGGCTTCATCTGGGCGATCGGCAAGGCGATGGTTCCGGCTCCGCCATAGGCAAGCACCCGTCGCCCCGTTTGGCCGGGGGCGGAGCACGGGTCAGGCAATCCTCGAAAGCCCTTTGGGCAGGCTCAGCGCCGACGCCCGTTCCGAGTTTGAGGAAGGCCGCGACGAACAGCGCTCCTGCGGTAACCAACCCGCGAATGGAAGATTGATCGACCGTCGCCATTGCTGCTCCGCCCCCGACCAAACGGAATTGCCGAACACCCATCGCCGGACATTCGTCACGGCGCAAAACCACTGCGTCTTTCTGTTTGAAAAGGGACATGGAAGGGCTTTGCCCTCTCGTTCCCAAACCCCAATCATCACCCCCTGTGGCGGGCTTTGCCCGCTGGCCCGCGCCAGGGCATCGATTTGGGGTTTTCCCTCCCCCTCCCATCCTCGCCGGAAGGCAGAGCCGCATGCCGCGTGACGGATGCGGCTTTGCCGGATGGAGAACCGACCATGGGTGACCTGATCTTGAACTACCGCGCGTGCGGGGCCGAGTGCCGGGAGGACTGGCTGCGCATGCTGGCGCATGACAATGGCTTGCCGCTGGTGACGGTGCAGCAGCTGGCGGACGAGCTGGGCGAGCGCGAGGATTTTGGCGAGCTGGTGCGTCTGTGCGAATGCGGCGGGAGCGTTGCGTCATGATCGGCGCGGTGGTGACGCGGGCCGAGCGGATTGCGCGGCTCAATGATCTGGCGCGCCGCGCCATGGGCATTGCCTGTGTGGTTGTGGCGACCGAAGGTATTCGGGCCTTGCCCGAGGTCGACCAGTCGCGGCTGCGCGAACTGGTCGAGACCTTCGATGCCTTCACGCCCGACAATGATCCCTATGGCGAGCGCGACTTCGGGGCGATCTATCAGGGGCTCGACGGTGTCTGGTCGACCTCGCGGCCTGTTGATGTTGCGGTGACCGTGTTCTGGAAGATCGAGGCCTATGACCGTGAGTTGCGGTTCGGCAGCGAGGACCCTGCCGATCCCGCCGCGACGCGGCGGGTGCTGACCATCATGTTGGCGAGCGAGTATTGATATGGCTGCCCGCTCTCACAGGGTGGAACCGTCGCGCCTTGCTTTGGGTGCGTGGTGCCACGCCAGCGAGAAGCATCTTGGCGAAGGCGATATCCGCGCCAGCTACAGTGCTGACCGCATCGGCATGGGTCAGCCCATCCGCAAGCCATTCCGCTACGCCGGAGAGCTTTGGGTCTGTGTTGGCACAGGCCCTTCGGGAGCCGAGGCCTACCGGCTAGTGCACGCTTCCGTTTTTGACGGCACTGCGCGCACTTATCATGATCGTTGCAGCGATGGTGATCATGCGCGCGGTGATCCGGCGGGCTTTTATGACGGCATCATCGTGCATCATGCAGGACGGGACCTTGTGATGGCCGGTCCGCCCGTCATGTTCGTTGCAGGCGAGGAGGCGCAGTTGTCCCTGTTCTGATGTGGTCGGTGGATGGGAGTTTACCGGCCAAGCGCGCCGCCTGAAACGTCAGGCGGCGCGGTGATCCACAAAGCAGTGTTCATTGTGCCAGTCGAGAAAGGCGGGTTCGGGATCGAACCGTACCGCCGGGCGCAGCGTCGCCTTCTCAAATTGCTGGAAATAGTCGCGGGTCTCGCGGCTGCGGCTGTCGCGCAACTGGCGCGAGACATGAATGCGGCGGGCGCGGTCAACCGTGATAAGCCCGCGATCAAAAGCCCGGTCGAGCGTTGCTGACAGCAGCAGGCCATTGGCGGGATTGTGACGGTTCTGGCTGTCCTTGCCCCATGGCTTGATATGGCTGGCGGTCAGCAGGCGCGGATCGGCGATGCCAGTGATGCAGCACGCCTCTTCATAGTTGGCGAGCACCGCGCGGCGGAAGAAGTCCTGGCCGACGCGCTGGTTCACCACCGCCTGCGTGGTGGACTCGCCTTGCCACGGCTCGAATTTGAATTCGCTGCGCTTCTCGTGGAGGAGATGGCTGGCGGGCGGCGGCAATTGCGCGGCGGCGATCTGGCGGTCGACCTTGCTGGTCCACATCTCTTCGGCGCGGGCCACCAGGCCGGACCAGTCCTGTCCGAACTCGGCATAGGTGGCGCGGTCGAGCTTCGATGCGCCATCCAATCCCTTGCGCCCGCTCTCGGTGATCTTGGGATCGAGGCTGGCGAAATTGCACAGCTTCATCGCCACCGAGCTGTTTGACCGGTCAATGGCGGCCGCGAGTGTCTGGATTTCCGGATTGCCTGAATGCAGCTTTCCGAACGGCAGCTGGAAATAGAGGTACAGCGCGAGCACCGTCTCCTCTTCGCTCCAGCGCTTTCGCTCGGTGCCTTCCGTCGCCATGACAAGGGTTTGGGGCAGAGCGCGGCGCGGCGCAAGCGAAGGTAGAGGCGGCCCTGCTTTCCCTCGGTCTGGTAGCTTCCTTTTGAGCACCCGCACTGGCCGCACGCGGTCGAGGATCAATGTCCGGCCCGCGCCGGTTTCTTGCAGTCACCCGTGTTGGACATGACCCCGCGCCCTTTGCCGCGCGGCCTTCCTGTTTGGTGCAACGAGCCACCAACACGAAAGGAAAATTCCATGGCCCGCACTACCCAAGCATCCGCCCCCGCCACCGCGCCCGAGCCCAAGGCTCCGGATTTCATCGCCTGGCATGTCAGCAATCGCGGCGAGAAAGCCTTCTGGACCAAGGTAGGCGCCGCATGGTTCCACCGCGACAGCAGGGGCCTGTCGCTCCAGCTCGAGGTCGTGCCGATCAATGGCCGGATCGTCCTGAGGACGCCGCTCGACGACGATCGCAAGGAGGGGCAGCCGGGCGCCTAGCGCCCGGCTTTCGGGCAAAGAAAGGCCCGCTTGGTACGCTTCGCTGAGTCGCGGACCGGGATGGGCCATGATCCCGCGCAAGGACTTAGAGTGGCTAGCAAACTGCCTCGTTCAACGCCGGTTGTCTGTTAGAAATATATATGCTAATTTCTAACAGAAAGGAGGCCCTATATGGCCGCTATGGTCGAGAAAATCATGAAGCGTGTGCGCGCAAAGGGGCGGGGCTGGGCCTTTACACCCAAGGACTTCGTCGACTTCGGCACGCGCGGTTCGGTCGATATGGCTCTGTCGCGGCTCGCCAAAGCTGGCAAGATACGCCGGGTCGGCCGCGGCATCTACGACTACCCCAAGCTGCATGACAAGCTGGGAGCCCTCAGTCCTGATACTGACAGCATTGCCCGCGCCCTTGCAAGCAAGAGCGGCGACAAAATCGGGCCTGCTGGAGCAGCGGCAGCAAACCGTCTTGGCCTATCGACGCAAGTTCCGGCCAGGTCCGCCTACGCCACTGATGGCGCAACCCGCACGAAACAGGTTGCCGGGCGTACCCTAGTGCTCAAACATGCGCGCGCCCCGTTGCTCGACAATGCTTCCGATCATGCCAACACCGTGCTTCAGGCCATCGCCCATATTGGAAAGGACGGCATGGATAGCGGCACCATCCATCAGTTTGCCGACAGACTCGGTGACGCTGATATGAAGGCCCTGATTAGTGCGCGTCCTCGAATGACGGGCTGGATGGGCGATGTAGTGCTCAGGATCGCGCAGGCTCGTCATGGATGAGTTCGCCCGTCGTGAGACTGCAGACCGGCGCGCGTTCATCGAAGAAGCGGCCAGCAGGCGCGACTTGACACCGACGATCATCGAGAAAGATTTCTGGGTTTGCTGGACGCTAAAGAGGCTCATGAATTGCCAAGAGCTGACCGGCCATCTGATGTTCAAGGGCGGAACGTCGCTCTCCAAGGCCTATGATATCATCCACCGCTTCTCCGAAGATATAGATCTTGTCATCAGCAAGGGTGCGCCGGGCATCTGCGAAGTGGACTCTCCGATGGAGGAGGGCATCAGCGGCAATGAGCGAAAGCGCAGGACCAAGGCGCTCAAGGAAGCGGCGCAAAACTATGTTGCCGAGAACATCATGCCCGTGCTCGCCGGGGAAATCGAAGCTGCGCTGGGGACAGCCAACGGCTGGAACCTCGAACTCGATCCCGACGATCATGATCGCCAGACCTTGCTGTACAACTACCCGCAAACGACAGGCTACGGCCTAAACTACGGCAACGACTATGGCGGCAGTGCGAACGGAGGCTACATCAAGCCGCGCATCAAGCTCGAATTCGGCGCGCGCGGCGACACAGAACCGTCAGAACTGAAGACGATCACGCCCTATCTGGCGGCCGAATTCCCAGAAGAGTTGCCTGACGCGACCGTCGAAATCCCGACCTTAGCGGCGACGCGCACTTTCTGGGAAAAGGTGACCATTCTTCACATGCTGCACCACAGCGAAAAGCTTCGCGACGGGATGTCACGGCACTATTACGACACGTTCATGCTCGCGCATGCCCGCGTCGATGTGGAAGCCTTGTCGAAGCCTGCCCTTTTGGCCGAGGTCGTACACAACAAGAGCCTGATGTTTGCAGACAAGTCAGCTTCCTATGAAACGGCCATTCTCGGCTCACTGCGGCTATCGCCCTCAGATGCAATCGCCGATGACCTCAAGCGGGATTACGACGCAATGGCCGTGATGTTCATGCGGGAGCCACCAACATTCGCGGAGCTGATGGCGGACATCGCAGCACTCGAAAAGCGGTTGAATGCTGACAAATAGACGCGGTTATGGGGGGTAGCCCGACTAGCAGAGACGGACTGACTGGTCCGGTTCACCGGACCTTGTCCGGCCTCGCCTTGGCTTCTGCCTTGAGCTTTTCGATCCGCTCTGAGCAGACCTCATGCACCACGCGGCCAAGCTCTTCGACGCGCTGCCCAAGCCATTCGAGCTCTTCGTTCGTGACGCGGTAGTGCTTCGAGTAGCGCGCCTTCACATAGGCGTCCTTGAGCTTCTCGAACCGCGCGCGATCCTTCTTAAACTCGCGCGGCCAGACATAGGTCAGACGCGGATCGATCCGCTCGGCCTGAGCGCGCAGGAGCGCAATATTGTGGTTGTGCGGTGTGTAGAACGTGCAGACGAGAAGGACGCCATGGTAGAGCCTCTCGGTTGCTTGATGCAGCTCAAATGCGGCTTTTTTGTTCCAGCCTCGTTGCGTCGCCTCATTCCCCTGAACGAGAAACTGTTCCGCCGAGGGTAGCCACTCGTCAAAATACTCCTGCGCCATGTTCAGCGCCTGCGTCGGCGTCTTGGGCTTGGGCGTATGGAGCTCGGTATCATCGGACTGATAGACCGCGATCCCTTCGGCCTTCACGTCCATGAAGAAATATCGCCCGTGGGCGAGACCGTCGTTCACCTCCTGCAGCGTGTGAACGATGAAGTTGACCGGCGTCTTGAGCGTGCCGGTCACACCATATTCGCGCATCAGCCGCTCATCGAGCCTGGACCAGTACTTCACCCGGTCAGTGAGCCGCTTGTCGCTGACGATGATGAGCAGATCAAAGTCGGACTGATAGCCCTTGGCGGTATGCGGCTCGTCGACCCAGGTGCCGCGCGCATAGCTGCCGTACAGGATCACCTTGAGGAGGCGCCCTGCCTTCTTCCACTCGTGCCTGGCAAGCGCGAAGGCGTCATCGAACTCCTCGAAGATCAGCTGCACCACGCGCTCAAGCTCGCGCTGCTTTTGCGGGGGCAGATGATCGAGGTCGGTGCGCATGCTCACATGAGTGTAGCAGGCGCGGACTCGCGGTGCACCTTTGTTCTTACTCGCTTTGTTCGAAGGCGCGCTTCCCGCGCCGTCGCCACAGGAGCAATGCCTGTTCGCGTTCCTCGCCCTGCAATTTGGCAGCAATGGCGAGGAACGCGCCCAGCAGCACGGGCCGATCATCATCGGTGAGTTCGATCAGGCCGGCCTTCTGGACGAGGCCGCCGAGTTCAATCAGCTGCTTCGTCCGTTCGCGGCGCTTGATCTGCCAGTCGCGCATGTCAGTACGAGCCTTGATCGCCTCAAGCCGGTGCCGCGCTGCCGTCAGCCTGGCGAGAGCTCTCAGGCTGGCGGTCAGTTCCTTTGCGAGCGTTGCGGATTTTGCCCTGAAACAGCACCTCCCCCCGCTTGCGCCACGCCTCCAGCTTTGCGGGGTCCTTTGTCTCGGCGATCACCAGCAGCGCGCCGGCCAGGGTCTCGGCATCGGTGCTGTCAGCTCCGGTCGCTATCACCAGCTCGCCCAGCTGCAACACGCGGCGTTCCTTGAGCAGCTTCGCCTTCTCGGCCAGCGCCTTCAGTTCGGCGTCGATGTCTCTCGGTTTGCGCATCATGGTTCTCCGTTTCGGGGTGATGCGCTGATGATAGTTGGTGAGTGCGCCCAAGGCTTTAGTGTCGTCGGGACCGTGTGAAACCGGGTAGTCCCGAACAGGATTTTATCATGTGAGGGCGCGCTTATACGTCGTGCCGACGTGGCTTGTGTGCCGTAGATGGATTGCCGTCATGGCGATCTACCATCTCTCCGTGAAGGTCATCAGCCGCTCGGCCGGGCGCAGCGCTGTGGCAGCTGCGGCCTATCGCTCGGCCGGACGGCTGCACGATGAGCGGATCGATCGCACCCACGACTTCACCAACAAGGGGGGTGTGGCTCATTCCGAGGTGCTGCTGCCGGAAGGTGCGGCTGAACACCTTTCCGACCGCGAGCAGCTATGGAACGCGGTCGAGGCATCCGAGAAGCGCAAGGACGCGCAGCTGTCGCGCGAGGTCGAGTTTGCGATCCCGCGCGAGCTCGATAGGGAAGAAGGCATTCGTTTGGCGCGCGAGTTCGTTGAGCGTGAGTTCGTCGAGCGCGGCATGATCGCTGATCTCAATGTCCACTGGGATATCGGCGCCGACGGGCTCGCCAAGCCGCACGCGCATGTGATGCTGACGATGCGCGAGGTCGACGGCGACGGGTTCGGTGCGAAGGTGCGTGACTGGAACCGCACTGACCTTGTCGAACAGTGGCGCGAGCGCTGGGCAGAGCACGTCAACCAGCGGCTGGCCGAGCTCGATATCGATGCGCGCATTGATCATCGCAGTCTGGAAGCGCAGGGTATTGGTCTGGAGCCGCAGGACAAGATTGGCCCCGCCGCCTCGCGCATGGAAGGGCGCGGGCTTGAGGCCGAGCGCATCGAAGAGCACTGCGCAATCGCCGAGCGCAACGGCGCGCGGATCATTGCCGATCCTGGCATCGCGCTGGATGCGATCACACACCAGCAGGCGACCTTCACAACCCGCGACCTCGCCCGCTTCGTTCACCGCCACAGCGATGGGAAGGAACAGTTCGATCAGGTGATGGGCGCTGTGCGCCGCTCACCTGATCTGGTCGCGCTGGGCAAGGACGGGCGCGGCGAGGAGCGGTTCACCTCGCGGCAGATGATCGAGACCGAGCAGCGGCTGCAGCGCGCGTCGGAACTGATGGCTGAGTGCAACCGGCACGAGGTGAATCAGCATGGCCGCGATGCGGCGCTCGCGCGGGCCGCGGAGCGTGGTCTGGTCCTGTCGGGCGAGCAGCGCGCGGCCTTCGAGCATGTGACTGGCGAGCGCGGCCTCAGCGTCGTGGTCGGCTATGCCGGGACCGGCAAGAGTATGATGCTCGGCGTTGCCCGCGAGGCCTGGGAAAGCGCAGGCTACACTGTTCGCGGCGCAGCGCTGTCCGGCATCGCCGCCGAAGGTCTGGAGAACGGTTCAGGCATTGCCTCACGCACCATTGCCAGCCTTGAGCATCAGTGGAGCGAGGGCCGCGAGCTCCTCACCTCGCGCGATGTGCTGGTCATCGACGAAGCCGGCATGGTCGGCACGCGCCAGATGGAGCGCGTGCTGTCCCATGCCGCCGATGCTGGCGCGAAGGTCGTGCTGGTTGGCGATCCGCAGCAGCTGCAGGCGATCGAAGCGGGCGCGGCGTTCCGCGCGATCAATGAGCGCCACGGCGGGATCGAGATCACCGAGGTGCGGCGTCAGAGGGAGGATTGGCAGCGCGATGCGACGCGGCACTTGGCCACTGCCAGGACCGGGCTTGCCATCGCGGCCTACGAAGAGCGCGGGATGGTGCATGCGGCCGATACGCGCGAGGATGCGCGCGGCGAGTTGATCGAGCGCTGGGATCGCGAACGGCAGGCAAGCCCCGGCGACACGCGGATCATCCTCACCCACACCAATGACGAGGTGCGCGCACTCAATATGGCTGCGCGCGAACGGTTGCGCGATGCGCGCGAGCTTGGCGAGGACGTGCGCGTTAGCGCCGAGCGCGGCGCGCGATCCTTTGCGAGCGGGGACCGCATCATGTTCCTGCGCAACGAGCGCGAGCTTGGGGTGAAGAACGGTACGCTCGGCACCATTGAAGAGGTGACGCCGCAGCGGATGAGCGTGCGGGTCGACGACGGGCGCAGCGTTACCTTCGACCTCAAGGACTATGCGCACATCGACCACGGCTACGCCGCCACGATCCACAAGGCGCAGGGCATGACGGTAGACCGCGCGCATATGCTCGCGACCCCCGGCATGGACAGTCACGGGGCTTACGTGGCGCTTTCCCGTCACCGTGACAGCGTTGCCCTGCATTATGGCCGCGATGACTTCGCCGATCAGTCCAAGCTTGTGCGCACGCTCAGCCGCGAACGCGGCAAGGATATGGCGAGCGATTATGCGCAGACCGAACCGGCACAAGCATTTGCCGAACGGCGCGGGATCACCTTCCGCGAGCGGGTTGTCGAGATCATCCGCAAGGTGCCCGAGAAGGCGCGGTCGATCTTCGCCAACTTCCGCCCACCGGAACGCCAGCTTGCTACTCCATTGAGCAACGAGATCGGCGCGACAGATCAACGGCGCGCCGTCGAACGTTTTGCGCGTGCCGCCGTCGGCATTGCTGAGGCGCGTCAGCAAGGCGTGCCTGTCCTTCCGCACAAGCGCGACGCCCTGGAGAAGGCAGGGCGAGCGCTCGACGCGATCCGTCCGGATGCTGCCGCCGATCTTGCCGGCGCTCTGCGACGAGAACCTGAACTGTTGCGCGAGGCTGCCGCTGGCCGACCACAGGCCGCAATTCGCGCAATGCAACTCGAAGCTGAAATTCGCGCTGATCCTGCCCAGCGCGCCAGCCGCTTCGTCAGCGACTGGCAGCGCCTCGCCAGGGCCCGCGATACGCTCACGCGCGAGGGCAATGTGAGCGGTGCGAGCGATGTCTTTCGCCAGATGGCCGGAATGGCGAAGAGCCTCGAACGCGATCCGCAAATGGAATCGCTGCTGCGCACGCGCACCCGTGAGCTTGGGCTCACCATTGAACCAAGCCGCGATCTCGCCCGCGACCTTACCGCCTCACTGACGATGAACCGCAGCCGCAGTCTCGGCATGCAAATTTAGGAGAAGCACCATGGCGAATACAGAGCATGACCAGATCGAGATCCCGGTAGAACCCAACGCCGCTCCCCAGCCACCGGACGAGGATATCGATCCGGCCGCAGCTGCATTCACGCGGCTCGAAGAGGAAATGGCATTGATGCGCCGTGCGGTGCAACAGCTCGCCGCTGAGCGTGCAGACATCGTTATTCCCGATTACGATTCTACACTGAAAGAGATGGCAAAACAGCTTGGCGCGGTCGGCGGCTACCTGAAGGGCATGACAGCGCATCCGGCGATGCAGCTGACCCCCGAAACGGTAGCTGATCGCATTGCTGTCGCGGCGCAGTCGGCGCGGCGCGCCGACCAGGATCAGATCGTTCAGAGCCGGGCGGAATTGCAGCATGCGACACGGGAGCTTCGCACCATCACGAACACTGTGCGCACATCCGCCGATCACCGCATAACCGTGGTGCGGACGGCACTCGCAGGCGCGCTGGTGGGGGCCTTGATATGGTCGTTTATGCCCGGCGCTATTGCCCGCGCCTTGCCCGACAGCTGGCACCTGCCAGAGCGCATGGCGACGAGAATGTTGGACGCGCCTAACGCGACGGAGGCAGGAATTCGGCTCATCCGGTCACACGATCCCGAAGGTTGGAAGGTGATGCAATTTGGCGCTCGGCTTGAGGCGCAAAACCGCGAAGCGCTCGCCGCCTGCACAGCGAAAGCCGAGAAAACGGGCGCTCCGGCTCGCTGCTCTGTCATGGTCGACCACCGATCCGATAGGGCTTTGTAGTTGGACGGAAGTGGACGTTGATGGACTTGAAGCGGGTCGTGAGACTTGAACCTTAAACCTTGCAAAGTGTGTTGTGCTGATGGGCGGCCGTTTGGCCTATCTTGGCAAGATAGCCAATTGCCTTGAATTTTCTCCGCGGTGGCGTATTGTTCCTGATCTGTTCCAAAATCTGGCAGGTGGCTATGCCGCGCGATGAGTCGGGGGAAATGATCATGAAACTCTTGATCTTCATAAAACGTCGGCAGTTCGCTAGGCAGGGCCAATGCAGATCATCCGCGCCTTCGAGCCGATCCTGTCGAGTGAGTTCACGCAAGTTCGTGGCAAAGCGCCTCAAGCGGGGCGTGCGCGATGAATCTTGGACCAGACAAAGCGCATATCTTTCGGATCGTGCATCGCGACAACCTGCCCTGGATCTTGCACAACGGGATCCATTGTCGAAGCAGCGAACTCGTCGATCCGAATTACGTCGACATCGGCAATCCGGATCTAATCGATCGCCGCAGTGGCAAGGCAGTTCCGGTCGAACCGGGGGGTACCCTCAGCGACTACGTGCCGTTCTATTTCACCCCGCGGTCACCGATGTTGCTCAACATCAAGACTGGGTATGGCGGCATTCGCCAGCGCGCCAACGAGGAGATTCTGATTCTTGTCAGCAGTTTGTACAAGGTCAGAGATTATCCGCTGCCGTTTCTTTTCACCGACCGCCATGCTTATGTGCAGACAGCGATCTTCCACAACGATCTTTCGCAATTGCCGGTGATTGATTGGGAAATCCTCTGTAGAAGCGACTTTAAGAGGGATAACAACGACTTGGGCAAGTTCGAACGCTATCAGGCTGAAGCGCTGGTCCAGCGGCGAGTGCCGGTCGCTGCGCTGCTCGGTATCGCATGTTCGAGCGAGGCCGCTGCTGGTCAAGTGCATGCCCAGCTCGCGGCAGCCGATGTCGCTCTTGAGGTGGCGGTCACACCCGGGTGGTATTTCTGATGATTACCTACACGCAAGGCAATCTCCTTGAGGCCGACGCGGAAGCGTTGGTCAACACCGTCAACACCGTCGGTGTTATGGGCAAGGGCATTGCGCTCATGTTCAAGGAGATGTTCCCCTCCAATTTCAACGCTTATGCGGCTGCCTGCAAAGCTCAAGAGGTCGAAGTTGGCCATATGTTCGTGACTGAACGCCGCGAGCTTATCGGGCCGAAGTGGATCATCAACTTTCCGACTAAGAAACACTGGCGTCATCCGTCCAAATTGGCCTGGATCGAAGAAGGATTGCTCGATCTTAAGCGCGTAATCGTTGAACACGATATCCGCTCGATTGCGTTGCCGCCTTTGGGCAGTGGCAATGGCGGGCTTGAGTGGCCCATCGTCCGCGATCGGATCGAGCACGCATTACGCGATCTCGAAGGCGTGCGTGTGATCGTGTACGAACCGACCGCGATTTATCAGAATGTCGCTAAACGCACCGGTGTTGAGAAGCTTACGCCGGCGCGCGCGCTCGTCGCCGAACTCGTGCGGCGCTATGCCGTACTCGGTTTCGAATGCACGTTACTCGAAATACAGAAGCTGGCTTACTTCGCTGAGCGCAGCATCGAGCTTTGCCAGCTCGACAATCCGCTCGACCTGCGGTTCGAAGCGAACCGCTTCGGCCCTTTCGCCCCGCGGCTGACCCACCTTCTGGATGCGCTCGACGGCAGCTATCTTCGCAGCGACAAGCGAATCGCTGACGCTGGGCCGATGGATGTTATCAACTTCGTCGACGCCAAACGCGACCGCATCGCCGCTTATTTGGGCTCGGAAGCAAAAACTTATCTCCCTGCGCTTGAATCGACGAGCGAGCTTATCGACGGTTTCGAGACGCCGCTCGGCATGGAACTCCTTTCGACTGTCGATTGGCTGATCACGCATGGTGAAGAATCGAGCATCGAGGGCATCAAGAACGGATTGCGGACCTGGCGCGGCGGCGGAGACGCAGGGCAGCGTAAGCTACATCTTTTCGACGACCGTATGATCGACATTGCGCTCGCGCGCTTGGCCCCATGGCAACAGTCGGGCGTCGACCAAGCGGGCCACGACTAAGCGCGAGCCGGAGCCCGCCATGGCGCAGACTCAGATTGAATGGACAGACGCGACCTGGAATCCGGTCGCTGGGTGCACGATCATGTCGACCGGCTGCAGCCATTGCTACGCAATGGAAATGGCACGCCGTCTCGAAGCGATGGGGCTCTCCAAATATGAGGGCCTCACGCGCAAGAGCGGAAAGCGAACGGTTTGGAACGGCGTCGTGCGTGAGGACCGAAGCGCGCTTGCTATTCCGCGCCGCTGGCGCAAACCCCGCAAGATTTTCGTCAACTCGATGAGTGATCTTTTTCATCAACAAGTGAGCGAAGCCTTCATTGGTGAGGTCTGGCAGGTGATGCGCGATACACCGCATCACCACTATCAGATCCTCACGAAGCGTCCTGACCGCATGGCTAGGTTTCTCAAATCGCGTGACGCGGACATTTTGCCGAACGTCTGGCTTGGAACGAGCGTTGAAAACGCCGAAGTTGTACCTCGAATTGACGCTTTACGCGAAGTTGCCGCTGCAGTCCGTTTCATTTCCTTTGAGCCACTGATCGGACCCGTCGGTCCGGTGGACCTCGATGGTATTGACTGGGCTATCGTTGGGGGCGAGAGTGGTTCCTCGGCCCGTCCGATCAAGGAGGTCTGGATTGACGAGATATTCCGTCAGTGCGAGGCATCCGGAACAGCATTCTTCTTCAAGCAATGGGGCACATGGGGGGAAGACAACAAGCGCCGCTCCAAGAAGGCGAATGGGCGAAAATATCGTGGGCAAATTTGGGATGACATGCCGGAAGTTCGGCCAAGTGTATGAAATTCTCGCGCTTTAAGTTATACAGGCCTATCTACTAACGCGGCTACGCTCGCCCGGTTATCCGACTGCTTCTAGTAAGAGTACGGCGAGCACCTATGGTGGGATTCTCTGGCGAGCACGCATGGCAAGGAAACACTATGGTTGGAAGCTTGGCGAAAAACCCCCACTGCTGGGGGCGCATAGCTTGGCCAAGCATCACGTGTTCGAACGTTACACCGAGCGATACATCGAGATCCTTTCGCCAACGCTTGCTAAACGCGAATTGAATCTCACCATCGTAGATGGCTTTTGCGGTGGAGGCCTTTACAGCTTCGAAGATCGAACGGTTCCGGGATCACCTATTCTGCTTGTGCGTGCAGTGCGGGCCGCCGAGGCTCGATTGGCATTGGCTCGCAAGCATGGCTTTAGGGTGCACGCTGACTACTTTTTCATAGATCGTAAGCAGACGCATATCGAGTTTCTACGCGATCAGCTGGCCCAAACTGAGTTCGCTAATGAGGTTGGGCGTTCTATCCACCTGGCGACCGACACTTTCGAAAGTCGCGCTGACGCCATCATCACCGCAATTCGCGCGAAGGGTTCGAGCCACCGCGCGCTGTTTTTCCTTGACCAATACGGTTGGAGTGCAGTTTCCTTCCAGACGATCCGCCGCATTTTTTCCGAGCTCAAGAACCCGGAAGTGATCATCACCTTTTCGGTCGACAGCCTGATCGACTATCTCACCGCAGAAACAACGCGCATGAAAAGCGGTCAGGCAATTGAACTGGATGCATCCTTGGGAGAGGCCCTAGCAGCGATGAAGACCGAGGCGGGTCAGCGCGCCGTCATTCAAGGCTTTCTGTACAGGCACATTCTCAAAAATACCGGCGGCGAATACTATACACCGTTTTTCATCCGGTCTCCCGACAGCCATCGCTCCTACTGGCTGGTCCATCTGTCGAAGCATAGCCGCGCGCGAGACGAGATGGCCCAACTTCACTGGGCGCTGCAAAATACATTTGTTCACCCCGGTAAATCGGGCTTCAACGCCTTGGGATTTGATCCCTCCATCGATCACAATCAAACTAGGTTCGAGTTCGATTTCGGAACGAATGCGAGATCGGATTCCCTCAACGCCGCGATCGAGCAACTTCCACGTCTGTTTTATGACGATGCCGTTCAGCTAGGCGAACCAGTCACGATCGAGAGCCTGTTTACAGCGCGCTGCAATGAGACCCCACTCACAATGGGCTTGGTAGCGGAGGCGGTCACGCGTTTGCGGGACGACTTGCGCGAGGTCGAGGTATTCACCCCCGACGGCAAACCTCGACCGCGGGCCGTGAACCTGTCTCCCAAGGACATCGTTCGCGTTCCGGTCCAGACTTCATTTCTTCGATCGATTGGGGCGAGGAAAGACTGAGCCAACAAGTGCCTTACCGCCCGGGAACGAGGCGGACGCTTTCCCAGGTGATGTTAGATCTTCTGGAGAAGAGGTTCGGAGGCGTTTTCCCCAATGGCGCACGTGGCGAGCAGCTATTGATGGTCTCGGATTTCAGCGGAACGCATGCCGGGTCCGCGTTCACCAGCTATGCCTTTTTGTCGCTCGATATCGATCAGAATGCGATATGGCTGGCCGTCCAGCGAGAGTTTCGCCGGTCGGTGCTTCGCCGCCGACGCATGGCATATAAGAGCCTCAATGATCGAGCGCGACGGCTAGCCTTACCTCGTTTTCTGCAACTGGCCGACCAACTCAATGGGGCGTTGACCATCGTCGTCATACCTCGCGGGTTCGGTCCTCTGCTCGATGATGTCGGGCAAGACGCCGAAGAGGCGCTTCATCTCTGGAAGCCCAATGTCCACGAGCATCTTTTGCGCGTCACGCATCTTGGTGGCATGTTTGCAGCCTCCATGTCCCGCGAGGGGCAAGATGTAATGATCATTACCGATCAGGACGAAGTCGCCTCGAACGCGTCGCAGTTGACGCAACTGACAGAGCTCTTTTCGCGCGTCCTTGGAAACAGCTTGACCCACAACCTCGGACATATTCGCGTTGGCACAACCCAGAGTGATGACGGGACGTTAGCCCTTGAGGATCTTGCTGCCGTCGCCGACCTGGCTGCTGGCGCTATTTGCGAAATATTGAGTGCCATGGAAAAGTGCGGCTACAGACCTGGAAAAGGTATTATCTCGCTGATGCCACAAGTCGCCTCACCCAAGGCTCAACTGATCGGCCACTGGCTAGCCAGCAACCAAGCAAGTCTCCAACGGGCGATCGTACTGCTTGAAAAGCCGGACGGCGCCGGTGGATACAAAGCAGGTCTAGTCGAACTGCAGTCAATAACCAGAAATATATGGATACCATAGGTATTTTTATTGGCGCCTCGATTTCCGTCTCGCCCGCCCTCAATACCACCGGAGGCCGAGTTAGCGCCAGCGTTCGGGTCCTAACTTCAATACAGGGCCGGATTGTCCGGAATAGGCTTCATCCAGCTAATTTCGGACAGCCCCCATGTGGCCCATTGTCAGAAGCGGGCCGGTGACCAGTCGGGGAAGTGCTGAACGTCGGCACTGGGAAAAGCTACCGCTAGAGGCGCAATCTACGAACGGCGTATTCTGGGTCGGCAACAGCCGCTCAGGACGGCTTTATGGAATGACGACACCAGTGAGCTCAAACTTCTCCTCCCGTGCGGCTTTACCCGGGCCCGACCATTTTCGGCCTTTACGCTGTACAATTCGGGATTTCGTTCTCGAAAGCGGCTCAACCACATCGCATGAGGCAATCTGGATTGCAATGAGACGAATCAGAATGTAATGAAACAGTATGAGCCTTGAAGAAATCAGGAGACAAACCACTCCAAAGATTTTTTATAGTGCCAAGCGTTGTGCCACCGAGAATAACCAAATCTGCATTGAAAAATAATTACAATTTATTACTTGTTATAATTGTTTTCTCTTCTGGCTACATGGTGACGAAGTTAGCTTTGCAGATAGCGCCGCATGTGTTCGTACGCCCCGGCGAACTCCGGCACGCCGAATGGCATGAGATCGACCTCGTCGATGGGGTCTGGAAGATCCCTGCCGGTAAAATGAAAGCGCGCCGAGCGCATG
>Ga0310345_10001231_pt1 | contig 29743 bp, 28 predicted proteins | sample HC15DNA20500_MG_FD_204667 | JGI IMG/M metagenome (GOLD analysis project Ga0310345, IMG submission 204667) | Marine microbial communities from station ALOHA, North Pacific Subtropical Gyre - HC15-DNA-20-500_MG | ecosystem: Environmental > Aquatic > Marine > Oceanic | place: Pacific Ocean: North... | reverse complement strand
CAGCTACTGGTACGTCCCACCAAGAATATCCTTCAACTTCATGAAATCTATCGCATTGTGTATAAATTACAGTTGTTTTGTCTATACTTTTAGATTCTTTGAGAGCATTTTCAAGATCATTATAATTTTCACATTGGAAAACATGCGCACCAAGAGATTTTGCATTTTCAGCTAGATTAATTATTACTTCTTTTTCTTTCTGATCATTATCTCCAAAATCATTATTTTTTTTCTCATTTCTAAAAGAAAATCTAGTTCCAAATCCTTTGCTTCCAAGTGACCTAGATAGAGATCCTATACTCTTATAGCCTTGATTGTCTATTAGTATAATGGTGAGTTTTAAATTTTCTTGAATTGATGTAACTATTTCTTGAGCAAGCATTAAATAACTTCCATCACCTACCATTACATAAATTTCTCTATTTGGATCAGCCATTTTGATTCCTAGTCCACCAGCAATTTCATAGCCCATACATGAGTATCCATATTCTAAGTGAAATCCTTTATGATCTTTTGTTCGCCATAATTTATGCAAATCACCAGGCAGACTTCCAGCAGCACATACTACTATATCTTTCTCATCCATAAAATTATTAACAGCTCCTATAATTTCACCTTGGCTCAAAATTTTAGGATTTCTATAATTATATATTTTTGATACTATATCGTCCCACTTCAGATTCAATTTTTTTACTTCATTTGAATATTTATTATCTACTTTATATTTTGATAATGAAATATTTAATTCTTTAAGAATTTCTTTGGCGTCTCCTTGAAGCATTACAGCACCATTTTTTGCAGCATCAAATTCATTGATATTGATGTTAATAAATTTTACATTTTTATTTTGAAAGGCTGTTTTTGATGATGTTGTAAAATCGGTATATCTAGTTCCTATTCCTATAATTAGATCAGATTCTTTTGATATTTTTACAGCACCAAAAGTTCCAGTGGCTCCAATGGCTCCTAACTGGTGTGAATCATTATATTTTAGAGCTCCTTTTCCAGCAAAGGTTTCAGCTATGGGTACATTCGTTGTATTGATGAATTTTTGTAGTTCTCCTGTAGCTTCACTGTAATGAATTCCACCACCAGCAATTATTAATGGTTTTTTGCTTTTTTTAATCCATTCAACTGCTCTTTTAATAATTTCTTTATCTGGTCTTTGTCTTTGAATTTTCCATACTTTTTTTTTAAATAAATTATTTGGGAAGTCAAATGATTCACTCTGAACATCTTGAGGCAGAGAAAGCATAACAGTTCCTGTTTGTGATGGAGATATTAACACTCTCATAACCTCAGGTAAACTAGATAATAATTGTTCAGGTCTATTTATTCTATCCCAGTATTTTGAAATAGGTTTAAAACAATCATTCACAGAAATATCTTGTGAAGAGTTTGATTCTAATTGTTGTAATACTGGAGATACATTTCTTTTAGCAAAAATATCACCCGCAAGAAGTAAAACTGGTAGTCTATTAATAGTAGCTCCTGTTGCAGCAGTTAACATATTGGTGCTTCCAGGTCCAATAGAAGTAGTGCAAATTAATGCACTCTTTCTATTTTTCATTTTCGCAAATGCAGCTGCTGAATGAACCATAGATTGCTCATTTCTTGATTGATAATATTTAAGATCTTTTTGTTCTTGTATAGCTTGACCTATTCCAGCAACATTACCATGACCAAAAATACCAAAACAACCATAGAAAAATTTATTTTCATTCCCATCTACATCAACATATTGATTATTTAAATATTTAATTATGGCTTGTGCTACGGTCAATTTTATTTTTTTCATCTTAGAATCCTCCATTTTTTCCAATAAATTCTAAACTTTCTTTCAGCGTTGGCATAAAGTTAGCACAACCAGGCTGTAAAACAATTAATGCTCCACAAGCATTACCCATTCTACATGATTTTATTAAGTTCCACCCTCTTAAATAACCATAAATAAAACCACTTGCAAATGCATCTCCAGCACCAAGGACATTCAATACTTTAACAGGAAATCCATTCACTTTATTATAACTTCCATCAGAGTTGTATATTGTAACTCCTTTTGCTCCACTTTTTACAATTAATGCTTCAACATCATAATCTAAAATTTTATTAATTGATTTTAAAAGATTTCCTTTAATCTTTGGAGATGAAATCTGTTGGTCGGTTATTGTTACTTGATCTCTTGACTTAATATCTGTTGCAAGGATTTCTTCTTCTGTTCCGACTACTATATTTGTAAGAGGAAGAATAGATTTTGTCATTCTCCCAAAAGAAAGTATATTTTTCCATTGATCTACTCTAAAATCCAAATCATATATTATAGGAATATTATTTTTTTTTGCAACGTTTATTGCATGTAATACTGCGCTCCTGCTAGGTTCCTTATTTAGTGATGTTCCAGAAATTTCCAAAATTTTACATCTTTCAATTTTGCAATTATTTACTTGCTGTATATTTATCATACTGTCTGCTGCGTTTTCTCTATAAAAAACAAGAGGAAATTTGTCTGGGGGTTCTATTCCTAATAATACAGCGCTTGACCTAGAATTTGAAATTTTAGGAATATTTTCAGTGTTTATTTTTTCTTTATTTAAAAAATTCAATATGAAATCACCTACTTTGTCATTACCTACTGCAGTTAAAATCTCAGCTCTTAAACCTAATCTTGAACATCCAACTGCTATATTGAGAGGTGAACCTCCTACGTAAGCATTAAATCCTTTTATGTCTTTGAAATCTGCTCCTATATTTTGTGAATACAGGTCTATCGAAGATCTTCCAATTGTTATTATATCAACTTTTTTCTCAATTTTCATTACTAATTTGCAGTTACCATTGGCACTCTTGGATCTTTACCTTTCCAGGATTTATAAATCCACTTGTGGTCAGGATCATCAGAGTTTGCTAGAGATTGATCGGTTCCTGCTAAAAAATTAAGATAATATACATTATAACCGTGGCCTGCTACAACTGGATGATAACCTTTCGGAATGGTAACTAAATCATTATTTTTTGCAATAACTAATTCGTTTAAAGTTTTATCAGAAGTATAAATTTGTTGAATAGCATAACCTTGATTTTTATCTATTTTATAAAAATATATTTCTTCAAGTTCAGCTTCTATAAGATTATTATTCTTATCTAATTTTCTTTTATCATGCTTATGAGCTGGAAAAGAACTCCAATTTCCAGATGGCGTATATACTTCTACCGATACTAATTTGTGACAGTCAAATCCCGGTTCAATTAAGGAATTAATTTGACGGGTTGCGTTATCTCCACCTCTTATTTCTATATTAACTTTATCTGGTTTTTTAAAACATGCTGGATGCTCTTCATTAGTCTTACAGTATCCGTATCCGATATCGAGAATCTCACTTTCAGCTTTTAGTTCAAAATCTGTATTTCTTGGCAGATATAACGTATGAGCAATTCCATGAAAAACACTTTTTCTCCCATTAAAAGTTTTCCAATTTCCTTTATCTGATTTAACAGAGTAGTCACCTGTAAATAAAATTATTCCGTATTCATAATTACCAGTATTTTTTTTCCACTTTTGTCCTTTTTTTATAATTCTGGCACTAAAATTTAATAGATTCCATCCTGCCTTTTTAACAGATAAAGATTGATATATTCCAAGGCTATTTTTTGGTTTATGCAACAAAGAATATTTTTTATTCTCCATAAGTATAATTGATTAGCTCATCCAATTTTTTTTTGCACCAGGGTTCCATTTTGAAGTTCTCTTCTTTAATTTCGTCCAAAAATTAATAGAACTTTTTCCTGTTATGTCACCAACTCCAAATCTTGACTCATTCCATCCACCAAAAGAAAATGGTTCTCTTGGAACTGGTACACCAATATTTACACCTACCATTCCAGCACTGACCCTTTCAGTTACATAGTTCGCGAGGTTTCCATCTTGTGTGTATACTGAAGAAGCATTTCCATATTGTGAATTATTTTCAATAGCTATTGCCTCATCAATTTCATTAGTCCGCATGATAGCTAGAACAGGGCCAAAAACCTCCTCACGAGCAATCTTCATTTCTGGTTTCACATGATCTAGTATGGTTGGTCCTACATAATAACCATTTTCTTTACCAGAAACTTTTACTCCTCTACCATCTAAAATAATTTTAGCCCCACTTTTTTCTGCTTCTTCAATATATTTTTCAATCCTCATTTTTGCTTCTTTTGAAATAACCGATCCTAAATTTTTTCCAGGAACAATGGTTTTTGCTTTGCTAGCAATTTTATTTATGATAGAATCAATTTCTCCAACTCCTAACATTGCAGATGCTGCCATACATCTTTGTCCTGCACAACCAGACATGGAAGCGATTATATCATTAGAAGCCATATCTTCGTTTGCATCAGGCAAAACAATTAAATGATTTTTTGCTCCTCCTAGTGCAAGACATCTTTTAAAATTGAAAGTTGCTCTTTGATACACAGTTTTGGCAATTTTTGTTGAACCAACAAAAGAAACTGCAGATATATCTTCATGATCGCATATAGCTTCTACAATATTTTTTTCTCCATTAATAACATTAAATACTCCATCAGGAAGACCTGATTTTTTTAGAAGTTCTGCAATTTTTGATGATCCCACAGGAGTTTGTTCTGATGGTTTTAATATCATACAGTTTCCAAGTACAATTGCATTAGGAATAGTCCACATAGGTACCATAATAGGAAAATTAAATGGTGTTATTGAAGCCACAATTCCTAAAGGGATATGTGAAGATCTGCATTCTACACCTCTACTTACTTCTTGTATTTCATCATGGATTATTTGTGGCATGGAACAAGCAAACTCTGTAAGCTCAATTCCTTTTAGCACTTCCGCTTTTGCTTCTTCAAAAGTTTTACCATTTTCCATACATATAGAATCAGCTAATGATTTTATATTATTTTTTAATTGATTTCTGAACTCATAAAAAAAATCTACTCTTTCTTTTAGTGTATTATTAGACCACTGTTTGTGAGCACCTTTTGCTGATTCAACAGCTTTATTTAATTCAGTTACTGATGAACAAGTTACTTTTGTTAGTTTTTCTCCATTTTGAGGATTCCATACAGTAATAGTTTCATTACTTGAATCTTGAAACTTGCCGTTTATAAAATTGTTTACTTTTTTATTCATTATATCTATTATATTTTTTTAAAATTTTTATTAATCGATCATGGGGCAATTCATAGACTGTATTTCCATTTATTCCGATCATTGTTTCAGCACTTATTAAAGCATTGAGAATAGCCTCTTCAGTTGCTTCTGCAGTTGCTAGAAAAAAAGGATTCATAAAATCATTTGGAAGAAAAATTATAGATCTTTCATTTTCTCGATTTGCTGCTCCTTCGTTCGCTGTTGAAAAAGCTATAAAAATATCTCCCGATCCATTAGATCCATAACCACCCACTCTAGAAATTCCTATAGGTACTCTTCTTGCTATTCTTTTCAATTGATTAGGAAGAAAAGGAGCATCAGTAGCTACAATTACTATTATTGATCCTAAACCATCAGCTTGTTGCCCATAGGTTATTTTTGGTTTAAGATCCTGAATCTCTTTTCCAACTGGAACCCCTGCTATAGTTAGTTCATTTCTGCTTCCATAATTAGCTTGAACTAGAACTCCTAAAGTATAATTTTTTCCATTTACAATTATTTTTCTTGATGAAGTGCCTATTCCTCCTTTAAACCCATGGCATATCATTCCGGTGCCTCCTCCAACTCCACCTTCTAGAAGATTTCCTCCTGAAACATTTTCGATTGCTTTTATGGCATGTTCTTTTGTAACATGAAAGCCATTAATATCATTTAAAGAACCATCATATGTTTCTGCTACTACGGGTAATGCCCAGAATAGGTCTTTTATATTATATAGTGTTTTAAAAAATTTATTTTTGTACTGCCATTCTATTACAGCATCTCTAACTACTCCAACACTATGAGTATTGGTAATCATAATAGGTCCTTCTAAAAATCCTGATTCTTCTACCCAGGTAGTTCCTGTCATTTCGCCATTTCCATTCAAAGAATACCAACCAGCAAATACAGGGTCGTATTTTTTTCCTCTTGGAAGTATAGCAGTTACACCAGTTCGAATTGGTCCATTTCCAACTACTAAATCACCCTCGCCTTCAATAATTGTTGCATGACCAACTTGAATTCCCTCTACATCAGTGATAGCATTAAATTTTCCAGGTATTCCATTTAAAGGTATGCCTATATCTCTTGCTCTAATTTTATTTTGTCCTATGAGTTGATTACAAAATAAAATAAATATCAATAATGTAATGAAAATTTTCATAAATTGGGCTTTATATAAATATACGAATCAAACTTATAAAACTTATAATTTATCAATATTTAATTAATGAATTTTGAAACAACGAATAGAATCAAAAGAAGAAGAGAAATTAAATATATTAACACATGGAATAGGCTTGTTTTTGAGTTTCATAGGACTATATTTATTAATTGATAAGTCAATAAATTATTCTCAAAAAATATACTTAATATCCTCATGTATTTATGGCTCATCTCTTATTATTATGTATGGCTGTTCTACGATGTATCACTATTTTTTTCATTCAAAATTTAAAAAACAACTTAGAATTGTAGACCATATTAGTATTTATATTTTAATTGCAGGCTCCTATACTCCAGGATTATTATTGAAATTACAGGAAAGCCTGGGAATTTATCTTTTATACGTGGTTTGGGGGATGGTTATTTTTGGCGCCATAATGAAAATTCTTTTTTTAGATAGATTTGAGAAATTTTCTTTGCAATTTTATATTTTTATGGGATGGTTAATAGTTGTTGATTACAAGGCTTTATTATCAATAATAGAACCAATTGCTGCTTTCTTCCTATTTCTAGGGGGTACATTTTATATGATAGGTGTAATTTTTTATTCTTTAGATAGACTAAAATATAATCATGTAATCTGGCACCTTTTTGTATTGGCTGGATCAATTTCTCATTACATCATGATATATAAATATGTTATTTAGTAATTCAATTTCTTACAAAGTAAGTTTTATGAACCTGTGCTTCATATTTTCTATTCATAAATTCATTATAAACTTCAAGAGATTCAATAATGAGAGTGTCATTTTCAATTGAAACAAAACTTTCAATACTTTCTTTAGATGGAAAAGTTAACTTTATTTTATCTTCTTCAAGTAAATAGTCAATAAATCTTCTTTCTCCACTTCTATATTCTACTTCAATATAATTCCATTCTTTTATTGTCATGACTTTATCACCAAAGTAATTACAGTGATTCAAAGAAAATCCAAGAGAAGTGTTTTCTAAACAGACTCTTTCCCATGTTCCTATGAGATTTTCCTTTGGAACTAAATCTTTAGATTTAAAAGAAAAAAAAACTGTAATTATGATAAGAAAAATTTTCATCCTATTGATTTACCCAATCGACGTTCAAAATTACAATTTTTTTGTTTAGTTTATATTAAACTATATTTAATTAATGAATAACATCAGTTCACTCTTATTATTACTTTTGTTATTAGGAAGTGGTTGTATTAGCAAATCACCTTCATATGACCCAGTAAGAAATTATGTTGATGATGAAAAAAATTTAGTAACTCAATTTATTCTTGCAGAAGATAGTTCTGTAATCGAATTAAAGCAAGGTCATTTTACTATTAATGAAAGTTTGATTTTGGATAATAAAAGGAATGTAGTAATAAAAGGTCAAGGTGTTGACAAAACAATTTTATCATTTAAAAATCAGACTCAAGGGGCAGAAGGTATTTTGATAAAAAATTGTGAAAATATTATATTAAAAAATTTTACTATTGAAGATGCTTCAGGTGATAACATAAAATCTAGTAATACTGAGGGAATAATTTTTAATAATATCAAGTCAGGGTGGACGGGTAGAGTCAATGAAGAGAATGGAGCCTATGCAATATATCCTGTATTATCAAAAAATGTAATAATTGAAAAATGCGAGGCATTTGGGGCATCGGATGCTGGTATATATGTGGGTCAATCTGAGAATGTTATTATTAGAGATAATAAAACATATTGGAATGTAGCTGGTATAGAAAGTGAAAATTCTTCAAACGTAGAAATTTATAATAATGATTCCTATAATAATTCAGGAGGCATCTTGATTTTCGATTTACCTGGACTAACTAGGTATGGGAACAATATTACAGCTCATCATAATAATATATATGAAAATAATTTATCCAATTTTGCTCCAAAAGGAAATATTGTAGGTATGGTCCCTACGGGTACTGGATTGATGGTTTTAGCTACAAAAGATGTTGATATTTATGAAAACACAATACGCAATAATAAAACAATCGGGGCCACGATAGTATCTTATGAATTAATTGCTGGTCTTGAAACAGGATCTTCAAATAATAATAATTTGAGTGAATTATCAACACGAACTGTAAATAATAATTATAAGTTAGATAAGAATTACGATCCATTTCCTGGAAAAATTTATTTACACAATAATTTTTTTTCTAATGATTATTATATTCCTGCTTTGGACAATTTATTTGGAAAACTATTTTTATTGAAGTTTGGTTTTGATAGACCATTTATCTACTGGGATGGTATAATAAAAGAAAACTCTTTAAACGATCAAGGAATGTTATCACAAGAGTATTCGATATGTATAGATGAAAGCGTGTCCTCAGTAAATTTGGATTTAGGTAATGATATGGAAAACATGATAATTAATCCAAAAGAATTTATTTGTAATGAATAAATTATTCTTCTTACTTTTTTTTATTTTTTTAGGTTGTAATGATTCCAATAAAACTGGAAAAGAAATAAATAAAATAGAATGGAATATTAATGAAAATTATAATTACAGGAAGTTTGGAAAACTAAAACTTTCTGAATACAATTTTTTTATCGGAAAATTAAAAAATCTTATACCAGGTGATAATGTTTTACCTTACTCATTAATCTCACCTTTTTTTTCTGACTATACTGAAAAAAAACGATTTATTTATTTGCCAAATGATTCCATTATAAGATACAATCAAACTGAAATTTTAGAATTTCCTTTAGGAAGTATTATTATAAAAAATTTTATTTATCCAAAATCTTTGACTCCATATGAAAGTGACATAATTGTTGAAACTCGTTTACTAATAAACAATGAAGATGGTTGGAAAGCATTACCATATATTTGGAATGAAGAACAAAGTGAAGCTTTTTTGGATATAAGTGGCAGGGAAAGATCTTTAACTTTAAATGTCCATGGGACATTTAATTATATTATCCCAAGCATGGTGCAGTGTAAGAGTTGTCACGAAAAAAATGGTAAAATTTATCCAATTGGTCCGACAGCAAGACAATTAAATTCAAAATATAACTATTCTGAGGGGGAAAAAAATCAACTTGAAAAACTAAGAGAAATATCTTGGATAGACTCATTACCAGAAAATATTCCCCAAATAGTTGATTATATGAATTCACTTGTCAATATTGATAAAAGAGCTAGAGCATATCTTGATATAAACTGTTCTTACTGTCATAGAGAGGTTGGTTCAGCAAAAAATGCTGGATTAGATCTTACTTTAGATTCAAAAAATGATTTTACTTTGGGACTTTATAAGTCTCCGGTAGCTGCTGGAAAAGGTTCAGGCGGATTATTGTATGATATTTATCCAGGAAATCCCGATAAATCAATACTTGTTTATAGAATGGAATCAAAAGATCATTCTATTATGATGCCAGAAGTTGGAAGAAGGTTAATACACCTAGAGGGTATAGAACTGATAAAAAAGTGGATTGAAAGTCTAGAGTAATTATTTAGATGATTCTTATTAAACTATAATCATCCATTTTTAATAATTTTAACTGTCAAATATGCTAACTAATAGTTGCTTTAAAAAATATTTACTTCCAGGATTCATTTTTCAATCTTTAGTGATTGGTGGTGGTTATGGTACAGGTAGGGAACTTGTAGAATTTTTTCTTTTAATGGGACCAAAAAATGGAATTATTGGTATGCTTGTTTCTATGGTTATTTGGTGTGTTGTGTTAGCTTGCACATTTGAATTATCTCGTCAATTTAAATCTTATGATTACAGATCTTTTCTAATAAAAATTTTAGGAAAAGGATGGATTCTATATGAAATAACTTACTTAATAGGTCTAATTTTGGTAATATCCGTGTTAGGTTCTGCTTCAGGAAATTTAGTTACGGAAGTTTTAAATCTTCCAACAATAGTAGGTACAATAATTATGATTTTTATGGTTGGAATTTTGGCTTTTTTTGGTACTAAAATCATAGAAGGGTTTTTTGCTTATTGGTCAATTTTTCTTTACTTAGTATTTTTAGTGTTAATTATTTGGATTAATTCGATTTATGGAGATCAAATAATAAATAATTTTTATTTGCCGGAGGAGAGTGCTTCATGGTTTAAAAATGGTATAATGTATGCAGCTTATAATGTGGGCCCAGTTGCTGCGATTTTATTCTGTTTGACAAGCATTAAAACAAGAAAAGAGGCTCTTATATCAGGAGTTTTAGCAGGTGTCATAGCGATAATTCCTGGTATCATGATTTTTTACAGTTTGGTAAGCTTTTATCCTAATATTAATCAAGAAACTATTCCTACTAATTTTTTATTAGATAAGATAGGGTCAAATACATTTAAATTCATTTTTCAATTAATTCTTTTCGGTACTTTTGTTGAGACAGGAGTTGGTTTAATTCATGGATTTAATGAAAGAATTTCTAATTGGTTAAAGAAGGATAAGGGGGATGAATTGTCCAGGATTAATCGTTTTATTATTAGTATTTTTCTTTTACTAATATCCATTTTTCTAGCTGAAAAATTTGGATTAATAGATCTAATAGCTAAAGGGTATGGAACCCTTACTTGGGCATACTGGATTGTTTTTGTTATTCCTGTGCTTTTTATAGCCCTTAAAAAAATATTCAAAAAATAAAAGTATTGTATTCTACTGTTTACCTTTATAATATATGCTAAAGACTTTTTTGAAAAGATTTGTATTTATTTTTTCTCTTATATTTATGTTCAACAACTTTCATCTGTTTTCTCAGTTGAATTTATATTTAAAAGCGGGTTTAAATTTATCATCTGTTACTGTTTCTAATAATGCAGATGGTTTTGATAAATCTACAGGATTTATACCTGCATATCATGGTGGAATTATCTTACATTCTACATTAGATGATGAATATTCTTTTGAAACTGGAATCGTTTATAATGTAAAGGGATATAAAATGGATGTTTTAGGAATTAATATTCATACTTACTCAACATATATAGAAATACCAATATACTTTTCATATAAATTACCATCGTTTTCATATTTCACCACTAATAATATTAATATAAAAGTCGGACCTTATTATGCTTTTGCCATAAAAGAGTTAATAAGGAATTCCATTATGAAAAAAAATGTAAAAGGTCAAATAGGAAAAAATCAGGATGCAGGGGATACCTTAAAACCCAATGATATTGGAATAAATTTAGGTGTTGATTATTTTAGAAAAAATATTATTTTAGGTTTAAACCTAGGAATTGGTTTATTGAATAATAGGCCAGGAGGAGGTAAAGGGAATGCGGTAAGGAACCTTAGCAGTCAGTTTTCGTTAGGTTACATACTAAATAAAAATAATGACAAAACTAAAGAGGAATAGTTCAGAAGGAATTCTTGGAGGAGTATGTGAAGGTATGGGTGAATATTTTAACATAGATCCAGTAATTGTGAGATTATTATTTATTACTTTCGCACTTGCTGCAGGAGGAGGTTTTATTACTTATGTCATTGCTTGGATAATAATTCCTGATAAATAGTTACCTAGCTTTTTCTAATAATAAGTAAATCATACCGATAGTACCATCATAAAAATTTCCAATTCTTATGTTTTCGTTTGGACTATGTTGGTTATTATCCCTATTCACACTGGGATAAGTAACTGCAGGTACTTCTAAAGTAGTTACAAATGGAGATATTGGTATTGATCCCCCTGATGTTCTAATTTTTATTGGTTTTTTTCCAAAAGCTTTTTCTAAAGCACTTGATGCCCAATTACCTATTGGTGAATGTACCTCAGTTCTAAATGCCAAATAACTTATTTTGGAGTTAAACTTAATTATATTGCTCTTTGTTAGTCTTTCTTCTTCAGTCGGTTCTCTGTTTTCAATTACATAAGCTCCTTCCTTTATTATATGATTTTTTATTAATTCAATAAGTCTCTGTGGGTTACTTTCTTTGACCAATCTCACATCAATTTCTGCTATAGCAGTGCTTGGTACAATAGTTCTTGCTTCTTTTCCAACCCATCCAGATTCGAATCCTCTAACATTTAGAGATGGAAATTGTATAGATTCTTGATAGGATGATCCTACTTTATCCGTGATAGCAATTCCTATATTTTCCATTATAACTTTTTCATCATCTGGAACTGCTCTTAATATTTTTTTAGCTTCTTCGTCGATTTCAATTCCATCATAGAATCCAGGGATTAAAACTCTTCCCGAATAACTTTTCATTGAAGAAATTATTTTTGATAAATAAATTGCTGGATTTGGGGCATAATTTCCATAGTGACCACTATGTTGCGGTACTCTTGGACCATATGCTTTTAAAGTAATACTACTCATTCCCCTAGCTCCAAATGAAAGAGTTGGTTGATTAGAAACATGTGAAGGACCATCAATAATTAATAGGTAGTCTGCTTTTAATTCTTCCTTATACTTTTTTACAGCATTTGCAATAGTAGGTGAACTCATTTCTTCTTGAAAGTCAATAATTAGTTTAATGTTTACTTTTAATTTTAAATTAAGCTTTTCAATTGTTTTTAGTGCATTAACAAGCATCATTGGTGGACCTTTATCATCACTTGTTGATCTTGAAAAGATTCTCCAATCAGGGTCAGGATTACTATGAATTCTGTCCCATAATATTTCTCTCCATATTCCATCATTTTTTTCTTTTAATACAGGTGAGTAAGGATTTTTTTGATTCCATTTTGAAGGATCAACCGGTTGACCATCCATATGGAAATATATGAGTAACGTTTTTAAATTTTTTGAACTAATCTTTTCGGCTAAAAGTAGTGGGTGCAGAGGTATACCAGAAATTTTACTTTTAGCAGTTAATCGGGTCAAATTAAATCCTAAACTTTTAAAAGTTCTCTCGGTCCATTCTATATTTTTTTGTATACCAAAGACATCGTAACCATCGTTTGGAAGACTAAGTAATTCATAAAAATCGTTCCATGAGCTATCAATGATTTCTTTGCTAGTTTTTTTTATCTCTTTATGCTTTTGAGCGTATAAAAGACAGCTCTTAATAGAAATAAGGACTATTATGCAAAATAGTTTGGTTCTCATGTTTATAAATTAAAGTTTTGTTAAAATAATGTCTAAAATTATATTCTTTTTTTTAGATAAATTCTTCCATAGTTTTTATCTGTGGGGATTGTTAAAAACAACACATTTTCGTTTGCTGCAAATTCAAAAATAAAACTTGATCTTGTTTCATATTTACCAACTTTTAATATCAATTTATCATTATTTACCATGAATTTTCTTTCTGATACTTTGTAGTTATTTAATTTTCCTTCATAAATTGTAACAGTACCATCTTCACTGAATTTATATCGGCTGTTATAATTACTAATATCAACATTACAAATATAATCTCCTAATTCATTTCTAGGACAAAATTTTGTTGCGTCCCAAATCCTATAAAATTTACTTTCTTGTGATTGAATATGTACTTTTGATAAAAAAAATAATAAAAAAAAATTATTCATCTATAATGTCATTTAATTTTTTTTTTCTTCTATAAATTTTTCCTGACGGTTTTACTTTAGTTAGATTTTTTCTTCTTGCTATTTGAGCTAAGTGTCGTTTCTCTCTATTAGATTTTTTTTTTTTGTTTTTCAAAATGCTAATTTTTCTTTAATATATTTATTTTTTAGTAGTTTGTTTCCTTCGTAACTTTCGATTATTAATGTATCACCTATGAAATAATAATTTTTTTCAATAGTACTTCCATTATCATATGTAACTATAATATTATCCCTTTCTATTTTGCATTCAAAACTATTCGATTTATTATTCTCATATTCATTCATCATTCCATTGGCATTAAATTCTAAAACTTTTTTTCCAACTTCGTAAATTAATTTTACAGCTGGTTCTTCATCAATAAAAAGAGAATTATAATTGCTAGAAATTATAAGATTCCAAACTCCATATAATTTTTTATCGTAATTTTGAAATGAATCAAATTTTAGAAAAAGAATTAAAAACATTGATATAATGTAATTCATGTTTTAAAATTAAAAAATTCATTTATTTTTTTTAATAAACTATAAAACAATTTACTATGAACAAATTTATAAACTTTCAAAATCTAACTTTTTTAGGTTTAATTATATTGGCATACCAAAATTTTGAAATCAGAAATAAATTAAACGATATTTCATCAAAGATTGAATACAGCCAGTTTGAATTGGATGAAATAAAAAAAGAATCAGTGGAAGCTGCTAAGTATGCGAGATCAGCTAATACCATGACTTTTCAAATACAATCACTGATAAATGAAAAATAATTTATTTGCATTATTTCTTTTTATAAATTATAATTTATATCCTCAAAAAATTTTTTCAACGGATCATAGTTATCAATCAGATATAAAAATTTATGTTGTAGATTATGAATATCAAGCTGATCTTAAGGTATTCAAAGTAAAATATGATTATCAAGCTAAGGAAAATAAAGGCTTATGGTATTTTGTCAAATACGATTATAGAGCAGATAAAAAAATCTATTTTGTGGATTATGAGTACCAGGCTGATTTAAAAATTTTCTTTGTAAATTATCAGTATCAGTCAGGCTGGAAAAATAAGGAAAAAATGCATCTATTATATTAAATATTTTAATTTATATTTCCCAGTTTACAAGATTGTGATTTTTTGGAGCAGTTTTTTTTAACCTTTTTTTGATTTTTGGTAAGTACATAGTATTGTATCTAAGCCTTGAAATGTAATTTGGGTTTTCATGATCACCATTCCAACAGTGTTCAGCTAAATTGCCATAGTCTACTTCCCCTTCGTAGTAAGGATTAGTTGTTGATTCAAGAAATTGTTCTGTCAGGACAACAGCATTATTTAAATAATAATTATCCATATCTCCACAATAAATATTTATTTTACCTTTAAGGTCTCTTCCAATTTTGTCCCAATCTCTTTTCATAATATAACTTAAATCATAATTCTGTTTCCAATATTCAGCCACTTCTTTATCTATTTTTCCCGTTTTTTTATTCCATATAGCTTTAGGATAACCATCTTTTTCAGTAGGGGAGTAAACAGCTTGCCAAATATCCCATTGGTCTCCGGACCTTCCTTTAGAACCCAGAACCATTTCTCTTTGATTCATTTGTATGAGATGAGATTTTATTATTCCTTTTCCATCTCTCATTCCTGCTCTGAGTGTTTTTTTAAAATCACTTTCATGGTAATATGCATTTTCATCTTCATAGAGATTTACAACAGTATAGGCTCTAAAATCTATTGGATCAGGACATGCTGCAAAACAACCGTTATATTCTTTAGGATAAAATACTTGAACAGCTAAAGCTTCCCATCCTCCAGTTGATCCTCCATAAAGAAATCTTCCCCATCCTTCTCCAACTCCATTAAATAATTTTTCTATATGAGGAATTAGCTCATAAGTAATGGCATCTCCATATGGACCTAAATTTGCGGAATTTACAGCGTACGAATCATCATAATATGGATTTTGATGTTGAATTTCTATAGCAATAAATCTTGGGAAATCATGGCTTATCCAACTTTTGTATAAATCATATGCTTCCTTTTCTTGTATATATTTATAACCTGTAATTCCAAATCTTGAATTATAAATAGTATCTTCTTTTGGTGCAGTTGGAGTTTTTATTCTAAACCCTCTGAATGTATTGGGAAAATGTCCGTGAAATATCATAAGCGGATATCTTGTTCTAGAATTCTTATCAAATCCGTGAGGGATTAAAACATTAGCTTGTAAATACATATCTCTTCCCCAAAATTTAGAAAGCATTTCACTTTTTATTTTGATATGTTTGATGTATTCTGTATCATTTGATGGTTCAATTGGTGGAATTTTATTTTCTAGTATAATATGTATAGTGCCTGATTTTCCAATTTTTACTTTTTTTGGATTACTGTAAAGATTTTCAGGGCTAATATTCCATCTCTGTCCCTCTCCTTGATCCATGGGTAATTTAACCGTATAACCGGTTGATAGATTAAATGTTTCATATTTATGTAGTAATGCTTGGACGTAATACTCACCTTCTTCAATATTACTAACTGATGGGGTTGGATATCCAACAGCTTCAGTATCTATAACTATTTTTTCTCCCGTGTTCCATGATTCTACATCTACTCCGAAAATCATTTGAGTTTTATGGCTATCATTTATTTGAAATCTTGGTTCAGCTATACTATTATTACTAATCATAAGTAGAAGTCTTCCATCAAAACCATTTTCTTGAAATTCATTTGGATAAACAATTTCAAATTTTGTTTTATTATCGCTGTTAATTTGGTATTGGTCAAATAAAAGAAATATTAGCCAGGTAAAAATCATTCCTTCTAGAAATGAAATCCATAAAATTCCGTAATTAGATATGCCAAATGTTTCTTGCGTCCATTTAATAACATTTTTGTGCCAACGAATTATCATAATTTTTTAAATGTTTGTGATCAAAGATATGAAATAATTTCTAGGTAATCCTGGGTAGTAATATCTTGGTTTCTTGCCACCAAATCCTTTAGCATTAATAAGTATCATAGATGTATATTTTTTATTTGTTAAGTTTTTAATTCCTGCTAGTATTCTAATTTCGAACTTTTTTATCTCGATTTTATTACTCATTGTTAGATTCAGTAGAGTATATTGGTTAGAAAAGATATCATTACTATCATTTATGGGTATTTTACCGATACTCTTAATATTAATTATGGTTTTAAATTTACCAATATCTAAAACTAAATTTTTTGATATTTTGAATGAAGGAACGCCAGTAATAATATTGCCAGAATAATCGATATCTTCATTTACAAAATCAATAAACCTATACCAATTTTTGAAGATATTAATTTCTGATGTAATTTTATTTTTGCCATTTACAGAATCCCATATAGTTGAATTAATAGTAATTTCAATTCCTGGATGAGAAGTTTTTCCTGCATTTACACCAACATACGTATCTTCAGCTGTTCTTTGAGCTACAAGAAGATTTTTGATCTTCATCAGGTATAAACTAATATTATATGATACAGCATTTTCAAAGAAATCTCCTAGTGTTCCTAATTCAATATTCCATCCAGTTTCCGGTTTTATATTAAGATTTACCAGTCCTTTATCGTCAAGTGTTTCGTCAATATTTGGAGGAGAATATCCGTGACTAATTGTAAAATATATATTTTTATCAAATAAAATTTTATTTATGGAAATTTTAGGTGAAACAATATTGTTGAATTTATATTTTTTAGTATTGTTATTTTTCAATGCTTGGGGATTTCCATCATATTCAAGAGTTTTCCAATTATATTTTATGTAGTTGGAACTTATTCCAAAATTAATATTCGTAGTCGCGTTTAAATTGATTTCATATTTGGAAAATAATAGTAAATTATTTCTTTTTTCATCTTGATCAGTTAATTTTTCCTCAGTATCTGTTCCATAATTATTAAAAGTTTTCCATAAATAATTTTCACGATAAAATTCTAAACCGAAATTTATAACGTGATTACTTTTTTTGATTGTATTTATGATTCTTGTACCAAAGCCAAAACTTTTTTCTATTAAATAGTTAAATGGTCTATTTTCATCAGAATTATAATTATTATAAAAAATGCTAGTTTTTAAATTATATTTTGAAGCATTATAATTTATTGAGACTCCTAATAAATCTTTATTATACTTTTCATCACCTTCAATATTTTTCCAATTTTCTGCCGCTTTTGAGGGGGTAAGATTATAAGTGTCAAAATCTAAAGATGAAGGTATTTGAGCATCTAAATTTATGAAATTATATATAATATTTAGTTTAGTATTATCACTTACTTCATAACCCAAATAAAAAAAAGCATTGTATTTGATATACTTGTTATTTTCTCTATATCCATCACTTAAGAGATTTTGAAATTGAATTTGAGTTTCAATCTTTTTAAACTTATTATATAAGTTAATTCTATTTTTTAATCTTCTGAATGAGCCAAGAAATGATGTATAAGAAAAATTATGTTCCTTTGCTTCATCTAAATTGAGTAGAATAGCTCCCCCAAGTCCGGCTCCATAAATATTAGAATTAGGACCTTTAATTATTTCAATTTGATTAAATAAATCGATTCCTAGATCTTCAATAGATGTTTCTCCTACTCCATTACTGAGTGGAATATCGTTTAGATATGATTTTATTTTGTTTGTAGTATAAGGTGATCTTGATCCCATTCCTCTTATTGTAATTCTATTTGTGTTTAATGCTCCACTATGCATATGAACACCTGGTATATCATTTAATCCAGGTTCAATAGATAGATCAGAAAGTTTTCTTAATTCTAAATTATTGATTAAAGAAATAGATGAAGAAGCGTATTTTAATTTCTTACTATTTATTTCGGATTTTACAATTATTTCATCTAAGATAATCCCTTTATTTGTAAGAAAAATTTCTAGTTTGGTGCTTAACTTTTTTAGGTTTATAGTTTTGGTATAATAAATAGGAGATGAAATTTTTAACTTTAATGGTAAATTTTTCACATTTAATGTAAAAGAACCTTCTTTTTGTGAATAGGTTTGATTTTCTATAAGAAAGTTTTGAGATATATAATTATAATTAATTTCCGCACCTTCAATGGGTTTTTTATGGATGTTATCTAGAATAACCCCTTTAATCTGAATTTGTGAAAAACTATAATTATAAGCTACTAAAACTAGTACTATTAAATAAATTCTTTTCAACTTTTTAGTTTTACTTCAATAGATATATTAGTATCAACAAAATAATTATTAATAACATTAAAATATAAAAAAAAGAATTGAAGAGTTTTAATAAAAATTTATTTTCAGTCATATTTGCAAAAGTACCGATCGAAAAATATAAAAGCCATATTGCAAATAGAAAGCCAATTATTTCGTACCAATTAAAATCCATGTAAATTTGAAATAAATTATAAATAAATTTAATCAAGATATGAGATATTTATTCTTAATACTCATGATTATTTTTTCAAGTTGTTCTTTTGATAAATCTTCTAGTAATAAATCAGATCTTACTGGTGATTGGAAGATAATGAATTTAACTAAAGATGGAGAAGAAGCTCCTGGAGAAACTATAAGAAGTTTTCCCATTATTTCTTTCAGATCTGATAGTTTGGTATTTTATTTTAATACACTTTTCAAATTTGAATACGATTCATCTCGTGACAGTCTTTTTTTAACCTATCCTGACTCTATAGGTACAGGAAGTTATGCTCGGAAATTCAAAGTTAATTTCCTCGAACTTAATAAAATGTCTTTAACTTATGCAAGAAAAATTATAAATGATACCATTAGTTTATCTACTCATGATATCTTTTACAATGCCATTTATGAAAGAATTGATTAAATGATAAAAGTTTTAAATTTTATTTTCCTTTTGATTTTATTTTCTTGTGATAATGCTGTCCCATTCAAGAAACTAGCACACCAAGAAGATCTCACATATTATAAAAATAAAAAATTTACAGGTGTAGCATATGAAAAAGATAATGAGGATAACATTAGGGTAGAAAAGTATTACAAAGATGGTAAAAACAATTTGACTAAACTTTTTGATACAAGAGGGAGACTTCAAAGTGTATGGACTTACAACGCTCAAATAATAAATGTTGTTAGATACTATAAAGATGGAAAAATTGAATCTAAGGAAGATTTTGATGGCAATTATAACAGAAACGGTATTTCAATTTCATATTACAAAAATGGAAATTTAAAAAATGAGTGGAAATTTAAAAATGGATTAAAAGATGGCATTCAAAAAAATTATTATCCTAGTGGCATTTTGTCTGATGAAAGAGAAATGAGAAATGGGATTGATGATGGATTTTGGAAAATTTATGATAGAAAAGGTAGCTTAGATAAAGAATTATATTTTAAAAATGGAATTAGGGTAGGTATTTAATCCTCAGTAATGGTTAAGATATTATCCTCAACTTTAGTGGTGTATGATTTCAAATCTTGTCCCGCAGGACCAGAAATAAATGTCCCGTCATTTTTAAAAATGGATCCGTGACAAGTACAAGTAAAGTTCTCACTGGTGTATGTCCAACTAGTTCGACATTGAGCGTGGGGACAAATACTTGTAAAAGCTCGAATTATATCAGAGCCAACATTTACTATTAGTAAAGCTCCTTCATCAAATCTGTTCCATCCCCCACTAGTTTTTAGCACCTTGAAATTATCATGATTTAAATCTATTTTTATAGTAGTTCCTGCAATATTAAATCCATCCTCCCATTCTGAAGCATTATTGTCAGAATTAGGAGTTATCTCTTCATCTTTTTCATAACAACTTGTGAAAAAAGAGGCACCTAAACTCGCAAAAAGTGCAGAGGAACCAGCGGTTTTAAGAAATTTTCTTCTATTCTTACTACTCATAAAACAAATTTATAGATTTTTTAAAAATAAAGTTAAATTTTGATTAGATATTGAAACTTGATAAAAAATTGTGAGGTGTTCATGTACAAAGATCCATAATCTTTTCCTATTTCTTCCCTTAAAGCATTTTGGTTACCACCTACATAAAATATGGTAAAAGGGTTTGGGTTCCATTGGAATAATGGTTGAACTAATAATTTTTTTTGAAAATCGTTGTATTCTGATATTAATCTTACACTCAAAGATTTATTGAATTGGTATCTTCCAGAAAGTCTTACAATATAACCAGTAAAATAATTTTCGTCTAAATCAATTTTTTTTAATCTTGAATATCTTAAGCTAGGACTTAGATTGAGATTATCATTTAATTGGAAACTTAACAATGTATAAAAAGTTAGATCTTTACCCTCTGGGTAATTCTTTAGATCATCATTATAATAAATATCTTTACCAACATTCATCGTTGAAAATATTGAAAAAAATTCACTTGTTCTACTCATTAATTTCACATCAATTTTAGGTAGCATCTTATAATCTTTACCTTCATAGTTTTTAAATACATCTATATCATATGTCAAAGTTAATTCTGTATTTCCTATCACTTTTGTTTTTGATATTAAATCAAGACTTATAACTTTCAATTCATTATTAATATTGTATAGGAAATCACCTTTAAATCCGAATCCGAAAAATTGGATATTTTTTTTATTTATAATATTTTTATATTCTTGAAATAATGTTATCCATCTTCTGTTATTTTTTACAACAAAACCAACATCGGCTCTGTATCCAGGAGATATATTTTTATATTCAACCAATGTAAGCCAATGTTCGGTATTTCTTAATATTTGGAAATAAAATGCATCTCCATTAAATTTTTCTCCGTCAAGTTTTACGGTTTTATTACTAAATGTATCTTCAGTATCTATCCAATCATTAACTGGTTCTTTATTGAAGTTTTTAAATAATTCAAAACTTAATTTCCATTTTTTTGAAAATTGAAATATACCATCTAAACCAAATAAATTTCCGTATCCTCCTCCTTTATAGTATCTGCTAGATGAAAATAAACCAATTTTGCTAGAATTTTTTAGCATCCTTTGGAACCTAAATATATTGATTAGACTCTTATTACCTTCACCAAAATATGATCTATCATCTCCTGCTATTTGATAAGGTGAATTTTTATCTATTGCTGAAAGAAAATATATTCTTGTGTTTTTTCCTTGACTTAATAATTTTGAAGTAAATATTGGATTATTAATGGATCTTGAATAAAATGCTCCATCAGAAAATTTTACTAAATCGGTTCCTCTATTAAAAAATGGTCTTTTTTCAGGATAAAGTAAAGCGTAAGCAGAATTGATATCAATTTGTGTTACATCTGCTTCAACTTGAGAGAAATCTGGATTTAGAGCCAATTCTATGGATGTGTTTTTTGTTATGTCAAGATTTAAACCAATTCCAAGATCACCTGATGGTTTAGAATAATTTATTTTCTTACTACTATCCTTGTATTCACCAACAGTATTTGCAGTTACAAAGGGTAATAGCTCAACTTTTTTTTTAATATTAATATCACTAAGAATTAATAGTTTTGTTACTTGACATATTTCACATGGATTATCTCTATCCCTAATTTCATTACTCAAAGAAACTTCATTAGAATTCTCATCAAAATATTTTCTGTACATATTAAAATGCCATTTTTGATTAGTTCCATTTGGAAAAGGAAGGGATGAGAAAGGAATTTTCATTTCTACATTATAACCGTCTTTGACAATTTTACCCGAAGATTCATACATAATATTAAATGATCCATCATATCTTTTATCATCGGTTAGAGCGTCAATTCCCTTCACATCATATTGACTTCCAAATGGGTTTGAAGCTAACATAATATTATTTCTTGCATCTCTATATGTATCAAATCTTATCAGCACGACATCATCAGTCCACATGCCATGATCATCTCTAGGTCTTACAGCAGCTCTTATATTTTCTGGATTATCATAAGCATAAAAGCCAACAAAAAGATGGTTATCAGAATAAGTTAAGTATCCAATAGTTTTTATTTGAGCTTTTGTATTGTAACTCGGTTCAATTTCAATATTAAGATCAACTAATTTAGCATTTTTCCATTCCTCTTTATCGATTTGACCATCAATTATTATATTATTAGGATCAGTTTTATTTAATTCATAATAATCTTGAGCTTGGATATCTACTAGTATTAAGATAAAAAAAAATACGCTTACCAATGGGCTTAACTGCACAGAAAAAATTTAATGCGAAAATACATAAAAACATCAATCTTTCTTCCATAGATATCACAAAGATTCGATTCTTTTAATAATTAATTTTACTTTTACTTTATGAATACTTATGTGTCAGTACTTAATGTAGCTATTCCAGTATTTGTATGTCTACTTATTTTAGAAATAATTTTTGCCAAATTATTGGATAAAACCTATGTGATTAGAAGTATGGATACTCTTTCTAGTCTTTCTTCCGGATTAACCAATGTAATAAGAGATGTTCTAGGATTAACCATTGTAATTATTTCTTATGGTTATTTAGTAGATTATGTAGCATTATTTGACATTAAATCTAGCGTATTGATATACATCTTAGCATTTATAGGAATTGATTTTGCTGGTTATTGGGTACATAGAATAAATCATAGTATTAATTATTTCTGGAATCACCATATAATTCATCATAGCAGTGAAGAATTTAATTTGGCCTGTGCTTTAAGACAATCTATTTCAAATTTTTTTTCCTTAACTTTTGTATTCTTAATTCCAACGGCAATTATAGGAATTCCTGCTGAAGTTGTTGCTCTTATCGCTCCACTTCATTTATTTGCACAGTATTGGTATCACACACGCTTGATTAAAAAAATGGGAATTCTTGAATATATAATTGTTACTCCTTCCCATCACAGAGTTCATCATGCAATAAATGAGGAATATTTAGATAAAAATCTTTCTCAAATATTTATTGTATGGGATAAGTTATTTGGAACTTTTCAGGTGGAATTAGATGATGTTCCTCCTGTTTATGGGGTTAAGAGACCTGTTAGATCCTGGAATCCTATCCTTATTAATTTTACTCATTTATGGTTGTTAATTAAAGATGCATGGAGGACAAAAAATGGGTATGATAAATTGAGAATTTGGTTTATGCCTACAGGATGGAGGCCTAGTGATGTAGAAAATAAATATCCTGTAGTTTCTATTCATGAATCAGAAAACTATGAAAAATATTATCCTGGAATTCCTTTAAAATTACAAGTTTGGTCATGGGTACAGTATTTATTTACTTTTGCTTCAATGATGTATCTTATAAATAATCTTGATAAGTTATTAATTTCTGAGGCATTATTTTATGGGGCATTTTTATTTCTTTCCATATATAGTTTTACCAGTCTCATGGATTTAAAATCTTATGCATGGATAATAGAAACAATTAAATCTTTTTTGGGAATACTATTTATAATTAAATATGGTGACTGGTTTCTTATAAGTACTTATTCTAATTATGCTTTGGGAATGTTACAATTTTATTTTATAATTTCTGTACTGGTTGTAATGCATTTTTCTTTTTTTGACAGGAGGGTTACTTTAATCAAAGCATAATTCTACATTTCTTCCATAAATGGGTATTTGAAATCTTTTGGTGTATCAAAAGTTGTTTTTATTGTTCTTGGAGAAACCCATCTTACAAGGTTTAAATAAGATCCAGCTTTATCGTTTGTTCCGGATCCGCGACTACCTCCAAATGGTTGTTGTCCTACCACTGCCCCAGTCGGTTTATCATTTATATAAAAATTACCAGCTGCATATTCTAATTTTTTTGATGCAAGATTTATGGATTTTTCTTCTTTAGAAAAAACAGCTCCAGTGAGCGCATATGGAGATGTGTTATCTACAAGTTCAAGTGTTTCTTCATACTGATTACTGTCATAAATATATAGTGTAACAATGGGACCAAAAATTTCTTCACACATCAATTTACTTTTTGGATCAGATGATATGAATATAGTAGGTTCAATGAAATAACCTTTTATTTTGTTATAATTTCCACCGAACAATAATTCATATTTTTTATCTTTTTTGGCATGATCAATGTAGGAGGTTATTTTATCAAATGCTCTTTCATCTATTACAGCATTAACAAAATTGGTAAAGTCTTCAGGATCTCCCATTTTGATTTTAGGAAGTTCTTTTAGAAGATTTATTTTAACTTCTTTCCATAAATTGTTAGGAATATAAACTCTTGAAGGAGCACTGCATTTTTGACCTTGAAATTCAAAACCACCCCTAATTATAGCAGTAGAAACTTCAAGTGGATCAGCTGATTTGTGTGCTATTATAAAATCTTTTCCTCCTGTTTCACCAACTATTCTAGGATATGAATTATAAGATGAGATATTTTCTCCAATATTTTTCCAAAACTTTTGAAATACTGAAGTGCTTCCAGTAAAATGAATTCCTCCAAAATCTGGATGTTTAAAAATTACTTCTCCGGCAGTAGATCCATCTATGTGAATTAAATTTATAACTCCATCAGGAAGACCAGCTTCTTTAAATACTTCCATAATTACATTTGCTGAATATATTTGAGATCTAGAAGCTTTCCATACCACAGTATTACCCATTAAAGCTACGCTGGAACATAAATTACCTGCTATGGATGTAAAATTAAAAGGACTAAGTGCAAAGATGAAGCCTTCTATAGGTCTATACTCTAAACTATTTTTCATTCCGTTAGGTGATATTGGCTGATCAGAATAAATTTTCTTCATATAATAAGGATTGAATCTTAAAAAGTCTATTAATTCACATGCAGCATCTAATTCTGCTTGAAAGATATTTTTTGATTGACCTAGCATAGTTGAAGCGTTTATTTTTGATCTATATGGACCAGCAATTAAATCAGCGGCTTTTAAAAAAATTGATGCCCTTTTTTTCCAATTCATATTTTTCCATGAATCTTTTGCTTCCATAGCTGCTTTTATTGCAGCATCTACATGTGTGGATGCTCCTTTATTATAATATCCTAATGTATGTTTATGATTATGAGGAGGAGAAATTCTTATCTTATTATTGGTTCTAATTTTTTTACTTCCAATATACATTGGAATATCAATTTTTTTATTCTTTAATTCATTAAGAACCATTTTTAATTCCTTCTTTTCTTTTGAACCAGGAGCATAATTAAGAACAGGTTCATTTTTAGGGAGGTCAATATTAAATTTTTCTTTTTCCATATTTAGTATAATTTTTATTTACTTCATTTTAAATGCTACTAATTAACTTCTTCAAAATTTTGAATCTAATTTATTTTTTGAAAGTTCTCTATTTGCATACATTATATCGTATATTTCTATATCTTTTTCTAGTTGTTTATCTTTTTCTAATAATTTAAAAATTTGATCTATTAAATCAAGAGCTTCTTCTTTAATAGAGTAAAAGATAAATTGATTTACATTTTTATAGTTTAACAATCCTGCGTTTTTTAGGTAATTTATATGTCTTGATGTTTTGGTTTGAGTGAAGTCAAGTATAGATTTTAAATCTGTAATGCAGGCCTCTTCTTTGTTAAATAAGATATTCATAATTCTTATTCTCGAAATGTCGGCGAATGATCTAAAAATTTTACTTCCATATTCAACATTAAAATTTTTAAGTCTCATGATTAATCTTTTTTAAGAATAGGCGTATTGTGGAAAGAAAATAATAATTAAGTAATTTAGTCATGATTTAGAAATTTAATTATAAATATAATTTTTTTTAATGTTGATAAGAAAACTGTTTTTTATTGTATTGTCGTTCTTCTTTTTTGCAAACTATTCTTTTTCTCAGGGAAAAAAGAAAATCATACAAATGTCTGGTGTAGTTGTTGGAGCTGATAGTATATCTGGTGTTGGAGGTGTTCATATTTATGTTCCCAAAGCAGGAAGAGGAACCACTTCTAATCCCTATGGCTATTTTACAATGCCTGTTTTAGAAGATGATAGTTTAATTGTTAGTGCAGTAGGTTATCAAAAACAAAATTTAATTATTCCAGGAGATAAAGGAGAATCAATTTCTTTAATTATTGAATTAAAACCCGATACAACTATTCTTCCAGAATTAGAAATTTTTCCTTATCCAACTGAAGAATTATTTAAAAAAGCTGTTCTAGCCTTAGAATTACCAAATAGAAGAGATTTAGAAAATTTGGATAAATCGTTAAACAAAGAACTCTTGAGAGAAATGTACTTGAATGAACCTATGAGTGCTAATATGAACTATAAATATTTTATGGATCAGCAGATGATTGCAACATCAAATAAATATCAATTGCCATCAAATCCTCTTCTAAATCCTTTTGCATGGGCAAGATTCATCAAAGCTATTAAAAGGGGGGATTTTAAGAAAAAGGATTAATTACAACAAATCTTTTAGAATCTTTTTCTGAATTAACTTCTATTTCGAATACTTTTTTCCAATCTCTAAATACTCTATCAGTATAATCTAGATTAAAGTCCACACGTCTTTTTTACAAAGCATTTCTCATAGAATATTTAGTAGCCTCGACAGGAGTCGAACCTGTATCTAGAGTTTAGGAAACTCCTATTCTATCCATTGAACTACGAGGCCAATTTATAAACAAATCTATATTTGGTAATGTGAAAATCAATATTAATTTATAATTAAATTTGGACGTTAAAATTTCTATAATGATATTTGAATTTATTCGTTTATGGCTGAGGAATTTAAAAAACGTCAGGAAAAATTAATAAAGTTAGTTTTGGAATTTGAGATGCATTTAATGCATAAAAAAGATATTTATCATGATTCTGAATTTTATGAGAAAATTGTTAAGTGGTATATAGATAATTATAAATTTAAAAAAGCATTAAATGCTGTAGAATTTGCACTTTCACAACATTCTTTTTCTTCTGACTTATTACTCTTAAAAGCTAATATTTTGATAGGAATGCAAAAATTTGAAGATTCTATAAAAGTTCTTAATCATGCTCATTCTTTAAATCCAACAGATGAAAATATTTTTATATTAAAAGGACAGGTCCTTGTAATTCTTGGAAAATCTAAAGAAGCTGTTGAAACGTTTAAAAATGCTATTGAATTTTCTTCTTATTATGATGAATTATTTTATCAGATTGGTTTGGCATATCAATCTTCTGAGAATTATAAGAAGGCTTTAAAATATTTCAAAAAAACAATTGAAATAAATATTAATCATGAGAATGCTCTTTGTGATTTGGCAAATTGTTTAGATGTTCTTGGAAAATTAGAGAGCAGTATAAAATTTTATAAAAAATTTATTGATAAAGACCCTTATTCAGAATTTGCTTGGTTTAATTTGGCTAATGTTTATTACAAATTGAAGAAATATAAAAAATCTATTAAATCATATGAGTATGCCATAGCAATTGATGAAGATTATTCTGCAGCCTACTTTGGTTTAGCAAATGGTTATAAGGCTATAGAAAAATATAAAGAAGCTACTGAAATTTATGAAAAAATTTTAGAGTTAGATGGTCCAAGTTCTGAAATATATTTTGAGTTAGGAAAAATGTTTTATCTTAGAAAGAAGTATAATATTTCAATTGAATTTTATCGAAAGGCTATTAAGATTAAACAATTTTGTGGAAAATCCTTGCATGGTTTAGGCGAAAGTTTGATAGCTCTTGAGAAATGGTTTGAAGCAATTCATTATTTTAACAAGGCATTTAAATTAGATTCAAATAATTTTATTTTTATAAAATCTCTTGCAAAAGCTGAATACAAAGTTGGTAATATTATGTCAAGTATAGAGCTATATGAAAGAGCATTAAAAATATATCCTGAAGAAAAAGATCTTTATATGGATTTTTCTTTTATTTACTATGAAACAGGTGAATTAGAAAAATCTATTGAAATAATAAAAAATGGAATCAGTCATATACCAGGAGAGTCTTTACTATATTATAGGCTTGTGGTTTACCTTATTCAACATGGAAAGTATAAAGAATCAATTACTATTCTTGAAAGCGCACTATCTCTTAATTTTGATAATCACGTAGTATTATTTAAATTATTACCGAAATTTGAAGCTCAATCAGCTTTGTATAGAATTATTAATCAGTATAGAGAAAAAAGGTAATATGAACTACAGTTTATCTAATATTCCAAAAAGGTCAAAAAAACCCAGAAATGATGGATTGACTATGGTCATTGATAAAGGTTCAAGTATAAGGCAATGTAAAGATCTAATAGAATCATCTGGAAAATTCATTGATTTAGTTAAGTTTGGTTGGTCAACTTCATTTTTAACAAACAATCTTAAGAAAAAAATTGAACTTTTTACTAAGGCAAATATTTCTGTTTACTTCGGAGGAACACTTTTTGAAGCTTTTTTAATCAGAGATCAGTTAGATCAGTATATTAAAGTTTTAAAAAAATTTAATCTGAAATATGCTGAAGTGTCTGATGGTTCTATTACAATTTCTCATAGGAAAAAATGTGAATGTATTGAAAAACTATCAAAATATGTTACGGTTATATCAGAAGTAGGGTCTAAGGATATAAAGAAAATTATTCCGCCTTACAAATGGATAAGACAAATGAGAGCTGAGTTATTAGCTGGTTCGTGGAAAGTAATTGGTGAGGCAAGAGATTCTGGTAATGTAGGTCTTTTTAGACAAAGTGGAGAAGTTAGACAGGGTTTGGTGGAAGAAATATTAACTGAAATACCTTCAGAAAAAATTATCTGGGAAGCACCATTGAAAGCTCAACAAGTTTGGTTTGTACAGTTATCTGGGGCAAATGTAAATCTTGGAAATATTTCTGGCAATGAAGTTATCTCTTTAGAAACAATAAGATTAGGACTAAGAGGAGATACTTTTCATCAATTTCTAGTTAAAGATTAAAAAATTATTAACGTTTTTTCAATGAAAATCAATTCATTAATTCTTTTCTTCAAAGGAACAGCAATGGGCCTTGCAGATTTGGTTCCTGGTATATCTGGTGGAACTATC
>Ga0310345_10001230_pt1 | contig 29760 bp, 31 predicted proteins | sample HC15DNA20500_MG_FD_204667 | JGI IMG/M metagenome (GOLD analysis project Ga0310345, IMG submission 204667) | Marine microbial communities from station ALOHA, North Pacific Subtropical Gyre - HC15-DNA-20-500_MG | ecosystem: Environmental > Aquatic > Marine > Oceanic | place: Pacific Ocean: North... | reverse complement strand
TCCTGCCTATCCCCGGGGCGGCCCCCCGGGGGTGTTTTTTCTTTTCTGTTTTCCCCCCCCCCGGGGGGGGGGGGGGGGGGGGGGGGGGCCCCTCGGCCTAGCCTGCAAGCGCCGTGAACCCCCACCCGGCCTCCCCCTTGAGGGGGAGGAGAAAGACAGGACTCAGCGCTTCATCGCCGCCTGAAGCTCCACAAGGATCGCCTGGCTCTGCTGCGCGCCCGACTGGGGGACGAAATCGCCGGTGCGGTCGGAAATCTGGTCCCAGTGCGCGGCGAAGTCTTCGACCGAGCGCGCATCGGGCGCGAGCAGGACGGGCTTGTTCATCGTCACCCATGCCGAGTGATAGGCACCCGCGCCCGCGCCGACGATGGCGTTGGTGGGGGCATCGTCCGAGACGAGGAACAGCGCGGCGGGGACGACGTTCTCCGGGCCGAACAGCTTGAACGCTTCCTCGGGGAAGATGTCCTCGGTCATGCGCGTCGCGGCGACCGGGGCCAAGGTGTTGACCTTGATGTTGTTCTTCGCGCCTTCGAGGTAAAGCGTCTTGGTAAGGCCGGCGAGGCCGAGCTTGGCGGCGCCGTAGTTGGCCTGGCCGAAGTTGCCGAACAGGCCGGTGGACGAGGCGGTCATCAGGATGCGGCCGTAGTTCTGCTCGCGCATCGTGTCCCAGCAGGCCTTGGTGGCGAAGGCCGAGCCGATCAGGTGGACCTTGACCACCATCTCGAAGTCCGCCGGGTCCATCTTGGTGAAGCTCTTGTCGCGCAGGATGCCGGCGTTGTTGATGAGGACGTGGACGCCGCCCCACTTCTCCTTGGCCTTGGCGACCATCTCGACCATCTGCTCGTATTCGCTGACCGAGCCGCCGTTCGACATGGCTTCGCCGCCGGCGGCCTGGATTTCCTCGACGACCTTGAGCGCGGCGTCCGAATGGCCGGTGCCATCGCGCGCGCCGCCGAGATCGTTGACGACGACCTTGGCGCCGCGGCGGCCGAGTTCGAGCGCATATTCCCGCCCGATACCGCCGCCCGCGCCGGTGACGATGGCGACCTTGTCCTTGAAGGAAATGCTCATGGCATGCTTCTCCCTAGCACCCTAACCGGGCGATTAATGGGAGGGCGATGCCATGGCGCAAAGGCCTTGGCAACCGGCTCGTCAGCCGATCCGGTGGACCCAGCCGTGCGGGTCCGCCGCTTCGCCGCGCTGGATCGCGACGAGGCGGGCGCGCAGCTTCTGGGTGATCTGCCCGGGGCCGCCGCTGCCGATCACGAAGCTGTCCGTGCTGCTCGTCACCTTGCCGACCGGCGTGACCACGGCGGCAGTGCCGCAGGCGAAGGTTTCGGTGAGCGCGCCCGAGGTCGCGTCCGCCTGCCACTGCGCCAGCGAATAGCGCTCCTCGCGCACGGTGAGGCCTTCCTCGCGTGCCAGCTTGATCAGGCTTTCGCGCGTGATGCCGGGGAGGATCGTGCCGCCCAAGGGGGGCGTGACAAGCGACCCGTCAGCCATCACGAAGAACAGGTTCATGCCGCCCAGTTCCTCGATCCACTGGCGCTCGACGGCGTCAAGGAACAGGACCTGATCGTGCCCGCGCGAAAAGGCCTCGGCGGTGGGGACAAGGCTCGCCGCATAGTTGCCGCCGCACTTGGCCGCGCCGGTGCCGCCGGGGGCCGCGCGGCTGTAGTCGCTGACCCACAGCGAGACGGCAGGCGCGCCCGACTTGAAGTAGTTGCCGGCGGGGCTGGCGATCACGAGGAACTTGTACTGCTTCGAGGGGCGCACGCCGAGAAACGCCTCGCTCGCGAACATGAAGGGACGAAGATAGAGCGAGCCGCCCTCGACGGTGGGGAACCAGTCCTTGTCCGCCTTGACGAGTTCCTCGACGGCCGAAACGAACAGTCCCTCCGGCAGCGTCGGCATGGCAAGCCGCTCGGCCGAGGCGTTGAAGCGCGCGGCATTGGCTTCGGGGCGGAACAGCGCGATGCCGCCATCGGCGAGGCGATAGGCCTTGAGGCCTTCGAAGATTTCCTGCGCGTAGTGGAGGACGGCCGCCGCCGGATCCAGCGGGATCGGACCGTAGGGGACGACCTCGGCGCTGTGCCAGCCATTGCCCTCGTCATAGGTCACCTGGACCATGTGATCGGAGAAAGCGGTACCGAAGCCCGGATTGGCAAGGATTTCCGCGCGCACGTCGACCGCGCGGGGCGCGGGATGGGGCTGGTGCGTGAAAGCAAGCGGTGCGGCGGTAGCGGGCGTCGCCATCGGGCGGTCCTTCGGGATTGTTAGCTCTGCGACGCGCCGTGAACTATTATTGCGCAAATGGCAAGTCGTTTGGAACAAATGTGAAGGGCCGCTTCCGGCGATCGGAAGCGGCCCTTCGCATGGTCAGCGGCCGGAAGTGCCGCCCACGGTGCCTTTATCGCTTGAACAAACTAGCGATAATGCTCCGCGATGCGCAATGCCGACCCCTCTGCTGAACCATGAGACATCGGATCACCTCCTTTCGCGCTGTTGAGCCAAGTGCCGCTTCCCGACCTCGTTGAAATCGGTACGGCTCGACCGGAGGATTGCAGCCCTGTTCCGGCCTTGACTCGAATGTGAGTCATCTGGCCCTCAAGAACAAGTCTTGCATTGATTTTTTTTGCCGTCAGAATTGAGGCTTCGCGCCCGGATTGGTGGATAACTCACCCCGCCGCGCGGCAATCCTCGATCACCCGCCCGAGTTCGGACCAGACCGGCAGGACGAGCGTCTGCGCGCCGCCCATTTCCAGCATGAACCGGCCCCGGCTGAAGGCGATCGCATCGAGCAGCGGATCGCGCACGGCGAAGGCTATTTCGAACGGGATAGCGGCATTCTGCGCGGCACTGGCAGCTGCAGGCGTGGCGGTGAGGCGGCGCTGGGTGCTGCTTGTGGTGATCGTGGCGGGGACTGCGCTGGTGCCGAAGCCTGCACGCTGCAGCAGGATGGCTGGACGGGTGCGGTCGCAGCGGATCAGGACCTGTGATCCCGCACCCGGTTGACCGAAGCGGGCGACGCTGCCGGCGGGTTCGGCCACGTAAGTCCACACGCCCGGCGTCTGCGGCAGATCGCGCCAGCTGGCGTCGGCCCGCGGTGCGGGCTGCTGGGGCGGTGGCGGTGCGGGGCGCGGGGCCGGAGTGGGCACAGGCAGGGGCCTGGGCTGGGGTGCGGAGGTGCTCCCCTGCGCCGCCGGTGAGGGCTGCGGCGGCACGACGGTGCAGGCGCCGAGGGCGAGGACCGGGGCGATCAGCAGGGCCGCATGGTTGATCTTCATGCCCCGGGTATGGAAGAGAGCGGCGGTGACCTCAAGCCGCTCCACCACCACATCCGGCAAATCGAAGCTCAGGATCGACCAGCTCCTCGTCGAGCGCGGCCTCGCCGAGAGCCGCGCGCGGGCGCAGGCGCTGATTCTGGCGGGCCATGTCTATTCGGGCGAGACCAAGCTGACCAAGGCAGGCCACACGCTCGCGCCCGATGCGCCGATCGAGGTGCGCGGGCGCGATCACCCATGGGTCTCGCGCGGGGGTATCAAGCTCGCGCATGCGCTGGAACACTTCGCGCTCGATCCGGCTGGGGTGACCGCGATGGACATCGGCAGTTCAACCGGCGGATTTACCGACGTGCTGCTGACGAACGGGGCAAGCCATGTGTTTGCAGTCGATTCGGGTACCAACCAGCTGGCGTGGAAGCTGCGGCAGGACCCGCGCGTGACTGTGCTGGAGCAGACCAGCGCCCGAATTCTGACCCCCGCGCATATCGATCGGCCCGCCACGTGGGTGGTGTGCGACGCGAGTTTCATTGCGCTGCGCAAGGTGCTCGAAGTGCCGCTTGCGCTGGCCGCGCGGCCGACACGGTTGGTGGCGCTGATCAAGCCGCAATTCGAGGTGGGGCGCGGCGAAGTGGGCAAGGGCGGCGTGGTGCGCGATCCAGCGCTGCACGAGCGCGTCTGCCGCGAGGTGCAGGACTGGCTGGAGGGTGAAGGCTGGGCGGTGCAGGGCATCGCCACGAGCCCGATCACCGGACCTGAAGGCAACGTGGAATTCCTGATTTCGGCGCTGCATTCCGGCGCCTAGAGCATCACGTGTCCCGCGATGGTGCAGGTGCGCCTTGCGGAGATTGCCTAGTTGGCCCCACCCGGCCAATATCGCCCGCCAGACTGGCAACGAATCGCTTTTTACCGGCGCGCTCCGGGGGACATTTCGAGCACATGCGTTACCTCGCTTCTCCTGCCCAGTTGCGCGCCAGCCTGCTGCGCTGGTCGTTGTTCACGGTGCCAGCTGTGCTTGGGCTCGGGTTCCTCTCCAGCATCGTCGCGGACGCAGGGCCGCAGAATCCCTGGTTTGCCGCGCTCGCCAAGCCGTCGCTCTATCCGCCGCCGGCAACCTTCGGCATCGTGTGGTCGGTACTCTATGTGCTGATCGGCGTGGCGCTGGCGATGGTCGCTTCTGCGCGGGGGGCACCCGGGCGCGGCATCGCCGTGGCGGTCTTCGCGCTGCAACTGGTGCTCAACCTCGCATGGAGCCCGGTGTTCTTCGCCATGCACCAGATGACCGCGGCGCTCGCCATCATCGGTGTGATGATCGTGCTGACGCTGGTGATGATCCTGCTGTTCTGGCGCGTGCGGCCAACGGCGGGTGCGCTGCTGCTCCCTTATCTGGCGTGGATCTGCTTTGCCTCGGTGCTCAATTACCAGTTCCTTGCGCTCAATCCTGCAGCGGATGGCGCGGCTGGTTCTGGTGCGGCGGTTCGGGTGCAGATCTGATAACAGCGGATAGCGCTTTGCCCCGGATCACGCCTTGCACTGCACGGTACGAAGCGCCATTTGCAGCGCAGTGAGTTCGTATCAAAGGCCAAAGCCATGCAGTCCGAGAACCCGATGATCGCCGATTTCGTCAAGCTGCTCAACAGCGCCGCGGGCACGCTCGCCGGCATGGGCCGCGAAGCGGGCGAAACCGCGCGCGAGAAGCTGCGCGAGACCTTCGGCGGTATGGACTTCGTCAGCCGCGAGGAATTCGAGGTGGTGAAAGACATGGCCACCGCCGCGCGCGAGGAAGCTGATGCGCTGAAGGCGCGGGTCGAGGCGCTTGAGGCGAAGCTGGGCTGAAGAAAAGGGTTTCTCGCAGAGACGCCAAGGTAAAGAAGGGCGCGGAGAGGGTGTGACGAGCGGCAAAGCCGCTCCCACAATTGGCCCAGCGTTCCGTTTTCCGGCTGACGCCGGGGTGTTGCACGGGGTCTCTGCGCTCTTCCTGTCCCTCTGCGTCTCTGCGAGAAACAGCCCTCTTCAGAGCCCCGCCGCCTTCAGCGCCTGATCCAGATCCTCGATCACGTCATCGGGATCTTCCAGCCCCACGTTCAGCCGCAGCATGCCTTCGCCCACGCCCATGTCGGCGCGGGTTTCGGGGCCGACGCCATGGTGGGTGGTCGAGGCCGGGTGGCACATCAGCGATCGCGAATCGCCGATGTTGTTCGAGATATCGACGAGGCGCAGCGCATCGAGCAGGGCGTGGGCCTGCGCCCGCCCGTCCGGAACGTCGAGGCTCATGATCGAGCCGCCGGCGAGCATCTGCTTCTGCGCCAGCGCGAACTGCGGGTGGCTGGGAAGGAACGGGTAGCGCACCGTGGGCAGGCGGCCATCGATGAATTGCGCGACCTTGAGCGCATTCTCGCTCTGGCGGCGGATGCGCAGGTCGAGCGTTTCGAGGCCCTTGAGCACGACCCACGCGTTGAACGGCGCGATGTTCGGGCCGGTGTTGCGCTGGAACGGAAGCAGCTTGCCGTCGATGAACTCCTTGGAGCCCGCGACTGCACCCGCCAGCACACGGCCTTGCCCGTCCATCATCTTGGTTGCCGAGTAGGCAACGACGTCCGCGCCGAAATCGAGCGGGCGCTGCAGCGCACTGGTCGCAAACGCATTGTCGACAACGGTGGTGATGCCGTGTTTGCGCGCAAGGGTGCAGACGAACTCCAGATCGACGAGGTCCATCGTCGGGTTCGCCGGGCTTTCGAAGAAGAATACCTTGGTGTTGGGCCGGATCGCGGCTTCCCACGCGGCATTGTCGCCCGCATCGATCGTGGTGCCCTCGATGCCGAAGCGCGGCAGCAGGTTGTCGACCAACCAGCGGCACGAGCCGAACGCGGCCTTGGCGGCGACGATGTGGTCCCCGGCGGAGAGCTGGCAGAGCAGCGCCGTGGTCATCGCCGCCATGCCGCTCGCCTGCGCGCGGCAGGCCTCGGCGCCTTCGAGGAGGGCGATGCGTTCTTCGAGCATCTGCACCGTGGGGTTCTGCAGGCGCGAATAGGTCATGCCGTCGTCTTCACCGGCAAAGCGCGCGGCGACGGTGGCGGCATCGTCATAAGAGTAGCCAGAGGTGAGGAACAGGGCTTCCGAGGTCTCGCCCATTTCCGAACGCCACGTGCCGCCGCGCACGGCCTGCGTTGCGGGGCGCCAGTTGGCGGTGATCGAGCGGTCCTGACCGGTGGTGCGTTTCATGGGCGAAGGCCTTAGTTTTGTGGGGGCGGCGGTGCAAGCCGCACCATTGCCCTTATGGCCCGGAACGGGGTATGCGCGCGCCTTCCATGACTTTGCTTTCCCGCATCATTTCGCCACTGACCGCACCGCGCCGCGCGGATGGCGACCCGCTGGTGTGGTGCTGGGCGATCACGCTGGCGTTTCTGGTGGTGGTGCTGCACCGGCTGGGCACGCCATCGAAGATCATGTTCGACGAGGTGCACTATCTCCCCGCCGCGCGGCGCCTGATCGAGCTTTCGAGCCGCCTCAACCCGGAGCATCCGCTGCTCGGCAAGGAGTTCATTGCGCTTGGCATGCTGGTGGCGGGCGACGGGCCATTCGGCTGGCGCCTGCCCAATGCGCTGCTGGGCACGCTGGGGCTGTTTGCCGCGATGCGCGCGCTGTGGTGGGCGAGTCTCTCGCGGCCTGCCACGCTGCTGTTCGGGTTCCTCTTCGCGACCAATTTCATCTGGTTCGTGCTGAGCCGGATCGCGATGCTGGACATGGCGATGGCGAGCATGATGGCGCTCGCGTTCTGGCAGGCGGCTCTCGCGTGGCGCAGGGGAAGCCGCCTGCATCTGGCGCTCTGCGGGGTGTTTCTCGGCCTTTCGCTCGGCGGCAAGTGGAACGGCGCGCCGATCCTTGCGCTGCCGGGGCTTCTGTTCGCGTGGGACCGCTGGTGGGCGCTGGCCGGACGTCGGCGCGCGTTCCTGATCGCGCGCGATGCGGGGCCGATCCCCGGCGTCTCGCTGCTGGAAGCGGCGGTCTGGCTCGGCGTGGTGCCGCTGATCGCCTATTTCGCGACTTTTGCGCCCGCATTCTTCTACAAGGTGCAGCCGCTCACCTTGCAAGGGCTGATCCCGTGGCAGGGCTACATGCTGAAGCTGCAGGACAGCGTGGTGAAGCCGCATCTCTACCAGAGCCGGTGGTGGCAGTGGGTGTTCAACATCCGGCCCATCTGGTTCTTCTATTCCCCATGGGACGGGGCGCAGCGCGGGGTGCTGTGTCTCGGCAATCCCTTCACGATGCTGGCCGGGCTGCCGGCACTGCTGCTGTGCCTGTGGGCGGGCTTGCGCAGGGGGGACCGGCTGCGCGGGGCGGTGGTGGTGCTCTATGCCGCGAGCCTGGTGTTCTGGGCGATCAACGGCAAACCGGTGCAGTTTTACTACCACTATGCGCTCGCCAGCGTGTTCCTGATGGCAGCGCTGGCGCTGGTGTTGGCGCAGTGGTGGGAGAAGCGGCGGCGCTGGCCGGGGGCGCTGACAGTGGTGCTTTCCGGAATGATGTTCATCGGGTTCTACCCGATCCTCTCGGCAGGCGCGCTGCCGGGGAAGCTTTCCTACCGGGATTACACGTGGCTCGACAGCTGGCGGTAGACTTTCAATCCTCTCCATTTTCGAAGCGCAAATGGGGAGGTGGCCCGCCATGGGCGGGTCGGAGGGGTAAAGGCGGCTCGAAAGAACCCCTCCGTCAGCCCTGCGGGCTGCCACCTCCCCATTTGTCCCTTCGGGAAAAATGGGGAGGAAAAGTTTGCTCAGTACTTGCCCCAGACGAACTTGCTCGACAGCGCGAAGTTCCACACCGAGCCGACGACGATGCCGACGATCGCCGCGGGGTAGGGGTGGAAGCCCATGCGCATCAGCGCGGCGGCGGCGCCGACATTGGCTAGCAGGCCGACCGAGCAGGTCGCCGCGAACTTGAGCCATCCGCGCAGCAAGGGCACGAAGCCGCGCAGGCGCTTGTCGGCATAGGTCAGCTCGTTGTTGAGCACGAAGTTGAACGTCATCGCGACCACGGCGGCCGAGGTCTGCGCGATGATGAATTCGATCTGGTCCGACCAGTTGTGGTAGAGCACCTTCTGCCCGAACGCGCCGAGCACAGAGGCGAGGACGGCCATGTGGACGATCACGCCGAGGCCGCCGATCGTGCCGAACAGGGCAAAGCGGGTCGGTATGATGCGGCCCAGCCACTTGTCGTAGAGGCCGATCAGGAACTCGAACACGACGGTGCGATCGAGCTTGCTCTCGCCTTCGGCGCGGGCGGCAAAGTTCATCGGGAATTCCTTGACGCGCAGCGGCGCATCGACCGTGGCGAGAATGTCGAGCAGGATCTTGAAGCCCACGCCCGAAAGGCGGTGCGCGTCTGCCCTCAGCGTTTCGGCGCGCAGCATGAAGAAGCCGCTCATCGGATCGGAGAGCTGCACGCCCGTCACGCGGCGGGCGATGCGGTTGGCAAGGCCTGAGGCCTTGACGCGGTCGGGCCGGCCCCAGGCTTCGGTGCTCGCGCCCTCGGCAAAGCGCGAGGCGTAGGCGACGTCGTAGTCGCCCCCGCTCACCGCTTCGTACATGCCGGGGAGGAGCGCGGGATCGTGCTGATGGTCGGCGTCCATCACCGCGACCACGGGCGCAGCGGTGGCGCACATGCCCTCGATCGCGGCAGAAGCGAGGCCGCGGCGGCCGATGCGCTCGATCACGCGGACGCGTGGGTCATCGCGGCCGATGCGGCGCGCTTCCTCGGCGGTGCCGTCGGGGCTGTTGTCGTCGACGAAGATCGCTTCCCACGCGAGGCCCTTGAGCGCGGCTTCGAGGCGCTCGACCATTGGCGCGATGTTCTTGCGCTCGTTGTATGTGGGCAGAATGACAGCGAGTTGCAGCATGGGGCGCGCGCTTACAGCCTTGCGAGCACCGCGTCACCAATTTCCGTCGTGCCGGCGGTTCCGCCCAGATCGCGGCCCAGAATGCCATCGGCCAGCGTGCGCGCGACGGCGGCTTCGACGCGGTCTGCTGCATCGGCAAGGCCGAGCGAGTGGCGAAGCAGCATGGCGAGCGAGAGGATCGTCGCCATCGGATTGGCGAGACCCTTGCCGGCGATATCCGGCGCGGAGCCGTGGATCGGCTCGTAGAGGCCAAAGGTGCCGTGCGCGGTCTGGCGTTCGCCGAGCGAGGCCGAGGCGAGCATGCCGATCGAGCCGACGCACATCGAGGCCAGATCGGAGAGGATGTCGCCGAAGAGGTTGCCGGTGACCATCACGTCGAACTGGCCGGGGCTTTTGACCAGCTGCATCGCGGCATTGTCGACATACATGTGTTCAAGCGCGACGTCCGGGTATTCTCTGGCGACTTCGATCACCACGTCGCGCCAGAGCTGCGAGGTTTCGAGGACGTTGGCCTTGTCGACCGAGCAGAGCCGCTTGCCCCGCCCTTGCGCGGCGCGGAAGCCGGCATGGGCGATGCGGCGCACTTCGCTCTCGTTGTAGGACATCATGTCCCACCCTTCGCGCTCTCCGCTGGCGGTGGTGCGGAAGCCCTTTTCGCCGAAATAGACGTCGCCGTTGAGCTCGCGCACGATCAGCAGATCGATCACGCCGGCGACTTCGGGGCGGAGCGCGGAATGGCTTTCGAGGCCGGCGAAGACTTTGGCCGGGCGCAGATTGGCGAACAAGGTCAAGGCCTTGCGCAGGCCGAGGATCGCCTGCTCAGGGCGCAGGTGGCGCTCCAGCGCATCGCAGGTGGGATCACCGACCGCGCCGAACAGCACGCCGTCCGAAGCTTCGGCCAAAGCCAGCGTCTCGGGTGGCAGCGGATGGCCTTTGGCATGATAGGCCGCGCCGCCGACGAGTGCTTCCTCGCGTTCGATGCCGAGATCCAGCGCATCGAGCACGCGCACCGCTTCGCGGGTGACTTCGGGGCCGATGCCGTCGCCCGGCAGAACTGCAATCTTCATCAGGTCATCCTTGGGATATCAGTGCGCGCCGCCATCGATCCGCTTGAATCGCTCGATCAGGATGGCGCGCGCCGCCATACCATCGCGGCGCGGATCGGCAAGCAGGTGCTTCGACAGTGCCAGCCCTTGCCGCTCGAGCCGCGCGAGCAGGCGGTCCCATGGCTCGTCTGGCGGCGGGGGCTGGGCATGGCCGAAGCCGATCTCCTGCAGCAGCAGCGCTTCGTAGGCCGCGACAGCCCGTGCCCACCCGCGGGCGGAGGGCGCATGGCAGATCGCATCGAGCACGGCTTCGAGGGCGCTGTGGATCGCAGGGAAGGGCTGACCCTCGGGCAAGACACGCGCGGTAAGCGTTGTGACCCAGCCGATCCCGGCGCTCGCCAGCGGCTCGGTCAGCCAGGGACCACGGCTGGTGACGAGCTCCAGCTTTGCCGAAGGCAGCTGGCTGGCGGTGCGCGCGATGATCTCGGCGGCGACGAGATTGCCGGGAATCACCACCGGCCTCAGCGTCCGCCCGCGCGCTCCGGCGACATAGGCGGCAACAAGGCCGTGGTCTGCCGTGAGCAGCCGCACGACCGCGCCGTGCTCACCGTGGGCGCGCGATGCGCAGAGAATGGCGGGGGCGCGGATGAGCATGGCAGAACAACGTGTGGAGATTGTCACAAGTTGCGGCAAGGCGACGAGTGGATGAATCCACCGTTGGAACCGGCGCGAACTTGGGTTAGCTTGTTACGCATGAAACAGCTCTTCCAGCATGCTGCCGTGACGGAGGGAGTGACAGTGCGGGTCGCTGTCAATTTCCTGCCCGAACAGTCGCGCATCGATGCCGGCAAATGGTTCTGGGTCTATCACATCCGGATCGAAAACGGCTCCGACCAATCGATTCGCCTGCTCACGCGGCACTGGCGCATCACCGACGGGCGGGGGATGATCAACTTCGTCGATGGTGACGGGGTGGTCGGTGAACAGCCGCTGCTCGCGCCGGGCGCTTCGCACGATTATGTGTCGGGCTGCCCGCTTGGCACGCCGCATGGCAGCATGGAAGGCCACTACACGATGGAGCGCGCCGACGGCTCGCTGATCGAGGTGGCGATTCCGTTTTTCCCGCTCGCCGCGCCCGCCACTGCGAACTGATCGGGCAGCATGAAGCGCACTCATTTGCCGCTCAATGGCCTGCGCGTGCTCGATGCGGCGGCCCGGCATCTCTCCTTCACCCGCGCGGCGGATGAGCTGGCGGTCACCCCGGCCGCGGTCGGCCAGCAGATCCGCGCGCTTGAGGACCTGCTCGGCGTGGTGCTGTTTCGCCGCACCACCAAGGGCTTGGTGCTGACTGACGAGGCAGCGGCCGGGCTCGACGCGATCCGGGAGGGCTTCCTGCGTTTCGAGGAAGGCGTGCAGGCGATGCAGGCCGGGCAATCGAGCCATGTCTACACGGTGGCGTGCCCGCGCGATTTCTTTGCGGCATGGCTGTCTCCGCGCCTTGCCGCGTTCCGCCTCGCCAATCCGGGGCTGCGGTTCGCGCTGGTCGGGAGCGACGGGGATCTCGATTTCACCGAAGCCAATCTCAATCTGGCGGTGCGCTGGGCCGAAGGGCCGGGCGATCTCGAAGGCATCGCGCTGGGCGAGCCGCTGATGCAGATCGTCGCGGCACCGGGTGCTGGTCAGGACGCGCCGTGGATCGCCTGGCCCGGTGACCCTGCTCCGGAAGGCGAGGCGCGCGAGACGCAGTTTTCGGTGGGCGATGGCGGCACGGCGATCAGTGCGGCGGCCGCAGGACTTGGCAAGGCACGCGTGCCGCTCATGCTGGCGGAAAGCGCAATCGCGGCAGGCAAGGTCGTCCCGCTCGGGCCGCCGGATCGTTGCCGACGCTCCTACTGGCTCGTCGCCCCGCTCCCGCAGTGGCGCCAGAAGAAGGTCAAGGCGCTAGTGGCCGCGCTGAAGGGCACTGCGGTATAAAGTCCGTTCTGCGGCGGTTTGTATCCGCTCCGGGCATTAAAGTTTTCCGATTGCGCCGATAATTCGCTCCTGACCTTGAGAAGCCGTTAACTCTCCCCGCCGTAAACCGCCGCGATGGTGAGTGGCGAACCTAGATCCGGTGTGCATGCGTGCGCTCGGCGCTGGCTGCGCGGCTTAGTCCGCAGCCTGCGATGCTATGGGCGCCATTGGCAGCAGCGTCCGGGCGATGCCTTCACCGAAGCCTACGCGCTCAGCGTCTCGCATCGCGCGCCGCTGCTTTATCTTGTCGTGGTGTTCAACACGCTGCTGGTGGCAAGCTGCTTTTATGGCACCGCGCCCCGATTGCTGGTGCTGATCGGCCCGGTTTTCAGCCTCGTGGCCGTGCAGCGCGCCTGGCACTGGATGCCGGACAAAGTCGCCGGGCGGCCGGTCGAAAGTCTGCGCGGCGATCTCGAAGGGATGCAGCGGCTGGGCGGCTGGGCGGCGCTGCTGTTCGTCGCCTGGTCGCTGGGACTCTATCCCTATGGCGATGCCGGCCAACGCGAATTGCTGCATTTCGTCATCGCGGTGACGATGTTCTCGGCCGTTCTGGGCATGGCCAATTCCCCGCAGACCGCGCTGCGGCTGGGGACCGCCTTCACGCTGCCGTGGAGCCTGTTCCTGCTGGCGAGCGGGCATCCCGATGCGGTGCCGATCGCGCTCGCGCAAGTGTTCATCACGGTGGTCCTGCTGGCGATGACGCAGATCCAGCACCGCGATTTCGTGCGGCTGGAGCTTTCCCGCCAGCTGCTGGTGCGGCGCGAACGCCAGACGGCGGAGCTTGCCAGCGCGCACTACCGGCAGGCGACGGTCGATCACCTCACCGGCGGGCGCAACCGCCGGGCCATTCTCGACAGCCTTGAAGAGCACCTCGCCGCGCCGGATGACGTCGTGCGGCCCTGGCTCGCGCTGTTCGATCTCGACGGGTTCAAGCACGTCAACGATACCTATGGCCATGCGGCGGGGGACCACGTGTTGCGGACGGTCAACCAGCGCATCGGCCTGATCGAGGGCGTGACCGCGCATGGCCGACTTGGCGGCGATGAATTCGCGATCCTGTTCGACGGGGCCTTCGATGCCGAAGCGGTGATGGCGGCGGCCCGCGTGCTCTCGCTCGCCATTCGCCAGCCGATCCCGTTCAACGGCGCGACCTTGCGGCTGTTCGGTTCGATCGGCCTCTACCGCGCTGATGGCGATACCGTTTCCCACTGCCTCGAACGAGCCGACGCGGCGCTCTACAAGGCCAAGGAATTGGGCGACGGAGCCATTGCCCAGTTCGGCGCGCATGATGAAGTCGCGCTGCAGCGGCGGATCGCGGTGATGCGCCAGTTCAACGACTGCCCGCTCGAAGACCGGCTGCGGCTGCTCTATCAGCCGATCTTCGATTGCCGCGACGGCCGCGTGGTCGGGATGGAAGCGCTGGCGCGCTGGTCGCCGGATGGAATCGAATGGCAGACGCCGGGCGAGTTTCTGGCGATCGCCGATGCGACCGGACGAACCGGCGAGCTCACCCGGCTCGTGCTGGCGCGGACCTTGGCGGAATGCCGACCTTGGGAGACCGGCCTCGAAGTCTCGATCAACCTTGCCGCGCGCGATGTTGTGCGCGAGGGGATGGCCGAGACGATTGCCGCGATTGTGGAGGATGCCGGGGCGAGCCCGGCTTCCGTCATGCTGGAGGTTACCGAGCGCGCGCTGCAGATCGATCCGCGGCGCGCGGCGGCGCAGCTGGCAGCTTTCCGTGACAGGGGTTTCCGCATCGCGCTCGATGATTTCGGCGCGGGCTGGTCAAGCCTGTCGCAGCTGCGCGACCTGCCGCTCGACCGGATCAAGCTCGACCGGGCACTGGTCGGCGCGCTTTCCAGCGATCCCGGGGCGCGGGCGGTAACGGGCATGATCGTCGCGCTGGCGTGGCAGCTCGGAATTGGCTGTTCGATCGAGGGCGTGGAAAGCGAAGCGCAGGCAGATGCCGCCCGCGCGCTCGGCATTCACCTGATGCAGGGGTATCATTTTGCCCGGCCCGAGCCTGCGGTACAGGCGCTTCGGCTCTATGCCGGTCTCCTCGGCCCGGCCTCAGCAGTGGGTATCCGGTAGCGGTACTTCGCGCGGGGTGCCGCGCGGATTGATCCGGCGGAACAGGCGGCCGTGCTCGCTCCACAGCACCAGCAGCAGCGCGCTGAACCCGCAGGCAAGAAATGCGAGTGCGAGCGGCAGTGCGGTCCCATCATAAGCAAGGCCGATCACCATGCCGAGGCCGGAGCCGATCAGCATGCGCAGGAACGCCTGCACCGAACTTGCCGCGCCGGCCATGTGCGCGAAGGGCTGCAGCGCGATCGAGCTGAAGTTCGCGCCGATGAAGCCGACCATGCAGATGTTGAGCGCGATGACCGGCATGAATTCGAGCAAAGTCTCGCCCGGACGCGATGCATTCCAAACCTGAAGTGCACTTAAGGTCAGGGAAATAAGCACCGCGGCGTGGCTCACCCGGCGCGCGCCGAAGTGTTCGACGATGCGCGAATTGAAAAAGCTGGCGAAGGCCATGCACAGCGCCGTCGCGCCGAAGATCAGCGGGAACCACGTGCCCGCGCCGAAGTGTTCGCCGACCAGCTGCTGCGCGCAGTTCACATAGCCGAACAGTGCACCGAGAATGAGGCCGCCGCCGATGACATAGCCGAACGAGCTGCGGTCTGACGCGGCGGTGACCATGTTGGTGGCAATCGTCATCGGGCGGATCGGCTGGCGATTGGCGGGATCGAGCGTTTCCTCGAGGCGGAACCAGACCCAGAGGGCAAGGATCACCGAGAGCACGGCGAGCAGCGCGAAGATCCAGCGCCAGCTCGCGACGAGCAGGACGAGCAGGCCGATGCTGGGCGCGACCATCGGCACGAGCATGAAGATGACGGTAATCGTCGACATCTGCCGCGCCATCGCATCGCCGCCATGGCGGTCTCTGATGATGGCGGACGGCAGGACCGAAAGACCCGCGCTGCCGATAGCCTGGGCGGCGCGCAGCACGAGCAGCGTGGTGAAATCAGTGACGAGCGCGCAGCCCACTGAGAGCACGACATAGATGGCAAGCCCGACGAGCAGCACGGGACGGCGCCCGTAGCGGTCTGCCAGCGAGCCGGGAATGAGCGCGCCGATCCCGCCGCCGATGAGGAAAATGCCGACAATCAGCTGTCGCCGATTGGGGTCCGTAACAGCAAGATCCTGCGCAATTCCGGCGAGCGCGGGAAGCATCGCGTCGATCGCCAGCGCCTGCAGCGCCATCGACATCGCCATCAGCACCACGAATTCACGCGGGCCCATCCGTGACTTACCAAGTCGGCTGGTTGAGGCGGAAGCGAGGGACGTCATGACGGCAGCCTATAGGCAGGTCGGACAGTTGTTCCCAGCGCTTTATGCTGCACTGCGAAAAGGGGTAGGGTGCGCGTGATGTCAATGCAACCGCCCCATGATCCGGATGACGAGGAGACCGCCAGCGGTCTGCGCAAGGTGATCCATATCGACATGGACGCCTTTTTCGCGAGCGTCGAGCAGCGCGACAATCCCGAATTGCGCGGCAAGCCGGTGGCGGTGGGCGGCTCCTCGGCGCGGGGCGTGGTGGCGGCGGCGAGCTATGAAGCGCGGGTGTTCGGGGTGCGCTCCGCCATGCCCTCGGTCCGCGCGGCGCGGCTCTGCCCGGAGCTGATTTTCTGCAAGCCGCGGTTCGATGTCTACAAGGCGGTTTCGCAGCAGATCCGTGCCGTTTTCCTGCACTTTACCCCCCATGTTGAGCCGCTTTCGCTCGACGAGGCCTATCTTGATGTGACTGATGACTTGCGCGGGATCGGTTCAGCAACGCGGATTGCCGAGCTGATCCGGGCGCGGATCAAGGCCGAGACGGGGCTGACCGCGAGCGCGGGTGTTTCCTACAACAAGTTCCTCGCCAAGATTGCCAGCGACCAGAACAAGCCGGACGGGATGTGCGTGATCCGGCCGGGGGAGGGCGCGGCGTTCGTCTCCAAGCTGCCGGTCAAGCGCTTCCACGGCATCGGTCCGCGCGGGGCGGAGAAGATGGCGGCGCTTGGCATCGAGACAGGCGCGGACCTCGCGATGCGCGATCTTGCCTTCCTGCGCCAGCATTTCGGCTCGCAGGCCGATTACCTCTACCGCGCGGCGCGGGGGATCGACCTCAGGCGTGTGCGGGCAGACCGGCCGCGCAAGTCGGTGGGCGGCGAGCGCACGTTCGAGCGCGATATCGGCAGCGGGCCGGCGCTGCGCGAAGTGCTCGAGCGGATCATCACGCTGGTGTGGGAACGGATCGAGCGCAGCGGCGCGCGGGGGCGGACGGTGACGCTCAAGCTCAAGGACACCGGCTTCCGCACGATCACGCGGGCAAAATCGCTCCCCGCGCCGGTGGCGGATGAAGCGCAGTTTGCCGAGGCGGCGCGGGCGCTGCTCGACAGCGTGCTGCCCTTGCCGCAGCCGGTGCGGCTGATGGGGCTGACGCTCTCGGCGTTGGAGGAAGAGGGCAGCGGGCCGACACTGGCGGGGGCCGATGCGGCCGGGCAGGGCAGTCTACCGTTCTGAGGCCTGCCACTGTTCCCGGATCGCAAGCGCGGTGCGGACGACCCGGCCGGTGGTGGGCGGAAGGGCATCGAGCGGGAAAAAGGCGGCCTCGGCAACCTCGCGCCCGTCGGCATGAGGCGTACCCTCGCAGGTTCCAGAGACGAGTTCGATCCGGTTGATCCAGCCGCCGGGCATGCGGCGCAGATCGGTGCCGACCCATGTGGCGCCTAGTAACCGGCAGCCCGCTTCTTCAAGCAGTTCGCGCGCGGCGGCGCTGGCGGGGTCTTCGCCGCGGGCGAGACCGCCGCCCGGCAAGAGCCAGCGGTCCCGTTCATGATAGCTGTGGCGGACCAGCAGTAGGCGCCCGGCGTGATCAAAGGCAAGCACGCCGCATCCACGCATTTCGCGCCGCATCAGGCCCCACACGCGCAGGCGGATCGGCTGACCGATGCGCAGCAGTGCGCGGTGGAGCGGAGGCGGCAGCCGTGAAAGCACCGACTAACCGAGGATCGAGCTCAGGAACCAAACCCGTTGCTGGGCCTGGTCGGTCCAGTCGTCGGCCATGCCTTCGGTGGCGTTGTCGCCGGCTGCGGTCGCGGCGGCCTTCGCGGCGCGGATGCGCTCCACCAGCGCGGCGTTGTCATCTCGCAGTGCGGCGACCATTGCCATGGCATCGACGCCGCTGCGGTCGTCGTCGGCAATCGCGGTTCGGCCGGCGATGGCGCCGATCGAGGTCAGCGTATTGCCGCCGTTCTTGCGCACGCGCTCGGCGATCACGTCGGTGAGCGCGAAGAGCTCGGTTGCCTGCGTATCGAACAGCAAGTGCAGATCGTGGAACTGCGGGCCCTTCACGTGCCAGTGGTAGTTCTTGGTCTTGAGATAGAGCGCGAAGTAATCGGCGAGGAGGCCGTTGAGCGTATCGATCAGCGCCTTGGAAGCATTGTCACCGGGCATGGGATGCGTCCTTCCGAAAGAGGGGTTGGATTGCGGATGGTTCTACACCCGTTGCGCGCGGAAGTTTCACGCAAGTTTCGGGTTTGCGTGATCGCTGTTGTCGATCAGTCCGCATTGACGCGCGGGGCCATGCGCAGCACCGCCGCGCCGGCAAGCGCAGAGATCAGCGAGCCCGCGAGCACACCGAGCTTGGCATCCTCGATCAGCTGCGGTGCAGCGGTGAAGGCGAGCGCGCCAATGAACAGGCTCATGGTGAAGCCGATACCGCATAGCAGCGCCATGCCCCATAGATGGAGCAGGCCCGCACCCGCCGGACGGGCGGCAATGCCGAGCCGCTCGCAGCCGAGCACCGCCAGCATGACGCCCGCCTGCTTGCCAAGGATCAGGCCGAGCGCGATGCCGAGCGGGAGCGGCGCCAGCGGATCGCCTGCCCCCAGCGCCACGCCCGCATTGGCGAGACCGAACAGTGGCACGATCAGAAAGCCGCTGACGCCCACAAGCGCGTGTTCGAGCCGCAAGAGCGGGCTGTCCCCATGCCGATCGAGCGCGACCGGGATGGTGAACGCGGCGAGCACGCCGGCGACGGTGGCGTGGATGCCCGAGTGGAGCACCGCGAACCACAGCGCTGAGGCAAGAACCAGATAGGGCATAAGTGAGCGCACGCCGAATCGGTTCAAAGCAAGCATGGCCGCGAGCAAAGCGATGGCAAGTACCAGCCAGATCAAGTGCAGGGATGCCGTGTAGAAAACAGCGATGACAGCAATTGCGCCGATGTCATCGACGACCGCTACTGTGAGCAGGAATAGGCGCACCGAAGGTGGCACGCGGCTGCCCAGCAAGGCGAGTACGCCGAGTGCGAAAGCGATGTCGGTCGCGGCCGGAATGGCCCATCCGCCGCGCAGTTCCGGATGGCTTCCCGTCACTGCGATATAGACCAGCGCAGGCACTGCCATGCCCGCCAGCGCGGCGATCACGGGGAGGCGGCGGCGGGCGCTGTCAGCCAGCGCACCCATTACAAATTCCCGTTTTATCTCAAGGCCTACAACGAGGAAGAACACGGCCATCAAGCCGTCGTTGATCCATGCGTGAAGGGTATCGAGCTTCGCCACTGGGCTCCACGGCAGGACATGCAGAAACAGTTCGTGCCAGGCATGCGCGAGCGGCGAATTGGCGAGTGCGAGCGCCACGCCGGCACAGGCCATGAGCACGAGGCCGGGTGCTGCCTCGCTCGCCGCGATCTTGCTGCGCAGACCGCCGGAACCACTGTTTCTCGCCATTCTCGAACCAATCCTTCGGCCTCGTAACGTTGCAACTATAGGTGTTCGAGCGTAACTCAAGGAAGGGGGAATAGTGCCTCTTTTGGCGCGAGGGCAAGGCAATGGCGCCGTTTTACACGGCATTCGAGTGGCTCGGTCGTGCCGAGCATGAACTCCTTCTTTTCGCTGCGATCTGGTTCGCGGTGGGTTCCCTTGATGAACTTGGCGTCGACCTCCTCTGGCTCTGGCTGCGCGTGACGGGGCGAGTGCGCACCGGCAAGGCGCCTGCGGATTGCGATGCGCCGCTGCGCGGGGTTGCGGTGGTGCTGGTTCCGGCGTGGCAGGAAGCGACCGTGGTCGGCGCGATGCTGCGCCATACGCTGAAGGTCTGGCCCCATGCCCAGTTGCGCGTCTACGCCGGGTGCTATCGCAACGATCCCGCCACGCTGGCCGCCATGGTTGCGGCGGCGGGCGATCCGCGCCTGCGGATCGTGGTGCATGATTGCGCCGGGCCGACGACGAAAGCCGATTGCCTCAACCGGCTCTATGCCGCGCTGATCGAGGATGAGAAGCGGGGCGGTTTCCGGGCGCGGAGCGTCATCCTGCACGATGCCGAGGACATGGTGCACCCGTCCGCGCTCGCGCTGCTCGACCGCGGGCTTGACGATGCCGACTTCGTGCAGCTGCCGGTCCGGCCCGAACCCCAGGCGGGATCGCGCTGGATTGCCGGGCACTACTGCGACGAATTTGCCGAATCGCATGGCAAGGCGATGGTGGTGCGCGACTGGCTGGGGGTTGGCCTGCCGTCCGCCGGGGTCGGTTGCGCGTTCAGCCGCGCATCGGTCGAGGCGATTGCGGCGAAGCGCGGCACGGCGGAGCCCTTTGCTGCCGAATGCCTGACCGAAGATTATGAATGCGGCCTGCTGGTCGGCCAGATCGGCGGCGCTGCAAAGTTCCTGCGCATGCGCGATGCCGAAGGGCAACTCGTGGCCACGCGGGAATTCTTTCCGGCGGGTCTCGGTTCGTCGGTCCGCCAGAAAACGCGGTGGATGCACGGAATCGCGTTCCAGGGCTGGGACCGGCTGGGCTGGGAAGCGCACCCGCTCGAGCTGTGGATGCGGCTGCGCGATCGCCGTGCGCCGCTCACGGCCATCGTGCTGGCGGCAGCCTATATGCTGCTGATCATCTCGCCGGTGCTCCTGATCGCCGCGCATTTCGGCGTCTATCACCCGCGGCCGATCGATCCGCTGCTCAAGGTGCTGCTGGTGGCCAACTTCGCCGGTCTGGCCTGGCGCTGCCTGCTCCGGGCCGTGTTCACAACGCATGAATACTCGTTGGCAGAGGGGATCATGGCCGTGCTGCGCATGCCGCTGGCCAACGTGATCGCCATCATGGCCGGGCGCCGCGCATTGGCGGCATACCTTGCGTCGCTTCACAGCGGGCGGGTGAAGTGGGATCATACCGTGCACGTCAGACATCCCGCGCTGGCGGCCTTGCCCACCTCCTCGCCTGCCCCTTCCTTCGCCTCTCCGTTCCGCTCCGGGCGCTGACCAGGGGACGGGATGACACCGCGCCCTGCAACGCTGGAGTGCGGTAACAAGGTTGCCCGCGGCCAACCGGTGATCGCCCTCGCGATGGTCATGGGCCTTTGGATCGCGGCGCGTGTTACGTTCATTGCGCTTGGTGGTGATCCGGTGACAGGTGGCAGTTCGGCGGCGCAGCTCGCGCGCCCGGTGCCCGGCAATCATCCGGCAAGGCAACCGATCGTGCCGCCGGCTCCCGACCGGCAAAGCGCCCGGATCGCTCCGCTGGCCGTGCCTTATGTGCCGCGCAGAAATGGCGGCTCCGCTGCCCGCCGACCTGTGCCGATCCGACTTGGGGACGGCTTCGCAGCGACCGGGGGCGGGGGAGCCTTCCTCGTTTCGAGCAGTGGTCCCGAAGCGGCGATGATACCGCCGGAAGAACTGGCTGCGGCCTACGCCCCGGCACAGCCCGCAGGTCCATTGGCTGGCGGTCCATCGATCGGGAAGTCGCGTTTGGCCTATCTCGCGCCCCCGTTCCGAACAGGCGGCGGACCTGCGACCGGGCCGGGACCATACCGTCTTGCACCCCCCCACCGGTCGCACTGGTCGGCAGACGGCTGGCTCCTGCTGCGCGGCGGGAGTGAACTGCCCGCACTTGCAGCGGGGACCGCAGCTTACGGCGGCAGTCAGGCGGGTGCGGTGCTGCGCTACGCGTTCGCGCCAGCCAGCGCGCTGCGACCACAGGCCTATGTGCGGGTCTCGGGCGCGCTGGGCGGCAGGGTGCGGCAAAGCGAAGTTGCGCTCGGCCTGATGGTGCGGCCGTTGAAGCGTCTGCCGATCGCGGTGCTTGGCGAAGGGCGACTGCTGGATCAGCCTGGCCAGCTCCGCACCCGTCCGGTGGTCATGGCGATCACCGAATTGCCGCCGCTGCGCCTGCCGATGGGGGTCGAGGCCGAAGCCTATGCGCAGGGTGGCTGGGCCGGCGGGCGCGATGCGACGGCCTTCTATGATCTGGCCGCGACCCTGCAACATCGGGTGGTGCATCCGCTACCGGGCTTGCAACTGAGCGCGGGCGGCGGCGTGTGGAGCGGCGGTCAGCGCGGGGCATCGCGGCTCGACGTAGGTCCGCGGGTGGAGCTGCGAACCATGCTCGGCCCGCCCTCGCGGCGGATCGGCGTGCGCGTCGGGGTCGACTGGCGCTTCCGTGTCGCCGGGCGGGCCGCGCCTGGATCCGGGCCGGCGCTGACCGTGGCGGCGGGATTCTGATGGGCAAAAACCGGCTTCCAAGCGTTCCCAAGCAGCGGCGGAACGGCTAGCCTGCGCTGCAGGATGGATGTCTACCTCCCCATCGCGAATCTTTCGGTCAACGGCCTTGTCATCGTCATGCTGGGAGCACTGACGGGGCTGCTTTCGGGCATGTTCGGCGTGGGCGGCGGGTTTCTGACGACTCCGCTGCTTATCTTCTACGGCGTTCCCCCCACGGTTGCGGCAGCTTCTGCGGCCAGCCAGGTGACCGGTGCCAGCGTTTCGGGCGCCTTCGCGCATGCCCGGCGCGGCGGGATCGACTATCAGATGGGCGGAGTGCTGGTGGCGGGCGGCGTGATCGGCACAGGGCTCGGCGCGCTGCTGTTCCGCCTGCTCCAGGCGCTCGGTCAGATCGATACGGTGATCAACATTCTCTACGTGCTGATGCTGGGCGGGATCGGCGGACTGATGGCGCATGAAAGCCTAGGCGCGCTCAGGGCCGAACGCAGCGGCAAGCCCCAGCCGCCGCGCAAGCGCCGCCACCATCCGCTTGTCGCCAGCCTGCCACTGCGCTGGCGGTTCTATCGTTCGGGGCTCTACATCTCGCCGCTGGCGCCGCTGCTGCTGGGCATCTTCACCGGCATCCTGACCATGCTGATGGGCATCGGCGGCGGGTTCATTCTCGTTCCCGCCATGCTCTATATCCTTGGCATGGGGGTGACGGTGGTCGTCGGCACCTCGCTGTTCCAGATCCTGTTCGTGACGATGGCGACGACGATGATGCATGCGCTCACCACGCGCGCCGTCGATATCGTGCTGGCGGTCCTGCTGCTGATCGGATCCGTGACAGGGGCGCAAGTCGGCGCGCAGTTCGCGCAGAAGGCGAAGCCCGAGCAACTGCGCCTGATTTTGGCCGTGATCGTGCTTGGCGTCGCGATCCGCATGGCGCTGGGGCTCGGCTATCGGCCGGACGAGATCTACACCGTGGTGACGCAATGATGCTGCGGCTAGCAGGCTTGCTGCTTGCGCTGTTCCTGTGTGCCGGCGCGCGTGGGCCGATCCTTGTGCCCGAGATTTCGCAGCACGAGATCCAGGTGCGGCAAGGTTTCACCGGCGCGGACCTGCTGCTGTTCGGCGCGATCCTGACGCCCGAAGGCGCGCGCGCGGCGGGCGACTACGACATCGTCGTGCTGCTGGAAGGGCCCGCGCGCTCGATCGTGGTGCGCGAAAAGCGCAAGGTGGCGGGCATCTGGGTCAATGCCGACAGCACCGAGTTTCGCTCTGCGCCCAGCTTCTATGCGCTGGCGTCTTCGCGTCCGGTCGCCTCGCTGGTCGATGGCAAGACCGCGGCGATCTACGAGATGGGGCTCAAGTGGCTGCAGCTTTCGCCGGTCGGGGTGATCGATCCCGTCGAGCAGAAGCGTTTTTCCGATGGACTTGTCGATCTGATGCGGCGGCAGAAGCTCTATCAGGAAGACGAGAACGCGGTGAAGATCAGCGGGCAGGTGCTCTATCAAGCGCGCATTTCGCTTCCCTCGAACGTGCAGACGGGCACTTATACGGCCGAAACCTTTGCGGTGCGCGAGGGGCGGGTGGTGGCCTCGGCGATCTCGCGCGTCACCGTCCGCAAGGAAGGTTTTGAACGGCTGGTGGCTTACAATGCGCAAGTCAACGGGTTCTTCTATGGCCTGTTTGCGGTGATCGTCTCGATCTCGATGGGCTGGATTGCGGGCCGACTTTTCGCGCTCGTCTAGCCGTTTCGGACAGCCAGGTGGCAGAGATTGTGCCACGGCGGATGTTTAGCCAGTTTTTAACCGTCAAAGGTTAGGTCTGTCCTCCACGAAGCCTTTCAAGGCGGGGAAAAGGTGGCAATGAGCGAAATGAGCATCAACGGCCTGGAAGGCGCCGGCAGGGCCAGTCCCGCCGACCTTGCGGCCAATGGTGCGCGTCCGGCAGTCGGCAACGATGTGCGCGGCGCGCCGCGTCCGGGAGCGGACAATGCGCGCCGTCCGATCGGCTATGTGCTTGATGTTTCGGGTGCAGGCAGCTCGATCGCGCTGGATTTGACCCGCCTTGAAGAATGCATGGCGGACGGTGATCCGTCGATCTCGCTGGCGGGACAAGTCGGCAGCCAATTGAAGATCCGCGTCGGCACGGGCTGGCTGCTCGCCAGCGTGCGCACGCAGCGGCAGGACATGACCGCCGGCCACGACGGCGTAATCATCGCGCAGGTCGACTTCCTCGGCGAAGGCGACGAGGAACGCTTGACCGGCAAGATCTACGGCTTCCGCCGCGGTGTGACGCGCTATCCGGTGCCGGGATCGCCGATCTATCCCGCGACCAGCACCGACCTTCGCCAGATCTATGCGAGCGATGGCCGCACCAACGTGACCATCGGCACCGTGTTCCCTACCCGCGACATCCGCGCCGGGCTGTATGTCGACGCGCTGCTGGGCAAGCACTTCGCGCTGCTTGGCTCGACCGGCACCGGCAAGTCGACCAGCGCCGCGCTCATCCTGCATCGCATCTGCGAGCTGGCGCCTGAGGGTCACATCGTGATGATCGACCCGCACGGCGAGTACATGCAGGCCTTCCGCAATCACGGCCAGCTGCTCGACGTCACCAATCTCAACATGCCGTACTGGCTGATGAATTTCGAGGAGCACTGCGAAGTGTTCCTGACGTCGATGGGCACGGACCGGCAGATCGACTCGGACATCCTCGCGAAGTGCCTGCTGCAGGCGCGGCACCGCAACCGGCTGGCCGAGCAGATCGGCAAGATCACCGTCGATTCGCCGATCCCCTATCTGCTTTCGGACCTGCTCAACATTCTCAACAACGAGATGGGCAAGCTGGACAAGGGCCACACTTCGGTGCCCTACCAGCGGATCAAGACCAAGATCGAGGAACTGCGCGGCGATCCGCGATACCAGTTCATGTTCTCCGGCATGCTGGTGGGCGATACGATGGCCGAATTCATCGGCCGCGTGTTCCGCCTGCCCTCGCACGGCAAGCCTATCTCGATCATCGACGTCTCGGGCGTGCCATCGGAAATCACCTCCACTGTGGTCGCGGTCCTCTCGCGCCTCGTGTTCGACTACGCGATCTGGTCACGCGACGAGGAAACTCGCCCGATCCTGCTGGTCTGCGAGGAAGCGCACCGCTACGTGCCCGCTGAGAAGAATTCCAACGGTTCCTCGGTCGGCCGGATCCTGTCGCGCATCGCCAAGGAAGGGCGCAAGTACGGCGTTTCGCTGGGCCTCATCACACAGCGTCCGTCCGATCTGGCCGAGGGCGTGCTCAGCCAGTGCGGCACGATCATCGCGATGCGCCTCAACAACGAGCGCGACCAGGCCTTCGTGAAGGCGGCGATGCCGGAAGGCGCGCGCGGCTTCCTCGATTCGATCCCGGCACTGCGCAACCGCGAATGCATCATCTGCGGCGAAGGCGTCTCGATCCCGATCCGCGTCTCATTCGACGAGCTGCACAATGACCTGCGTCCGGCTTCGGCGGACCCCTCGTTCTCCGAACTGTGGGGCCGGACCGGCGGCGAGGAAATGGCCGTCGAGCGCACCGTGCAGCGCTGGCGCGCGCAATCGCGGTAGACGAAAGTAGTCAGCTTGTCGCAAATCGCGAGCAAGGACGCGGAGACACAGCTAACCATATGACCCGCCGGTCCATTTCGGGCGGCGAGGAGCGTTACACATATGGCACAGGCCCGCAAACCGTGGTTCGCGCCCAAGCGCTATGGCTATGGATCGGGATTGCCGATTTCGTGGGAAGGCTGGACGGTGCTGAGCGCCTATCTGGCTGGCGTGATCGTGCTGCCGCAGCTGCTGCCACCGTTCATCGGCTTCTGCCTGGTCATGGTGGCGACCGCGGCTCTGCTTTGGGTCTGCGCCACGCGTACCGATGGCGGCTGGCGTTGGCGTAACGGCCGCGACTAGAGCGAAGGCGCCATCCGTCCCGAGCAATCGCCATCTGCCTGCGCTTCCTCGCTGCATTCGGCTTCATCGACGGCGCGGGCATGCTGGCGCCAGCCGGGGCGGCGGTAGGCATAAGTCGCCATCATCAGCGCCGCGGCGGAGCCCACCGGGAATGACAGCCACAGGGCGTCGGGGCCTAGCCGCGGGTAGGCGAGGGCGTAGAAGCCGAGGCGGACCGGGTACATCGCGATACCGAGGACGACGATGGGGGTGATGACAACCCCGCCCGCGCGCATCGTGCCGAACAGGACGATGGTCATGCCGAAGAGGATATAGCTCCAGCTGCCGAGGAACTGGATGTGGCGCGCCGCATCGACGGCGGGGCTGGTGGGGCCGAGGAACAGGGTGAGCACCGGGCGGTCGAAGGCGAGCAGGAGCAGCGTCAGCGCGCCGGTGATCGAGACATTGAGAATGAGGCCGGCGCGGGTGATCTTGCCGAGGCGGCCGACGAGGCCAGCGCCGATAGCCTGCGCGGCCATGGCGCTCAGCGCGGCGGAAATGGCCATCGCGGGCATCTGGAGGTAGGTCCAGACCTGCAGCGAGGCGCCATAGGCCGCGCTGATCATTGCGCCTTCCTGATTGACGAGGCCGATGATGATGAGACCCGAGGCCGAGATCATCAGCATCTGCGCGCCCATCGGTAGGCCCTTGGTGAGGATGTAGCGCAGTTCGGCGGGATCGGGGATGAGGTACGCAAGCTCGCGTCCGCGCAGGCGCAGCGGCAGGTTCTTTGCATAGACGTAGAGGATGAGGCCCGCCATCGAGACATAGGCGGCGATGGCGGTGGCGAGCGCCGAACCGGCGATGCCGAGCGCGGGGATCGGGCCGAAACCGCCGATCAGCAGCGGGTTGAGCCCGACATCGAGCACGACCGAGACGATCATGAAGCGCAGCGAGGTCTGCGCGTCACCCGCGCCGCGCAGGCCCATGCCCATGATCACAGTGATCGTGGAGGCGGGCATCGCGATGAAGATCAGCCGCAGGTAGATCAGCGCGAAGTCGAAGATTTCGGGCGGGGTGCTCATGGCGCGTAGCAAGTGCGGGGTCAGCACCCAGCCGAGCGGGGCGAGGATGAGCGACAGACCGACGCAAAGGCCGATCGCGGTGCCGAAAGTGCGGCGCGCGGCGTCGGTATTGCCCGCCCCGAAAGCCTGGCCGACCTTGACCGTGGCGGCCATGCCGAAGCCGAACACGGCGGCGAACAGCAGGAACATCACGACATTGGCATTGGCGGTGGCGGCGAGCGCGGAATCGCCGAGCAGACGGCCGACCCAGACCGAATTGACCGAGCCGTTGAGCGCCTGGAGGATGTTGGACGCCAGCGTTGGCGCGGAGAAAATCAGCAGGGTGGAGAGAATGGGACCCTTGGTCAGGTCGCGGTGGCCGTCCTTCGGGCCGCGGATGGGGCCGGGACCTGTGCTCGGCCCTGTGTCTCGACTTCGCTCGACAGGAACGGAGGTGGTGGGCTGGTCCATCGACTTAGTTCCCGGGCCTTTCGAAACAAACCAGACAGCCGTTCGTGTCGAGCCCCTCGTCAAGCTCGGGATAAACTTCGGGTCGAAGACTCGAAGTCGAGACACCAAGCGCCGCGTGCGGTGTCTCGACTTCGCTCGACACGAACGGAACAGGGGGCTGAGGCATCGGGGTTCAGTCCTTCTTCAACGCGGCGAGGGCGGCGAAGGGGCCGGAGGGAGCGCTGTCGTTCAGGCCGTGCTCGGCGCGGAAGGCATCGGCGTTCGGGCCTTCGGCGAAGGGATCGATGGCGAGCGCGAGGGTCTGGGCCAGCGCTTCGCCGAGATCGAACGCGGTGCCTTCATATTCGATCTCGTCGAGATCGTCGGCGGTGAGCTCGATTTCCTCGTCGGGCGCGGTCTCGCCCATCGGGGGAACGAAGCGCAATGCGACGGGCTCGTCGATGGAAACGGGGAAATCTTCGCCCGAGATGCGGCAGGGCTGAATCACGTCGGCCGTCAGGCGGCCGGTGGCGGTGACCCGCTCGCCTTCGCGCTCGAGCGAGACCACGGCGCGCATCGCCGGAATGGCGGTGATGGCGAAGCGGCCGGCGAGGCGGCGGCGGGCGGGCTCATCGGGTTCGACGACGAGCGGCACATCGTTGATCTGCCTGAGATCGATCATCAGCGAAAATTCGGGCTCCGGCATGGTCATCGCCCGATTTCTCCGGCCAACACGCGGAAGCCGGGGACGAGCGCGAGGCCGGCGGCGAAGGCGCGGGCGCGCTGGGCGACGAGCAGGGGATCGGTGCCCGAAGTGAGCGTGACATTGCGGCGGACGGCTTCGGCCATGGCGGCTTCACCGCCGGCAAGGCCTTCGCGGTATGCGCCGAGGCGGCCGCCGAGCGTGCCCATGAGCTTGCCGATATGCTTGCCGACCACGACATCGCCGACGCCCTGTTCGCGCAGCTGGCCGTCCATGTCCTCGACGAACAGTTCGGTCAGGCGCGCGCTGGGGGCGATCAGCGCTTCCTCGTGCTCCATGCGCAGCATGACGAGGCTGAGGACCAGCGTGATCATGTCGAACCGTCCGGCGAGCGTATCGGCGACGCCGCAATCGCGGTACCATTCCTTCTCGCGCGCGATGGCGACGGTGCGGTGCCAGAGTTCGCGCACGGTGTCGCGATCATCCTGACGGGCTCCGAACAACCGGGCGAGGAATGACATGGGATGGCGTCCTTCTTGGCTGGCGGCGCAGTTCAGGGCCGGGAAAGCAGCTGAGCGCCATTGCAGTAACGCGCCGTGCACCGTAAGGCACGTGGCGATAGCGGCGATATAGGGTGCGCGGGCCAATTGGCAAACGTCCCGATGGGCACGGTGAATTCGGAGTGACAGATGCGTGAGTATGGCCGGATGAAGAGGCTGCGGGCGGTGACGGCGCTGGGCGCGCTGGCGCTTTCGGCCGGCGGCTGCGCCAGCATCAAGGACCACCGCGGCTATCTGATCGACCCCGCGCTGACGGGTTCGGTGCAGCCGGGCATCGACAACCGCACCTCGGTCGAGCGCGCGCTGGGCCAGCCGACCTTCAAGAGCGAGTTCGGCAAGCAGACCTGGTATTACGTCTCGATCGACACCCGCCAGCGCCCGTTCAAGCGCCCGCAGGCGAAGGCCGAGAACGTGCTGATGGTGAGCTTCGACGAGAAGGGCAATGTCGCCAGCGTCGAGCGGCGCGGGATGGAGAAGGTCGTCTCGCTCAACCCCGATGGGCACAAGACGCCGACGCTGGGCCGCAACCGCAGCTTCTTCGAGGATCTGTTCGGCAATATCGGCTCGGTCGGCGCGACGCCGGGCGCGACGGGACGGACCGGGCCGACGGGTTCGGGACCGAACGGCAGCTGATCGCCTCGGCTTGAACCGCGATTAGTGCCACCCATATCGGTGGCATGAACGACCAACATTCAGCCCACGGGCTCGTGCAGTGGCACGGCACCACCATCATCGGCGTCAAGAAGAACGGCCGCACCGTCATTGCCGGTGACGGGCAGGTTTCCATGGGCAACACCGTGATGAAGCCCAATGCGCGCAAGGTGCGGCGCATCGGGGAGGGCAAGGTGATTGCCGGGTTTGCGGGCGCGACGGCGGATGCCTTCACGCTGTTCGAGCGGCTGGAGCGCAAGCTGGAGCAGCATCGCGGTCAGCTGATGCGCGCGGCGGTGGAGCTCGCCAAGGACTGGCGGACCGACAAGTACTTGCGCAACCTCGAAGCGCTGATGATCGTCGCGGATGCGGAGACGATGCTGATCCTGACCGGCAATGGCGATGTGCTGGAGCCGGAGGGCGGAATTGCGGCGATCGGTTCGGGCGGCAACTTTGCGCTGGCTGCGGCGCGGGCGCTCGATCCTTACGAGGACGATGCAGAGAAGATCGCGCGGCGGGCCATGCAGGTGGCGGCCGAGGTGTGCGTCTTCACCAATGATCGCGTGACGCTGGAAGAGATTTGAACCTTCTCCGTTCGTGTCGAGCGAAGTCGAGACACCATGCGCTGCGTCAGGTGTCTCGAC
>Ga0310345_10001229_pt1 | contig 29774 bp, 25 predicted proteins | sample HC15DNA20500_MG_FD_204667 | JGI IMG/M metagenome (GOLD analysis project Ga0310345, IMG submission 204667) | Marine microbial communities from station ALOHA, North Pacific Subtropical Gyre - HC15-DNA-20-500_MG | ecosystem: Environmental > Aquatic > Marine > Oceanic | place: Pacific Ocean: North... | reverse complement strand
AAGCGAATCAAGATGCGGCCCAACCCCTTCCATGGCGAATGGAACTATGTGATAGAACCTAGCTCCCCTCAATGGTCACATGCTACCTTTATTCATTTACGATTCCTAACGGGCAAGAGTGCCCGTCCTACGGGTCACTACTCTGTCAGCTGGGGCTTTGGCACGATTACCTTGTCCATGAAGCTTTAGCTTGGTCCCACTCCCAGGAGCGCTGGCCCCATTCGAGAAGGAAACTTGGAGTCTCGGCCGTGGCGGCGGTCTCCAGGCCGCCGTGTATTGAGCCAAAGGCTCGAGAAGAAGAATACTTCGGCCTGGAGACCGAACCCACCTCGACCCGCCGGAACCAAATGAAGTTTCAGCTTAGACTCAGGTATTATTAGTCACCAATCATGACATTCATACGAATCTATCTGATCTCCGCGCCTCTGTTTCTCCTGGCATTTTTCCCCCTCCTGGGCCAAGCCGAGACTGTTGAGGAGGACCAGGGCGTCACCGGATTCGGCCTGGCCCTTCGAAAACTGGGGACGCTCGGCTCCATTCTCTACGTGACTGCCCACCCCGATGATGAGATCAACGCCTTACTCGTCAAGCTGAGCCGCGGCCAGGGAATTCGAACCGGTCTGCTGACCCTGACTCGTGGAGACGGGGGACAGAACGAGATTGGCCCTGAGCTATTCGAGGCCCTGGGAGTACTTCGCACGCAGGAGCTCATGACCATCCACCGCTACGATGGAGCCGAACAGTTCTTCACTCGTGCCTTCGAGTTTGGCTATTCCTTCAGCGTTGAAGAGACGCTGAACAAGTGGGGAGAGGAAGAGATCCTTCGCGACATGGTACGTGTAATTCGGAGCTTCCGTCCCCAAATTATGATCTCTCTGAATCCGGAGGGCACCGGCGGCGGTCAGCATCACCAGGCATCTGCCCGTTTGGCTGCCAAGGCCTTTCGTTTAGCCGCGGATCCAAGACAGTTTCCCGATCAGGTTGGGGCGGAGCTTCGCCCCTGGCAACCGCTGCGCCTTTTCCAGACATCCCTACCGGGCCAGAAGAAATCCAAGGAAGAGTCTGAGGTGATTACCGTAGAAGTCGCTCTGGGGACCTACGATCCCCTCCTGGGCGAGTCCTATTCCGAGTTTGGTGCCCGAGCGAGGGCAAACCACCGCTGCCAGGGAATGAATGTCTTACCGAACCCTGCCCCCCGCACGGCCCTACTTCGACTGGCCGACCAGGTCCTGGACTCGAAGCCAGGGAGCCTGTTCGAGGGCCTGGACCTATCCCTTTACTCAATCTCGGCCCACGATTCCAGACTGAGGGACGGACTCGTCCGATTAAACAATCTGATTTCGAAATCTCAGGAGGCGTACCGACACTCCGACTATGGTGCGGCCACCAAGGCTCTCAGCCAGGGACTCGACCTGATCCGCAGGCTCAAAGGCTCGACCGAGCACCCTGAGGCACAGTTTCTGCTTCAGGCCGAACAAGCTGACTTCGTCTTGGCATTGGAGAAAGGCCATTTTCTCTACTTCGATGCGATCCTCGTAGAGAAGCGTGACGGCAGCCTGGTCCCCGGCGAAACATTCGAGATCGAGAGCCGCTTCCGGACTCCAGAGGGATCTCCCTTGAAGCTAAATTCGATCTACCTTCTCCAGAATTCAGGGGTACTCGGAGCCCCAGCCAAAATCGAGGATCAAAAAGGAAATAGCGGATCCGTTCGGTTCAAGATGACGGTCCCCCAGGGCGCCGAGCCGACCCAGCCTTACTGGTATCGGAGCGACCGATCTATCGATAGATTCTCTACCCGAGACGGCTTTCAGGGAACGGAAGCCGTCTCGCCACCCTTTCTTAGAGCGCGACTGGAGTTTCAAAGCGGAGACGTGCCGATTTCAGTTGAACGTCCCGTCCAGTACCGCTGGTTCGACGCCGACGTGGGACAGACACGCACATCGGAGATCCAGATCGTACCGAAACTCTCGGTTGTTCTGCAGCCAGCAGTACGAATTGTGGCTCTGGGAAAAGCCCAAGAGAAGAAGTTCCGCGTAACCGTCCGCAACAACGGACCGGGAAAGACCGAGGCCAGCGTCTTCCTCGAAACTCCCCCGGACTGGGAATCTGCGCCGCTGCTGCACCGGCTCCAGTTCAACCATGAGAATGAGACCATCTCAGTCGTTTTCAGAGTCAAGGTACCGGAGGGATTGGAACCGGGAGAGTATCCGGTTGAGGCTCGAGCCACGAGCGCTGGCAAGACCTATGATCAGGGATACCAGATCGTCAATTACCACCATATTCAGACCCGCCACTTGTACCAGCCGGCGAAGGCCATCGTTAAGGCATTCCACCTGAACCTACCCCAACTCAGGGTGGGCTACATCACGGGTGTCGGAGACGAGGTGGGAAAAGCGACGGAGGAACTCGGACTGGAGGTTACCTATCTCGACCGGAGTTTCCTCGAGGGGGGCAACCTGGACCAGTTCGATGTCATCGTAACCGGCGTTCGCTCCTATCTCAATCGTGACGACTTGAAGGCCTTTAACCATCGCCTGCTCCAATATGTACACGATGGGGGACATCTGGTCGTCCAATACAACAAATACGAATTCAACCAGGCCCAATACGGGCCCTATCCCTCCCAGATTCACCGACCCCACGATCGCGTCACTGATGAGGGGTCGCCGGTTCGAATTCTAGTACCCGACCACCCCATCTTTCGCTCGCCCAACCAACTGACGGGTGAGGACTGGCTGGGATGGGTCCAGGAACGGGGGCTGTACTTCTGGGGAGAATGGGATGCCCAATACGAGCCGCTCCTGGAGTTGCAGGATCCTTGGCCCTATAACCAGAAAGCCAAGAGGGGCTCCCTGCTAGTAGCCCGATACGGCAAGGGCACCTATGTGTATACTGGACTGAGTCTCTTTCGTCAGCTCCCCGCTGGCGTTCCAGGAGCCCTTCGGCTTTGGGTAAACCTGCTTTCGTTGGGACAGGCGCCGCCAGACCAATAGACGCTTTCACCCTATCCCCTGGGACGGTCCCCTCGAATCCGTGACCTGGTTGATTCCCAATCCTCTTTGCAGAGAGAATGGCCGGCCATGGACCGCAAAGACACTTCGGAAACGCCTTTGTCCGAACAGGAGGTTTCGGCTTCACAATCGGGGTCCACCCGTCTCTTCTCTCGCACGTTCTACGCCTTTCGATACCGTGACTTCCGCTTGATGTGGTGTGGAGCATTCACCTCTACTATCGGCACCTGGATGCAGACTGTCGCCCAGGCCTGGCTGGTGTTCTCACTGACCGGGTCACCCTTCTACCTGGGTCTGGTTGCCTTTCTGGGCGAGGCACCGATCATGCTCTTCTCCATCCTGGGTGGTGCAGCCGCAGATCGAATCGATCGCCGTAAACTGATTCTGGGATCCCAGTATGTCCAAATGAGCTCGGCCTTCATCCTGACCGCCCTGGTCTATTGGGACTTGATCCAGATTTGGCATTTCATGGTGCTCGTCTCTTTGGTGGGGACAGCCCAGGCCTTCGGCGCTCCAGCCTATCAGGCCTTGATTCCTGGTCTGGTGAAAAGAAAGGACATGCCCAACGCCATTGCCTTGAACTCGATCCAGTTCAATCTGGCCAGGGTGTTGGGCCCACTCCTGGCGGGCGTCGTGATGACCTCGTTGGGGGCGGCGGCCTGTTTCGCCCTGAACGGGGTATCCTTCCTGGCTGTAATCCTGAGCCTCCTCCTGATCCGGTCGAGTTTCTCTCCCGCTCCCTCCGACGATTCCGTCTGGCACCAGATCAAGGAAGGATTTGGGTTCGTCAAGGGTCAGGGAGCCCTTTGGCAGCTTAGCATTCTCGGATTCGCCAGCACCTTCTTTGGCGTTCCGCTGCTGACTCTCCTGCCCGTTTTCTCCCGGGAAGTCTTCGATCTGGGGTCGGGCGGTTACGCCAGCATGATGGCATTCTCAGGAGTAGGGGCCGTCGTGGGAGCGCTGTTGTACGCCAACCTGGCCTGGATGAAGAACCGGGGGCGGTTCGTCTTGAGGGTCCAGCTGCTGCTATCAGCCCTTCTGGTGCTATTTGCATCTTGCCAGAATTTCTACCTTGCCTGCGTCCTCCTCTTCTTCGTCGGGATCTGCATGATGTCACTCTTCGCATCCATCACTTCCCTGGTCCAACTGGCCGCGACCGACGAGATGCGAGGAAGGGTGATGAGCATCTTCACGGTCAGCTTTCGGGGGGGAATCCCTCTCGGCAACCTGTTGGCCGGGGCGGTGGCCTCTCGGGTTTCACCCTCCTTTGCGATCCTCGTTGGAGGCGTTCTGCTGGCCGCAGTAGCGTCCAGCTTCCTCGCCTTCAAAGGAAAGGTAAGCAGGCTTTAGCCCAACCCCCTGCGAACCAGTCGTTCTATGTTATGATGCCCTTCGAAATTCTTGGTATTCCCCGTGTTGTTTAGCGTGAACCCATACCACTGCTTGCCCCATCGTGCTGGAGCCAAAATGAGAAATCCTCCGACCGATGAAATGACCCAGAAACACCCTCTGATGCTGCTGTTTCCGGCCATCATACTAGTCTCGATGCCCTGGGTTGGATGTGCTCCCGAACCAGCCGGACAGGAGCCGGAACAGCAGGAGGACTCCAACCTGCCCAAAATCATGGCTGTCGTCAGCGGATCCGAGATCCCGCAGGACAAAGTCTTGCAAGCGGCTGACCAGAAACTCGAGAAACTACAGATGGAGCGGCTTCAGTTTGAAGCCAAGTACAAGAAGGGACATTTCGAAGCTCTGCAATCGAGCCTCGAGGACTTGGTTCAGCAAGAGCTCACGAGGAGGGAGGCGGAGGAACGCTCTATCGAGGTAAAGGAACTTCTCGAGACAGAAGTCCAGAGCAAGGTAGCTGAGCCCGGCGAAAAGGAAATCACTACTCTGTACGAGGCCAACAAAAAGCGCCCGGGGAAGCCGCTGAAAGAGGTTGAGCCCCAGATTCGCCAGTACCTCAAACAGCAGAGTTACAATCAGAGCTACCAACAGTTCGTCGCAAGACTCAAGGAAAAGTACAACGTCGAGTATTTTCTTCAGCCCCCTCGGGCTGACATAGCAGTCGAGGGCAGTCCCTCCGAGGGACCCAAAGACGCACCTGTGACTCTCGTCGAGTTCTCGGACTTCCAGTGCCATTACTGTTCTCGCATGCAGCCCACGCTCAAGCGAATCAAGGACACCTACGGCGAGAAAGTCCGACTCGTGTTCCGGCAGTTTCCACTCAATAGCATCCATACCCAGGCCCAGAAGGCAGCCGAGGCCTCCCTTTGTGCCGACGATCAGGGCCGCTTCTGGGAAATGCACGACAAGCTCTTCGAGACCGATACCAGCCTCAAACTCGACGACCTCAGGGGGAGAGCCACCAGCCTGGAGCTGAACCTGGAAGAGTTCAACCGATGCTTGGACTCCGGAAAATATGCGGCAACGGTGCAGCAAGACGTGCTCGACGGCGTGAAGGCCGGTGTGACGGGCACCCCTGCCCTATTCATCAACGGCTTGTCATTCTCGGGAGCACGCTCCTTCGAGGACATCTCGGAGGTCATCGAGACCGAGCTCCAAAAGAACGCTAGCTTGCCTGAAGGATAGTCTTTGTGAGGCTTGTCCCGCGGTCACCAGTTTGGCTGTTGTTCCCCTTGCTCCTGGCTGCTCTCATCTTCAACGTCCAAGCTCACCAAGGTTCACTAGCCTTCTGGACCATTGAAGCTGGCCCCGAGGAGATCGAAAGCAAGATCGCGATCTCTCTGCTGGACTTGAACTTCCTTGAAAAACTGGATCGTGATGGCGACGGACTCCTCGATTTCGACGAGGTTGAGGCGAAACACGCCCTGGTTGAGGAAAGGGTTCTTCAGCATTTCCTGATCCGAAATGACGGGCAGGAAGGGACGAGCGAGGTCCGTGATCTTCGTGTCCTCAAATCGGGTAACCTGGAGCTATCCGTTTTCCATCGTTTCGAGGCCAGGCTGGGGACTCTCGAAATCGAGTCCACCCTTTTTGAGCTAACCGACGATCAACATCAGACCTTTTGTCGCGTAGGTATCGAGGGTGAGTTCACGGAGTATGTCCTCGACGTCCGCAACCCAGTCGAACGTATCGAGATCCTCCAGGGATGGCCTGGCTTGTTTCAGCGCATGATCCGCTTCCTGGAACTGGGGGTCGAGCACATCTTTACGGGTTACGATCACCTTGCCTTCCTCATCGGACTGATCGTACTTGGAGGGCCGCTATCCGCGTTGGTCGGTGTCGTCTCTTCCTTCACCCTGGCCCACAGCCTGACGCTGATCCTGGCCACTCTAGAGATCGTCGTACTTCCAACCCAGTTTGTAGAGACGGCGATTGCTCTCAGCATTTGCTATATCGCACTGGAGAACATGTTCGTGCGAGAGATCAAGTATCGTTGGATCATCACCTTCTTTTTCGGCCTCATTCACGGCTTCGGCTTCTCCAACATTCTGCGAGAGATGGATCTGCCCCGTAGAGGTCTTTTCACCTCCCTTTTGTCGTTCAATCTGGGAGTAGAAATCGGACAGGTTCTGGTTATCCTGGTGCTCTTCCCTTTGATCCTATACATCAGCCGAAAAACCTGGTACCCACTTGCCATCACCCTCGCCTCCAGCATCATCCTGGCTCTGGGAGGGTTCTGGTTTGTGGAGCGGATCGGATGATCAAAGTTGTCGCACGTCCCAGGACATGGCTCACCAGTGGTGTTTTCTAACCTTCAGGTTTCCGCTACTGTCAGTCCACGGCCGCGCAGTTCCGGTCAAGAGACGTTCAGACGTTCAGACGTGCGACCTCTTTGATTGATCGATTAACCCCTTAACCCGTAACCCTCAAGCTGCTATAGTGAGCCTCATGAAACCTCTCGAGAGTGCAGTTGATCGAAGGAGTTTCTTGAAGGGCGCTAGTGTGGCGATCACCGGAGTCAGTGCCTATTCGGCGCGCGCCTATGGCCGCATTCCCGGTGCCAACGATCGCCTCAATGTCGGCCTCATCGGCTGCGGAAACATTGGGAACTCCCATCTAAAGGCTCTCCTGGAAATGGCGGATGAAGCCAACATCGAAGTCGTGGGAGTCTGCGACGTCTACCAGACTCGGGCCCAGCATTTCCAGGACCGGATCTCGAAAGTGGGTGGCAACCCAGCCCGTAAGCGAGACTACCGGGAATTGCTTGAAATGAAGGAAGTCGACTATGTGGCCATCGCGGTGCCCGAACATCAACACGCCCAGATGACCCTCGATGCACTGGACGCGGGCAAACACCTCTACTGTGAGAAACCGATGACGCACACCCTAGCCGAGGCCCAGGCTGTCGTCAGCAAAGTAGGGCAGACCGGACTCAAGATGCAGGTAGGTGTACAGGGCATGAGCGACGACAGCTACTCGAGCGCCAACAGGGCCATCCGAGCCGGCAAGTTAGGACCTGTGGTCGAGGCCCAGATGGATTATGTCCGAAACTACCCGGTCGATCTGGGACCCTGGAAAAGAGGGGTACGTTCGGACCTGCCCCGACCCGCTGACCTGGACTGGGACGCGTGGCTGGGATCGGCTCCGAAGCGGCCCTGGAGCGCGTCCCGCTACTACGAGTGGCGAAACTACAAAGACTACTCGGGAGGCATCTCCTCTGATTTGTTCATTCACCGGCTTACACGAATCCTGAAAGCCTGCGATTTGACTTATCCGAAACGCATGGTGGGAATGGGGGGCATCTATCTCTGGGATGATGGCCGAGAACTGCCCGACAGCTTCGAGCTATTGGGGGAGTATCCGGCGGTAGAGGGTGTCACGCCTGGCATGACCGTGCACATGCTCGGCACCATGGCCAATGCGCATGGCCTTGATCACTGCATCCGAGGTCACAAAGCGACGCTTGTCTTTACCAAAGAAGGATGGAAGATCATCGACGAAGAGTCCAAGGAGATCTTGGAAACCCACGTCAAGACGGGCTCCGAGAGTATCGGACTGCACCATAGGAATCTGCAGAGCGCGATCCGATTCGGCAGCTCTCTGGCCTGTCCGATCGAGCTGGGCCTGTACGGCGTCGCTGCGATCGTCATGGCCAATGAATCCTGGTTCCAGAAGAGGATGATTTCCTGGGACTTCGAAGCTTCCAAGATGGTCTAGCGCTAGCGGGGCCACCAGGGTTAGCCCCGCCTCAGTCTGCGCCGGATCATACGGGAAAAAAACTTCAGCATCCCATAGTGGCACGGGCATCCCTGCCCGTGATGTCTCCACAATCACGGCCTAGAAGGCCGTGCCACGGTTTTCAGAAAATCGCCTGGAAGATTCCTTATCCAACGTTAAATCAATGGTTCACATGATTTCTCAGTCCGAGTCTGCAAGTGAGTTTTTGCTTAGTGCCCCCCAGCGGTGCTGCCCCATTCGAGAGCGAAACTTCGGCCGAGGGACGTGGCGGTGGCCTCCGTGTCGCCGTGTTCTTTCCTTCGAGCCTTGGGATCGAAAAACGGCGGCTCGAAGGCCACCGCCACGGTTTTTGGACAATCGCCTAAAAACGCAGCCAGGGCGGATGATTGCGGCGACGTAGTAGGCTAGTCATGAGAAATCCGGGTTAGTAGACTGCAATACTAGAATTTTCCGGGCGGGCCAACCAGCCGATAGAAAAGCCTCTCGTAGTCCTCTGTGACCTTGTCCCAATTGTATTGCTCGAGCACCCATCCCTGGGCTTTGAGCGAATAATGACGATACGCTTCAGGCGAGCCACAAATCTGGCTCATCAAACGGCTCAGAGCAGTGACATCGTTGAAGGGATAGATGATGCCGGCCTCCCCTACAGCCTCCCGATTTTCGGGGATATCGTTGACAAGCAGCACGCATCCGGCTCCCATTGCCTCCAGCAGACCCGGATGGGTTCCCCCCACTTCACCTCCATACACATAACAGAGACTGTGGGATAACAGCTCCCGATAGCCATTGCCATAGATCGCCCCCGTAAGAAGGATGTTCCTACCCTCGGACAATCGCTGCAGTTCACGAATGTACTTCTGATTGTAGGGAGCATCACCCACCACCACCAGAGGGAACTCCACACCAGACTGCGTATGCGCTTCCATCACGAGATGGGCATTGTTTTCGGGCTCGAGCCTGCTTACGAACAGAAGATACTCGCGCGGCTTGAGATGCAGTCGATCGACCGCCTCCTGGCTACTCGACCTCTCGACCGGAGCACCATAGGGGATGTACTCGGAACGGAATTCATATTCCTGCAAATAGTAGTCCTCGGTGGTTCTGGAATCAGTGACAACACAATCTGGTACCCAGGTTGCCATTCTCTCGCCCAGATGATGAAGAGCCTTGCCGATGCGTCCCCACTTCTTACGCAGCCTCTCGATACCATCCACATTGAGAACGACCTTTTGCCCGGCCAGCCTGGGGATCCCACAGAGGAAAGAGTTCGCCGCATTGCAGACAAGAAGTACGTCATAGCCCTTGAACAGTGAGAGCACAACACTAAACGCCGTATGGGTAACCGTTTCCAGGTATTTGTGCTTGAGGCACGGGGTAACCCGAATGTCGACTCCTTTGTAGAGCCGGAGATTTCGATCAACAAACTGTTTTCTGCCGTATACCGTGACCGTGTGTCCGTGTCTGACCAAGCGGCTGGACAACTCTTCGGCGAACGTCTCGAAGCCGCCATAACTAGCTGGAATGCCACGATTTCCTAGGATCGCAACTTTAAGAGGATCAGCTCGCTCGAGCTTGGACTGCATAGGGAGCCGTTACGAGGAAGAGCAACAATATGATAATTTCGGCGTCGCCAAAATTGTATTCAAACAATCCCGCAACCTGAAATGCCACCACGGCAGCCACTCCATTTAGCGCCAGGTAGCGACAGAATTCATCCGAGGATCGCCGATACAAGCTTATCAGGTCGCGCGCCACCGACAGCCAAAGCGCCAACCACACGGCCAAGGCAAACAGTCCTAGCTCTGCTCCGATCTGAAAAACGTTATTGTGCAAATGCTGATATGCCGAGTCGGGGAACTCCTCGTGAGAGCGATATTCCAGAGATGAGCGGGACAGGAGTCCTGGCCCGACTCCGAACCAGGGCTTTGCAGCAATCATCCGCGCCCCGGTTTGGAGCAATTCTCCCCGGATACGAGTGGTGGTGTCAGTCACGTCAAAGCCGGACTTCAGCCGATCTCGAAAGGGCTGAGGCAAGGTCAGAACCAACACCACCAACGCCGCCAGAACAATCAGCATCCACTTCCACCTAATAAAAATCAGTAGGACAAGACCTCCCACAACGAAACCTACCCAGGCACTCCTTGTCATCGTTAAGACAAGCGCCCACAAAATAAGGGCCAGCCCCCCGCCCCACAAGAAAAAGGCATGCTTGCTGACAGAGGGAGCCATCGTCTGGTCTATGCCGGCTGACTCCGCTCTACCAGAGTGAGAGGTGCGGGCTATGAGTCGTCCCTTCCAGAACAGATAGCCGGTCAGAGAAAGACTAACGAACATGAGTTGCCCAGAAAGAGTCATCCAATGGCTCATGAACCCTGTGATGCGGTTTAGAAGATTGACGTCGACAAACCAGAAATACTGCAGCACAGCATAGCCGGCGCTAGCGATAACAAACGCGTGGATCCAGCGCAGGGCCCCCTCCACCTGCGATTGTCTCAAGCAGCTGAAAACCAGGGGGACATAGGCAAATCGAATCAGACGTTTGAGACTCCGTAGACTGTGGGGCACGTCGTCGGAGAACAGAGCGGACAAGACAAAAACAAGCGAGAAGAGTCCTAGGATCCGGGCGTAAGGAGGGAACTTCAGGTGAATTTCTCGACTGAGCACGGCGTCCAGGATTGACAGCACCAGCACTGCCACAAGCAGAATATAGGAGGCAGCAATTGAAGCAGTGGAAGCGATGATGGCTCCCGCTACGGCCAGCGCGATCAGCCTCTTCAGGGACAACTCTTCAATACTCTCAGAGGACATTCGGCCTGAGCAAGGCCATCCTTCCTACCCGACGGATTTCTGTGAGTCCTTCTTTTGAAACCATTCGACAGTGCGTTGAAGACCTTCGGGGAAGGAGGTGGAGGGCTTGAATCGAATCGTCTCCTCGGCCAGCGCGATCCCTGCTTCGGAATGACGAATGTCACCCAACCTTGGCGGCTCGTAGATCGCCTCGAGTCGACTCCCCATGGCCTGGTTGAGGCTCGCAACCAGTTGATTGAGGGAGTAACGGTTTCCACACGCTATGTTCACGCCGATGCCCTTGGCGTCAGACCGAGCCGCCAGGAGGTTGGCCCTGACAACGTCCTGGACAAAGGTAAAGTCCCGACTCTGCTCCCCGTCTCCGTAGATGATCGGCCGCTGTCCGGCCAACATTCGCGTCACCACTCTCGGAATGACCGCGGAATACTCCGAGTTTGGATCCTGGCGAGGTCCAAAAACATTGAAGTAACGAAGAGCGATGGTTGGCAATCCATAGATCTGAGTGAATACCCTGCAGTACATTTCACCGACGCATTTCGTCAGGGCATAGGGAGACACCGGATCCGGAGTCATCTCCTCAATCTTGGGCAACAGGTTCGAGTCTCCGTAGATCGACGAACTGCTCGCAAAAACCAGCTTTGCCACCCCAGCATCTCGAGCGGCCACCAGAACCCTCAAGGTTCCCTCGACATTCACGCTGTTGGCCGTCAGAGGATCTTCGACCGACCTCTGAACCGAAGGTTGGGCAGCGTGGTGATAGATTGTTTCGGCGCCCTCGAAAGCCCTCTCAAGAGCGTCGTCCCGAATATCCTGTTCGAGAACCCGAAACTGCCTGCCGAACTCTTCGACCAGGCCCTCGATGTTCTCGTGCTTACCGGTCGAGAAGTTGTCGAGTGCGACTACCGTCCGACCCTCCTTCAAGAGGGCACGACAGATATGGGAGCCGATGAAGCCGGCCCCTCCAGTCACGATGTCGAAGGTTTCCGTCACCATTCCACCCTTCCTTTTGGGAGATGCGGATCAGAACTCCAGGAATCCGAGCTGAACCTGTTCGAAGCGGCGATTCTAGCAGATGTGGACACCCTCGAACAGGCTTTGTTAACATCTGGTCGGGGTGAGATGAGCGCTTTCGGCTACCAGAATCAGAACTTGCTTTGCGAGGACACTCCCCTGGCTGAAATCGCTCAGAGTGTGGGAACGCCTTGCTACGTTTACAGCAAAGCTCGAATCCTCGAAAACTATCGATATTTGGCCGAGGTCTTCTCGGTCATCGCCCCCCTGATCTGCTACTCCGTCAAGGCCAATGCCAACCTGAGTATCCTACGCCTGCTCCAGCAGGAAGGCAGCGGCTTCGATGTGGTCTCTGCCGGAGAGTTGTATCGGCTTCGGGCAGTCGGAGCCGACCCCCAAAAGGTTGTGTTCAGCGGGGTCGGAAAAACTCCCCAAGAAATGGAAATAGCGGTCGAGGGGAAGATCCTCAGCCTGAACCTGGAGTCTGTTCAGGAACTAGAGCGACTGGTCGAACTGACTAACCGGAGCTCACTGGAAGTCAAAGTAGCCCTACGCATCAATCCGGACATTAATGCAAAAACACATCCCTACATTGCCACTGGACTGAAAGAGCACAAGTTCGGTATCGACATTGACCAGATCGAACGAACCGTCAGCGTGCTTCGGGAAGCGGAAAACATCCAACTGACAGGCTTGGGCTTCCACATGGGTTCCCAGATTCTGGACGTCCAACCCTTCATTGATGGTTTCGTCAAGCTCAAGAGCTGGGCTGAAAAACTCCGCAGGCAGGGTCTTGACATCGAACATCTGGACCTCGGCGGCGGGTTCGGGATCCCCTACCAGGGTGAGACCAGACTCGACCTCGAGCGGTATGCTGTCTTCCTGAGCGAGAACAGTGACGGATATCGGATCCTGATGGAGCCCGGCCGCTCTATCGTAGGAGATGCCGGCACTCTACTCACCCAGGTTCTTTATCAGAAGTCCAGTCATGGGAAACCCTTCGTGGTCGTCGACGCGGGGATGAACGATTTGCTCCGACCAACTCTGTATCAGGCCTATCACGAGATCTTGCCGATTCGGGAAAAGGAGCAATGGATCACAGCCGACGTAGTTGGGCCAGTCTGTGAGACTGGCGACTTCTTTGCTCGCAACCGCCACGTTCCCGATTCCAGATCAGGCGATTGTCTGGCTATCATGAATGCCGGAGCCTACGGCTTCACCCTTTCATCGAACTATAACTCCCGGGTCCGATCTGCAGAGGTGTTGGTAAACCGGGATCGGTGGAAAGTCATCCGCAGACGAGAGACCTTCGAGGATCTGATCCGAGGTGAAGAGTAAGCTGATTCGTTGAAATCTCAATCTGTGGGCCTACTCCCCCCGACCTCACTCTCGTCCTCCCCAGCCGGGACTTCGGAGAGCTTTCTTCGCCTGAGGGACAAAGGCTTTCGACATCCCGGAAGACGACACTCCGCCCTGTACAACCCGGTCAGACCCTGTGTATAATGCCACCGTTCAGATCGTTAAAGGGTTGGTTGAGAAAGGGAAATTGCATGAGATATGGGGTGCTTCTTCTCACTTTTATCGTGCTCTTGGGAACACCTCTTGTCCTTGGGGAAGAGGCCAAAGAGACCGGTATCTTGATGGATAGAGCGTGTGGCCAAGGAATGGCTGCCAACGCTGAGAAGGTCAAGAAGCACGGGCCTATATGTGCTCTCATGGAGAGTTGTAAGCAGAGTGGCTTTGGACTGATTCTGGACGGTAGATTCTTGAGCTTTGACGAGACGGGAAACAAGATGGCGTTGGTCATTTTCCAGAATACGGAGAGTCAGAACAACATCCAGGTGGAGGTAACCGGTGATTTTTCGGGAGACCAAGTAAAAGTCAAGAGGATCATCGAGTCCACTCAATAGAGCGATTCTGATATCCAGACCTCAGAGCGATTCTGATATCCAGACCTCGACTTCACTCCGAGGTTCCCCTTGGTAGTCCAGCTTCCCTATTGGAAATCGAATTCGCAGGATCGAACGATGAGTGGGATCGTTTGGTTCCTGAAACAATTCCTGCGAAGTACGTACTCACTATTACAAACCACCTCAGCATAATCGGGTGATCAGGTAGGTTGCTTGACTGCTGAAACAACAAATGGATTTTCTATGAAACGCAAACTTAAGATTCTTACGCCCCAGGAGTTGGAAATCATGAAGATCGTCTGGCAGCTCAATACTGCCACGGTCAGGGATGTCTACGAGGCGTTTCGCGAAAAGCGCCGCATTGCGTACACCACTGTCATGACCATGATGAAGATCTTGGAGGGTAAGCAGTTCCTGAAAAAGTGGCAAGAAGGCAGGGCCTACGTCTACAAGCCGACTAGTCCGAAAAAGAAGGTGATCTCCGATATGCTGACGGAATTCGTCAACCGAGTCTTCAGCGGATCGGCCGAAGCTCTTGTTCTGAGTCTGTTCGAAGACACCTCCCTCTCTGCCGCAGATCAGAACAAGATCAAGAAACTGATAGCCGCACGGAATCGCAAAGGCTCCTAGAACTCGAATCCCTATCTTCAGATTCTGGACGAAGACGTGGGTCTTGGTGCCTTACTTAGGGTCTACAACAAACTTTTCTTTGATTTCTTGCTGGATCTCTTGATCGACGTTGGCCCCGCTGGCAACCAGGCAGACATTCTTCCCCTGGAGCCAGTTCGGTATTCTGGGGACCGCGGCCAGTGCTGCGGCCCCTGCCCCTTCAAGCATGGTCCCGGTAACCCAATGAAAGAGCCCCATGGCCTCTTTCAATTCAGTTTCGGAGACGAGAACCATTTCGTCCACCACTTCCAACATCAGCTCAACCGCGGCAGGTATCGAGATACGAACCGCCATCCCCGTCGCAAAGGTCTCACAGCTTTCGGTGTCGCGGGGGGTTCCGTCGCGGAAGGAGAGGGTCATGCAGGGCGCCACCTCCGACTGCACCCCGATCACTTGAATGTCAGGGTTTCTAGCCTTTAGAGCGCTCCCAATACCGCCGATCAGCGCGCCATTGCCTACCGGTACGATTACCACCTCTACCTGAGGCAGGTCGCGCACAATCTCCATCCCGATGGTCGAAGTGCCGGCGACGATGGCCGGGGAGTCGCCGTCCTCGACGAAAAAATCAGTAGGTTTATGTGGCCTTGCCAGCATTAGCTCTTTGGTCTCATCCAGGTCGCGGCCTATGAACTCGAGCTCGGCTCCAAACTGCTCCACTAAAGCAACCTTGCTCCGATCTGCACCCACTGGAACACCCACGGTCAAAGGAATGTCCAGGCGGCTACAGGCAAAGGCCATACCTGCCCCATGGTTGCCAGTTGAAGCCGTCCTCAAACGCTTGACCACCCCAGACTTGACGACGCTGCTAACCAGGTTCAGGGCACCTCGAACCTTGAAGGAACCAACCGGACTCTTGTATTCGTGCTTGACGTACAGAGCGGCCCCAAGTTTGCCGCCAAGGGCGTCTTCCCTGGAAATCGGTGTAGCAGTCAGGTGCTGGCCGATCACCTTCGCGGCGGCAGCGGTCTCCTCCAGGCTCGGCCTAAGTCTTTTCATCTCTCGAATCTAGCACTCACCCCGTGGGCACCGCAACCACTGGGTCTTCGCGAGCTCCCCCTGGAGAGTGGCTCAATCCTTCCAAACAAGAGGGCGCTTCGGTCGACTGTTCTTCTCGTTTCCCTTCTTATGCACCGGGCAGCGATGGCTTGCAAGAAGGACCGGATTTCGGTTCTAATCTCTTGACCATGGCGACTGCCTTCTCGCTCTTGGGTCTTACGCTACCGGTTACTTCGGTTCCCCTAGCCGCAGAAAGCGGAGAAACGGCCCTGACCATTGCCGAGGGTGAAACACTCAACAACGATCTCTTCTTCGCCGGTGAAAGCGCGAACGTAAAGGGGCAGGTCCGGGGTGACCTCTTCTCTATAGGAAAGTCGGTTCGGGTTGATGGCGCTGTCTCCGGTGACCTGGTTGCGGGTTTACAGGACCTGATGCTCAGCGGCGACATCTGGGCGGCCGGCCAATACCTTCGCCTCGCAGGGCACACCAGGGGTGATCTCCGCTCCGCCGGGCAGCGTCTCGAGATCCAGGGAGAGGTCGACGGCAACACCCTGTTCTTCGGCCAGGAGTTCCATCTGGCTGGCGACGGCATGATCGGAAAGAATCTAAGGCTTGGGGTGCAGGAGGGACTCTTGTCCGGCCAAGTCGGTGTCAATGTGCTAGGGGCAGCCGACGATTTGGTAATCTCCGGAGAGGTCCACGACAACATCGATGTCACCGTGCTCAAAATCACTCTGGAAGAAACGGCGATGATCCGCGGTTTCTTGCACTACGAGAGCGATGAGTTTGCAGTACTCGCCCCCGGCACCAGAGTAGAGGGCGGAATGGAGCGAACAGAACCTGAGCAGGAAGACCTGACTCCCAAAGTAGCCGCTGAGCGTTGGGAAGAGGCCAAGGAAGGCCTCCTTTCATTTGGACGAGTGGTCAGTTGGCTCTTGTTGCTGGACTTCCTGGGCGTCGGAATCCTCTGGCTCGTAATTTTCCCCCAGCAATCGACCGAGGCTGCCGATACCCTTGTCGCACAACCTCTGGCCAGCCTGGGGCTTGGCTTCGCGCTTCTGGTAGCTACCCCAGTAGCAGTTTTGCTCCTCTTGCTGACCCTGATAGGTCTTCCGGCAGGATCGGTCCTGCTGGGCTGCTACCTCATTCTCCTCTATCTCAGCCCGATACCAGTAGCTTTCTGGCTCGGCAGAAAAGTCCTGCGACTGCTGCGAGTCTCAGCCCCCCATCTCGTTCTGGCATTCATGGTCGGAGCCATTCTTCTACGACTGCTCTTCCTGCTCCCCTGAATAGGATTTTTGACCTGCTTTCTAACCGCGGTCCTTGGTCTCGGTTGCATCTTGTTGGCGGGAGCCTCACGGTGGCGGGCAGCTTGAAGACGCGTCTGAACGTCTGAACGTCTGAACGTCGCACGTCCTTTGACCGGCAGCAGCCAGCTTCGGACCCAACGCCTGCGGAAACCTCAAACTTTGAAGATTCACCACCGGTGATCCCCGACCTGGGACGTGCGACGTTCAGACGTGTAACCTCATTCCTAGTACTGTTCGTCGAAGTCGACGAGATTGGCCGGAGTTTTTCCCGCAGCTAACATGTCGACATTCTGCAGCGCGTCCTTCATGTAATCCTCCTCCATGGTCGTCGTGAAACAGGAGCGATCAGCCGTTGCGATGACGTTTTCCAGTCTGTGGACGCCCAACCTTGAAGGGACCGGACAGAAGTACCCGATGGTCAGAAATTCTTCTGTGAAAGGTCTGCAATCGTAGAACCACCAGACGTCGCTGGCAAAGCCAGCAATCCCTCCCCCAGTCAGTGCCTGGTAGACAGCCTTTTCCTGTACAAGGTCCCCGCGCGCAACGTTGATTAGAAAGGCCGTCTTCTTCATCGTCCTCAGTTCCGCCTCACCGATCATTTTGTAGGTCTCGTGAGTGAGAGGCGTCGTCAGCACAACGAAATCCGCCTCGGAAAGCACCCGATGTAGGTCCTCAGGTCCGCCCAGAAAATCTAGTCCAAGTTCTCTGACCAGTTCGGGTGCAGGGTTCCTCTTGATCGCCGTGACACTGGCTCCAAAGGCTCGGACTCGCCTGGCAACTTCCTGACCGATCGATCCCAAACCGACGATGGCTACCGTGCTCCCCTTGATCGTCACGCTCCGCGTCGACTCTGTGGAGGGATACCACTTCCCATCGGAAAGGGCGCGGTCCGCCTGAACCATCCGCTTGGCCAGGACCAGCAGGAACGTGACCGCCTGCTCGGCCACCAAAACACTGTTACCGTGGATGTTGCCCATCAGAAGACCGCGAGCCTGGAGCATCTTGAGAGAAAAGCCCAGGTAAGCCTGATCCAAATCTGGTTCCAGTGGATTACCGGCGATCGCTCCGGCATGGGTCACCTGTACCATTCTCAAGTTCTTGGCGGCGGCGATCATGAAGGCCGGAACGTAGCCTCCGACAATTACATCCGCGTCGCGGGCCACCTCGGTAAGATCGTCGGGCTCCGTCCCCTGAGGGACGACAATCCGGCACTTGGAGGAGACGTAGGATTCATAGAGACGCACTTTCTCGGCCGAGGCCGGCCAGGTAAGAACCACATTGAGGGTTTCCAACATGCTGAGATTGTAGCCCAGATCGGAATACGTTCGCACGTCAGTTGAAGAGGTCGCACGTCTGAACGTCTGAACGTCGCACGTCCCAGGTCATGGATCCCCGGTGCTATCTTTCCAACCTTCAGGTTTCCGCTACTCTCAGTCTGGAGCAGTCTGCTGCCGGCTAAGAGACGTGCGCCGTTCCGACGTGTAACCTGGGACCTATGCGGCAACCTATACTTCAAACCACCGGAGGAAGAGAATGAAGACCTACCTACACTCGACGCTATGCTTCTTGACACTTCTCGCATGTTTCCTCCAGCAAGATAGGCTGAAGGCCACACAGCTTCCCGAAGTACGGGTGGGGTTCATCATCGACGGGCCTTGGGAGGGCAACGAGGAGACGCTCAAAGTCACCAGGGAAGAGATTCTGGTACTGACACGCGGCGAGTTCGACGTTCGCTTTCTACCTGAAATGACAATCGAGGCAGACTGGACGGTCCCTGGAATCGAGGCCGCAATTGATCGGCTGCTGAAGGATCCAGAGATGGATGTCCTTATCACCTGGGGATTGATCACATCGGATCTCATTTGCCGCAGAGAAAGTTTCCCCGCACCCGTCGTGCTAAACGTGGAGCTGCAGGGAATAACCTACGTTCCGGCAAGCGACAGTAGTGGTGTCACGAATCTGAGCTACGTCACCTGGCCCATTCAGCTCAAAGACGATCTGGAGGCGTTTCACAGGATCGTCCCCTTCAAAAAGCTGGCCTACCTTCTGAATCAGTCCGTCTATACCGCCAACCCTCGACTTCTACAGAACGTGGAACAGGTGATAGAAAGACTCGACTTCGAGTTGGAGGTATCCTTCCTTCCAGTCGGCTTTTCTGTCGAAGAAACCCTGGAGGCTCTCCCCAAAAGCACTGAGGCAGTCTACGCCGCTCCTCTCCTGCATTTGCCCCCCGCGAAATTCGATCGTCTGGTCCAGGGACTGATCCGGCGCCGGCTGCCCAGCTTCTCTCTCTTCGGACGAGGTAGGGTCGAGCGAGGCCTTCTTCCCAGCCTTTCCCAGGATGCGGACCTTCGGCGCGTGGCTCGGAGGATTGCCTAAACCTCCAGCGAATCCTACTGGGTGAGGACGCTGGAAGCCTGCCGATTACCTTCAGCAGGGGAAAACTTCTGACCATCAATATGGCGACCGCACGAGCCATCGGCGTCTCTCCTAGCTGGGATCTTCTCACGGAGGCCGATCTGCTCCACTCGGAAAGAAGCGACATCCTGCGCCAGGTTTCGCTACGCGTCGCAGCCAAGGAAGCCTTGGCCGCGAATCTAGACCTCAAGAGCCTGGAGCACCTGGTATCTTCCAGTGCCGAGGAAATCATTCGACGCGCCGAATTCTATCTAGTACCGTCTAACACCATAACACCTTTTATTGTTATGGCTTACGATCTCTTCTTCAGAAAGATTATACCGTAAACTCCACCCAATTATACGTAGTTCGTTAGCTAAATTCGTGCTCTTCCTAACTTACTACGGATGCACTGTACTCATTGCCAGCAGGAGGAGTTCTGGGAACGTTTCCCTACCGCCAGCGGAACACGCGCCTAGTAAGCGCGTGGGCGTACCCTTGGATGAGCCAGTAGTGGTGCCGAAACACTGGGGATTTGAGAGTTCCCTGTACCAATGTCGAAGCTGCAAGGAAAATAGTGTCAGCTTCTATTATTTTTGGGCTCAGCTGGATCTAAATGATGATGTCGAGGAGGAGGAAGCTGACGAGGAAGACGAGGAAGAGGTCTGGATGTTTCAGAAGATCGGTCAGTATCCACCTATACAGGAGAGGATCGATCCCGTGCTTCAGAAGGGTCTGGGAGACGATCTAGGTCTCTACGTAAAGGCCATAAGGAGCAGGAACTTCGGCTGACTGCTCATCTGGTTTTCGACCACTCGTCGCGACAAAGTGAACTACGCAAAGAACTTGATCCCCGCAACTGAAACCAGAAACCCGGTAGACGCCTTGCACACTGAATCCAGCGATGGCATTCACAACAAGACCGACGAGGATGAGGCCGCCGTCGGTGAGAAAAAGATTGTCTTGGGAAACATCTCGGCTGTATGCTCATCCGCTGGAACCCGTTGGCTGGTTTTCAGCGACACCTGAAGAAGGAGAAGTTCATGCCACTTTTCAAAGCAATCCGCGGAGTACTGCTGCTGGGTATCTGCCTGTTTGCGACACATACGGTCAAGGCTCAGAACCCATGTGCCCTGGCCTCAGACGAGATTCGGAACGTTTTCTACATTCCCCAGATTGGACACGGTACCGACACGTTGGGCAACCGGGTAGACACGAAGATACGGATCCTGAATTTCCAGGGAGCAGAAACCTCCACGGCTATGGTCGTCAGTTGTGGCGATGCTGGCGAGCTCGCTCTTCTGCGGTCGGATTTGGGCGAGTCCACGGCTCAAGTGGATATCACTCTCGAACCGGGTGGAACCGCAACGATCCAAAGCCTAAACAGTAACCCCGACAACGAACTTGCGGTCGGCTATGCGGGAGTCATTACGTCTGATGCACTGGGCATCAGCGTTCTGTTCAACATCGTGGACGCCCAGGGCAATCTTACCTCCACCGACGTCCGTCCAGCACCCCTGGTCACTCGCGCATCCTTTTTCGTGAAGGCCGGAGACGGAGTCAACACCGGTGTGGCCATCCTCCTCCCTCCCAACTCGTTAGAGAGCAGCGAAGTTGGATTACGCGTTCGCAACTCCGATGGCACTATTAACGACAAGAGCTGCTTCACCATGGAACCAGGAGATCGAATCTCCAAATTCGTGACTGAAATCGTTCCCGGGCTGGCAGCCCTTGAAGTCCTCGGAGGGGGATTGACTGTATCCGGCGCCATCGAGCTCTACTCCGACGTACCCGTGGCCCTGATGCCTCTGAGACAGGAGGGCATTGTGATTACGACTGAATCGGTTTTCCCACCCCGACTAGATATCAGCGCCGTCTGTCCCTGAACTTCGACTACAGCGGCGGATCGCAGGGTTCCAAAGAACACGGAAGTCCTGATTCGTTCTCAAGCCGAAGCATTCCAATAGGTTCAGCTTAGTGCCCCCCCCAGCGGTGCTGCCCCGCCATGGCATCATCGGCGACATTCGCGGGAAGGGTTTGTTCCTGGGGGTTGAATTCGTCCGCGATCCCTCTACGAGGGAATCGTTCCCCCAGGATCTAGCCATCGGCAGCCTTATCGGACGCCGGGCTCTGGGAAATGGGCTGCTGACTCGCTTCGATCCCCATTGGATTGCGCTGGGTCCGCCCCTCATCCTTACGGAGGATCAGGCCGACGAAATCGTCTCGATCCTCGACCAGAGTATTTCAGAAGTCATGGCCGAGCTGATCACCTGATTTCGTGAAGCTGAGGGCGTAAACCAGAAAACGCCTTGCTTCGTCCAGCTGCCACAACCAGGGTCGAGTCAACTCGGGATCCTTGATCCTGCCCGCGATCGTAGCCGTCTGCTCCAGAGCCCTTGAAACTGATCCTGGGCTCAGTCCCGTAAAGCAAGAGCCAGTCCGTATCAGAGGCCTCATCAGATCTAAAGTGTTAGCTTCTGGGCATTCGGATAGATCGGGAGCGCAGCCGGATGAGGACATGTCAGTAACCACGACACCGGCTCCACCGGGAGCTACCAACTCACTCATGAGTCCCAGATGTCTATCCCGAACCTGCAGCATCAGCTCCCGTTCTGCAAGGTCATCTAGACTGAGCCTTCCCACCGTCTCCATGATCTGACTCAGCACGCAGGTCGAGATCACCAGATCAAATTCGGGCTTTTCATTCGTGCCCTTCTCCTCAGATTCCTGCTCCGGCCACGAAGATGCCGTCCTCCTGGTCCGGCCGGACAGATCGACTTCGTCGTGGAGTTGAATCTTTGACGCCCCGCGGGCACACTGTCTGGCCACGGCATCGGCCATCGATTCACGGTCCAAGTCAAAAAGGTGGATCTCTTGGAAACTCGAGGCCAGCTCCTTCAAGTCCAGGTCGTTGCAATTACCGGCACCCAGGACCGCAATCTTCCCTCCGCCCACCTTCTGAGACCGCTGGATCAGGTTCATGATCCGCTCTCGATGGCCCTTGAAAGACTCCCAGTTGTGCCTGGTGCTCTGGTTGTGGGCCAGCTGCCTCTCCTGCAGAAATCTCATCTTTAGTACACTCGAAGGTAGGGTCACTTTAGTCTCGCCACCAGGGCGCTGGTCCCATTCGAGCAAGAAACTTCCCGCTATTGGGGAGATTGTGCTGTTGTCCGGCTCGCTCCTACCAATCATGCAACCGGGTTTCCACGGGCTTCCGGGCCATAGGCCCGGATTCTAGGGGCGCCTGGTTCGAGCGTCAAGCAAGACTTGGCAGAGAGAAGTGGCTGAGCTAACATCAGGCGCCATGGGAATTGCTCCTCTCCAGTTTGTGGCAATCTGGGAAAACAACGGAAGGAGTGCAGCGCTTTGAGAGCTTTAGGGACTGCGCCTGCCTTGATACTTCTCTGGCTCTTCAACATCGGGCTGGGAGCGACTGGGGTAGTGATCGACACTCCTATGACCCCTCCCTACTGGGCTCTCCTGGAACGCGAGCTCCTCAAGTCCCAGGCGGAGGCCTGTGAGCAATTCTTCGAAAAGTACTTCGACCAGCGTGGCTATCTCCAATGCGTGGAACGCTGGGGTGGCCTCGACGGTCCCGACGACGCCATCGAGAACCTGAGGGATTGGCCTACGCTGCACGCCTTGGGAGCACCAGAAGTAATCCATGAGATGTACAAGAAAGCCTGGGAGGGACATCTTCGCCAATACACCGAGGCGAAGACAATCGATGTGGAGTTCGCCCGCGATGGCATGTACTACAAGGAGTTCCCGACCAAGATGGACTGGATGCACAATGGGGAGGGCCTGGTTGTCTTCAATCTGCAGGGACTTTCCGACCCCACCAATCCGGACTTTCAACGTCGTCAGCGCCGCTTCGCCGGCTTTTATATGAATGAGGAGCCCGGAGCAGACAACTACGACCCCAAACACAAGATCATCCGCAGCCTCTTCAACGGCAGCCGTGGCCCCCTCCTTCGCAAGGCGATCCCCGCCGACTGGGCCGGAGACCCCATCGTGCTCAGGAATCGCTTCAAGGCTCTTCACGGCGAGTCCACCTACGAGGAAATGCTCGAGCACTTCAAAGACTACACCGATGTAGTGGGGGATCATCCTCTCAACCTCCTCACGACCACGCTCGTTGCGAACGCCTATATGCTGGCTCACGAGCAAAAGTACAGGAATTGGGTGCTGGAGTATGTGAACGCCTGGATGGAGCGCATGGAGGCCAATGAAGGGATCATCCCGAGCAACATCGGACTGGACGGGAAGATCGGTGGATCGGCAGACGGCAAGTGGTATGGCGGGACCTACGGCTGGAGCTTCACTACTCCGATAACCGGGACCACTACCCTCGCACACCGAAACCGTCACCAATACGGCCTCGTTGGCTTCATCAACGCTTTCCTACTCACCGGCGACAGGAGGTATCTGGATATCTGGCGTCGACAGATCGACAAGGTAAACAGCCATTCCAAAGTGGTGCATGGAGAGAAAGTCTACCCCACCATGTATGGAGATGATGGGTGGTATCAATACACTCCCAAGAAGTATGACGCCGGGGCTTTGGAGCTCTACTACTTCCTGATGGAGAGAGAAGACCTTAAGAGACTTTCGATCACGGGCTGGCTGGCCTTTCTGGAAGGAAAGGATCCAGGCTATCCCGAGCGCGAGCTGAAAAGGGATCTCGACGTCCTGAGACGCCAGATGGCGACCATGGAACAGGACGCCACATCTGCCGACACTCGCCTCGCCGACGACTCCATGAAGTTCAATCCAGCCCGAGTAGGAACCTTGATTCATCTCATGCTCGGTGCCCTACACCACATCGCTCATGAGACCCAGTTTATCGGGACGCCTACGCAGGACATGCAGGACTTCATCCGGCACGGAAAGATACATGCCAAGCGAACAGGGCACCGCGGAAGCCTGCTCCACAGCCGTCTGCGCTACTTCGATCCGCAGAAACGCCGCTCCGGTATTCCCGAGGATGTGGCCGCCCTGGTAACAAAGCTCTCGGCAACTGAGACGGTCGTCACCCTGGTCAACATCAACCAGATAGATGCCAAGTCCGTCACCGTGCAAGGTGGAGCGTACGGTGAACATCAATGTCTGGAGATCGAAGTGAACGGAGAAGTGATACCGATCAATCATCCTTTCTTCCAGGTATTGCTGGCTCCCGGAACGGGCGCCAAGATGACCATAAGGATGAAGCGTTTTTCAAACTCGCCTACTCTGGCCCAACCCTGGAACCGGGAGTCGATTCCGCAGGTCCACAAAACGAACACGGGACACTGAGAGAACTCGGAAATGAACGATCAGCAGCATTACGATATCCTCTTGAAACGGGGGACCGTCATCGATCCAGCCCACGGACTCCACCAGGGGATGGATGTTGCACTGAAGGATGGGAAAGTTGCAGCCTTCTCCCCCGACCCCATATCCGCCGGAGCAGAGCACTCGCTCGAGGTGGCGGGAAAGCTGGTGGTACCGGGCTTGATCGATTTGCATACCCATGCCTACAAGGATGTTTCCGTCTTCGGTGTCGAGATGGACGAACTCTGCCCGCGGACCGGCGTAACCACCGCTATCGACACCGGGTCAGCAGGACATCTGAGCTACCGGGGCTGGAGCGTTACGTCACCGAGCCCTCCCAAACACGGATTCTGGCTTACGTGAACCTTTCAGGGGTGGGGCTTCCGTCCCTGCGCGGCGAACTGATCAACCCCGACTACATCGATCCAGCCGAGTGCGCTCGCTGCGTCCTGTAACACCCGGACACCGCTTTGGGAGTAAAGGTCAGACTCTATGCTGGTGTCGAAGGCGATGCCGACTTGAGAGATCTGCTGGAGCTTGCTCTGGAAGCAGCCAAGGGATGCGGGAAACCACTCATGGTGCACATCACGAGGGCCGATGTGCCATTAGAGGAGCTGCTCCCTCCCCTCCGTCCGAAAGACATCATCACCCACTGCTTCCACGGAAGCCAGCCTGCCTCTATTCTCGACCCAAAGCTCCAGGTCAAATCGATCGTGCGGGAGGCCCGGGAACGAGGGGTTGTTTTCGACATAGGGCATGGGCAGGGAAGCTTCACCTTCGACACGGCCCGCAGCGCACTCGAGGATGGTTTCCCGCCTGATACCATCAGCACCGATATCCACTCTTTCAACCTCGACGGCCCGGTCTACGATCTGCCGACCACGATGTCGAAGTTCCTGAACCTCGGGATCCCCCTCGAAGAGGTGATTCGGAGATCAACGATCGAACCGGCGAGAGTGATCGAAAAAGAAGGCGAACTGGGACACTTTGGAGTGGGGGCAATCGGCGACATTTCGATCCTGGCTCATGAGACCGGCGCCTTCGACTTTTCGGATTCCGTCGGCCAGACCCTTAGTGGAAATCAACGTCTAGTCTGCAAGGCCAGCCTGCGTCAGGGGAGAATCTGGTGACAGGGAAATCAACCGTTCTCTTGAAACCCTACCCTCTTCCGATTGACACTCGTTCAATTCCTTGACGCCTCTCCAACTCTGCTCAGCCTAAACCTCTAGCAAGCAATACCCTCACTTATCAGGCGCTTAGCCGAAAAACGCAAAGCAGTCCACGTATGGCACTGAACTTGCTGGTTTCATATGCAAATGCCTCACAGAACGCGGCAAAACTATCCAGAGTCGAATCGGAAAATAGGGGAGGAACGAGATCAAGGAACAGGAATGCTGCTGCATCTGTCAAGCTGAGATCCTCTTGGGAACCGACACGGTCGAAGATCGACCCACTGGACTCTTTGGTTCTGTCGAGGAGTGGCACTACTACCCAAGCTGTTGGTCCAACATGAAATATCTTCGCCAGTACGAACTAGACTTCGAGTTGCTCTTCAAAGCCGTTTTTCGCGGTCTGGAGCCAAGGGATGGGTTGACCTTGCCCGCTCTCGACTATGACCCATCAGGTCAGCACGCCGCTTCGGCCTGACCCGGGACCTGAATTGTGAGCAGTGACCAGTTCCGGAAAACGACCGTGGTCCAACAGTGGCTGCCGACAGGCTGAACTGGCACTGGTGTGAAGCTGAGTCCACCAGAGCCGCTAGCGACTTGAACTGTCAGAAAATTGAGGCCAAGTTCCGAGGAGCGACCGGGTCAGCAGCACAATCTCCCGGTCCCCCACCGCTGATCCTGCACCCTTCCGTTGTCTCTTCAAGAGGAACCGTTGACCTAACCAGCGAAATTCCGTCAACCGAGTCTCCGCGACAAGCACACCGCAAGGTAGTTTGCACAGAGACCAATCACACCGGGCTGAAGCCCGTAGAGACTCCGCAAATCGGTTCGATAGAGCAGAAGCGTCAGCACTCCCCCGACTGCCAAACCAGCCAGGATGTCCCGCGCACTAAATGCCCTCTCCTCTCCCCAGGAATGCAGCGTCCCCAGTACGAACGCGGGCGACAGCTGAATCAGAACCTCAAACTTAATGACGATCAACCCCCACAAGGTTGTCAAGGGGGAAAGAGCAAGAAACACCAGAATGGCCATGGTGCAAATGCTGAAGACGGGGGTCAAACGCATCACCTGACTTCCGTCGACCTCGCCAGAAGCCCGCCACCGACCGGCGAAGTCCTTGGTAAGTATCGAGACGAAAGTGAGCAGGCAGGAGTCGGCGGTCGACATAATCGCGGCGACGATCGCCAGCAGGACCAGGAGCACCGGATAGTAGGCCAACTCGTGGTTCTCCACCAGGTGGGCAAGTACCAGAAAAGTGACGCGATCGGACGCAACTCCCTTTAGATCGGGGAAGAGCACGATCCCGGCCAGTCCGATGAAAACCACCGAAGAAACGGCTACCAGGGGAAGAAAGGCCATTACCGTGAGGGCCTTCTTCAATTGAGTCAAGCTGCGGGCGGCGTAGATCCTCTGAATCGCCTGCGGATAAAGGGACGCCCCCAATACAACCATCAGAAAGTTGTTGATCCAGACCACGCAAGTCCTCCAACCAGGGTTCTCTACCTTGGCGGGGGCCACATCCCGAATGGCTTCCAGGATCTGACCAGGAGTCCCAACAACCGTCACGATCAGAGCGACCACCAGAAGGATCCCAACCCCTAGAATCGTACCCTGGAGAACGTCCGTCCAGGCGACCGCCCTCATACCTCCCAGGAGCTCGTAGCAGAGGATCACCAGGCCACCCCCAATGACTCCCACCTCATACGGAATGGCGCCACCCGTGATTCCGTCGAAGGCGTGACCGAGCGCCATGAGTTGTGACAGCAGGAAGTTCACCAAGGTAAAGGCAAAGATCAGAGCTGATAGGTAGTGCAGAGGAGTGCTCTTGAAACGGTCGTCCAGATAGTCGGTAGGCGTCAGATATCCGCCGCCACGAGACAAGGAAAACAGCCGAGGGGCGAACAGGGTATAGCCGGTAACGACACCTACCAGGAAGGTGACCGTCATGAAATATGAAATTCCCAAGCGATGGGTCTGCCCCGGAAAGGCTGAGAACGAGTTGCCACTGTATTGAGTGGCGAAGAGCGTCAAGAGTAGCACCACGAAACCAATCGAGCGGCCCGCCAGAAAATGGTCGCTCAAAGTGTGTTCTCTCTTTGCTCTTCTGCCGAGAATTCCCAGAATCAGCAGGACGCCAACGTAGAGAGCACTCCACAGAATCAGGTCGTAACCCAGTTTAGTCAGAACCGCCGTCCTTCCAGAAGCGCCGGATACCCCAGGCGGTGACCACCGAAAGACAGGCGGTGAAGAAAAAACTGGACCACAGCCACAACGGGAATCCCAGCAGGTCATTGGATTCCTGTTCGACGAAGAGGATAGGCACACTTCCGAGCGAGCAGATCGCGACCAGCAGAAGGTATCGCAGATGCCTTCGGGGTTCGTCTTCCATGACAAGGCTCGAAAGGAAGAAGAATACTTCGCTCTGGAGACCAAAGCTACCTCCGCCAACCGCTTTCCCTTCTCCCGATTTCACCAGGCGGCAGCGGCAGGAGTGGGTAAGCTAGAATAGTCAAGTGCGTCACCTTCTTTTCGCCTATCTTTTGTTCGGCATTCCCAACCTCTACGCTCAGACCAACGACGAATTCAGTCGCCAGGCCCTGGAGTTGGTCCGTCGATACCAGTGGGAAGAGGCCGCTCAGCTGCTGGGAAACGGTTTGCTCTCCTATCCCGACTCCGCTTCGCTGCTCCTCCAGCTGGGCGCGCTGAAGACCCAGATGGAGCGTGCGGTTGAGGGGGAAATCCTTCTGAGAAAAGCCCTATCCCTGCACTCGGCCAACTCCGAGGTCTGGTACCACATCGGCGAAGCCCAACTACGTCAAGGGCAGGCAGCTGCTGCTTTAGGCTCTTTCCGAAAGGCACTCCAACTGGACCCGGAAAACCCTCGATATCACTATCGCCTGGCCTACGCACTGTTCGCCCAAGGGAAGGAACAGGCTGCTCTGGGGAGCGCCCAAGAAGCGACCCGGCTAAAGCCAGACGATTCGGGTATCCGCCAGCTCTATGCAATCCTGCTGCACCGCGCCGGTAAAAAGAGTGAGTCCTCCCCGCAGCTGCGCAAGGCACATACCTTGGCGCCGGAGGATGCTCGCCTCCTTTTCCAGCTTAGCGAGGAACGAAGGCTTAGAAAGCAATGGTCTCAGGCGTTGGAGTATCTGGAGCTAGCGGCGGAAGCTGATCCTGAGAATCCTCTTTATTACGAGCGTCTCGGCGCGGTATATAAACAACTGGGAGAGCGCGATTCCGCCAGAGAGCATCGGCAGCGCGCCGAACGCCTCCGCAGGGCTTTTGAAGACTACGCCCATGCCTTGTTACTGCGGCGCCGAGGCTTCATTTCGGAAGCCGTCAGTAATCTGAAACAAGCGGTGCGACTGAATCCAGAGTTTGTCACCGGAAAGATGCTGCTGGCAAACCTTCTTCAGCAGCTAGGCCACAAGCAGGAATCCCTTGAGCTTTATCTCCAGATCCTCGATCAGGACCCTTCCCAGGCACTTGCCCGAGAACAGGGTGCCTGGATCCGCGTGCAAGACGGCCTACTCGACTCGGCGTTGGACCTGCTGAAAGGCACCCAGGTCACTTCACCCAATCAGGCGTTGGTTCAAGGCTACCGGAGCGTGGTCCGGGAAGACTGGGAAGGCGCGCTACAACATTTCCGCCTCGCTGAAGTCGACAATCCTCTCACGCCGAGCTTGCTGAAGCTGGTCAGCCTCTGTCTGCAGGAGCTGGGTCGAACCGAGGAAGCACTTGCCTATCCGGAAAAAGTCCAACGGCTGAAGCCACGCGATCCTACTATTCTATAGCTCCCGATTCATAGGCAACAATTTCTCCCGGGCACATAGGTTACACTTTTGGAGTCTTGGAGTTTCATTCTTCGGTGGGTGTATCTCGTCGTAGAAGCGGTGGGAACGGTGGGAAACTCCGTCCGGAGAAGTTTTCCAAGCGTTGTGGGAACGGTGGAAAAACTCGACGCCAAGAGTCGTCTGCTTGATGTCGCCGTTTTTCCACGGTTTCCACAGCGCGCCAGTTTCCACGACTTTG
>Ga0310345_10001227_pt1 | contig 29803 bp, 30 predicted proteins | sample HC15DNA20500_MG_FD_204667 | JGI IMG/M metagenome (GOLD analysis project Ga0310345, IMG submission 204667) | Marine microbial communities from station ALOHA, North Pacific Subtropical Gyre - HC15-DNA-20-500_MG | ecosystem: Environmental > Aquatic > Marine > Oceanic | place: Pacific Ocean: North... | reverse complement strand
TCGGATGGCCTCAGGCCGCGTCCAGCCCGTAAGCCGTGTGCAGCACGCGCACCGCGAGCTCCACCTCGTCCGAATCGATCAGCACCGAGACCTTGATCTCGCTGGTCGAAATCGCCTGGATGTTGATCCCCCGGTCCGCCAGCGCCTTGAACATCGTCGAGGCGACCCCCGCGTGGCTGCGCATGCCGACGCCCACCACCGAGACCTTCGCCACCTTGCTGTCCGCGATCATGCGGTAGTAGCCGATCGTCTCCTTGCGCTCTTCGAGCAGCGCCTGCGTGCGGGCGAGGTCCGCCTGCGGGCAGGTGAAGGTCACGTCGGTCTCGCCCTTGTCCTTGGCGATGTTCTGGATGATCATGTCGACGTTGATGTTCGCCTCGGCGAGCGGGCCGAAGATCGCCGCCACCGCACCGGGACGGTCCGCAACGCGGGTCAGCGTCACCTTGGCCTCGTTCTTGTCGGCAGCGATGCCGGTGATCAGCTGGCGTTCCATGTCGGTTCCTTCAAGTTCTTCGTCGCTGACAATCATCGTGCCGGGGATGCTGTCCGCCGGCGGGGCGCTTTCGTCGATGAAGGAGGAGAGCACCTGCACGCGCACGCCTTCCTTCATCGCGAGGCTGACCGAGCGCGTCTGCAGCACCTTCGAGCCGACCGAGGCGAGCTCGAGCATTTCCTCGTAGGTCACGTACTTGAGCTTGCGGGCCTTCGCCACGATGCGCGGATCGGTGGTGTAGACGCCGTCGACATCGGTGTAGATGTCGCAGCGATCCGCCTGCACCGCCGCCGCCACCGCGACCGCCGAGGTATCCGAGCCGCCACGGCCCAGCGTGGTGACGCGGCCATCGTGGTCCATGCCCTGAAAGCCCGGGATCACCGCGATCTCGCCCGCCGCCATCGAGGCGAGCAGGGCTTCGGATTCGATATCCTCGATCCGCGCCGCGGCATGGGCGTCGTCGGTGCGCACCGGCAGCTGCCAGCCGAGCCACGAGCGCGCCTTGCAGCCCAGCGCCTGCAGATGGAGCGCGAGCAGCCCCGACGTGACCTGCTCGCCCGCCGCCACGACGACATCGTACTCGGCGCGGTCATAGAGCGCGTTGGCCTCGCGGCAGAAGTTCACCAGCCGGTCGGTCTCGCCCGCCATGGCCGAGACGACGACGGCGACTTCATGCCCCGCTTCCTGCTGGCGCTTGACGATCCCGGCCACGCGGCGGATGCGCTCGGTCCCGGCCATCGAGGTGCCGCCGAATTTCATCACGATCCGGGCCACGTCATCTCCCCCAGCAGGATTGCAACAAGTTCCCACACGGCCCCTCGACCCTGCGGACGCGGCGCTTTAGAGTCGCTCCATGAGCAATGCAACCGGCACAGCAACGATCAGGCCCGAAGAAGCCGCCCATTTCGGCAAGCTGGCGGCGGAATGGTGGGACCCGAAGGGCAGCTCGGCGATGCTGCACAAGCTCAACCCGGTGCGGCTCGGCTTCCTGCGCGAGGCCATCGATTCGCACTTCGGCAGCGATCCTAAGACCCTGCGCCCCCTCGCCGGCAAGCGCGCGCTCGATGTCGGCTGCGGCGCCGGGCTGCTGGCGGAACCCCTCGCGCGGATGGGCGCAGGCGTGACGGCGGTCGATGCCGCGGAGGAAAACATCGCCGCCGCCAAGGCCCATGCCGCAGCGGGCGGGCTCGCCATCGATTATCGCCACGGCGAACTCGCCGCGCTTGGCCTCGGTCAATTCGATCTCGTCACCTCGATGGAAGTGATCGAGCACGTGGCCGACAAGGCCGCCTTCATCGCCGGGCTGGTGGCACGCGTGGCCGAGGATGGCCTCCTCGTCCTCTCCACCCCCAACCGCACCACGGCCTCGCGCCTGCTGCTCGTCGGCGCCGCGGAAGGCATGGGCATGGTCCCCAAGGGCACGCACCACTGGGAGGATTTCATCACGCCGCTGGAACTGAGCGACCTTCTGGCAGACGCCGGTTTCGCGATGGGCAACCCCAAGGGCATTTCGTGGAGCCCGCTGAAGGGCCTCCACCTGTCGGACGATCTGGCGCTGAACTACATCGTCACGGCCAAGCGGGCCTGAGCCTCACTCCGCAGGCAGGAACCGCTCCACCAGCTCGCGCGCCAGCCGGGCCGGTCGCAAGGTCGCGGCATCGAGGCAGCACCAGCTGGACTTCACTTCCGCCAGCACGTCCTCGCCGCGCTTCAGCACCGTCTCGTAAAACGCCCGCGCGCCGTGGACCCGCTCGAGGATCACATGCGCGATCACCGGATCGTTGAGGAAGGTCGGCCGCCGATAGGTGATGTTGTGGTTGGTCGCGACCCAGACGAGGTCCGCCACCGCCTGCGCCGGCGCAAACGCCTTCCAGTGCCCGACCACCGCGTCCTGCACCCACTTGAGGTAGGAGGCGTTGTTGACATGCCCCATGAAGTCGATGTCCGCCGGATCGACGGTGATGGCGTAGGCGAAAGGCTGGGCTGTATTCACACCGATGTAGATAACACATCCCGCGCCATCCTGAACAGGCCGGTGATATGTCTTTTCGTGTCAGTTCAACCCAGAACGGAACTCCACTCGGCTTCCTTGAAACCCACCAGCAGCCCGCCGGGATGCTCGACAATCGGCCGCTTGATCACCGACGTATTCGCCGCCAGCACCGCCGGTGCCCCCTCTCCACCCAGCGCTGCCTGATCCGCTTCGGAAAGCTTGCGGAAAGTCGTCCCCGCCCGGTTGACCACCTTGTCCCGCCCCGCCGCCGCGATCCACGCCGCAATCTTCACCGGGTCCGCGCCCTGCTTCTTGTAGTCGTGGAAGGCGTAGGCGATCCCGCGCGCATCCAGCCAGAGCCGCGCCTTCTTCACCGTGTCGCAGTTTGCAATTCCAAACATGGTTAACGTCATTCAAAGCTCCTGCGAAGAATGCCCAATGATCAATGGTATTTCGCCGCCGCAGAAGGCCTAACGACATAACCTGAGGATGTGCGAACTAGATCTTCATCAAGCGGAATACCACCATCGGGCGTAATGGGTAGCGACGCCGTGTCAGGCCACGCCGCCTTGATGAGAGGCATCAGCCGTTCCCTGAAACGCGCTGCCTTACCTGCGTCTTGCCCTGCGGAAAATGTCAGCCAGACGCGCCCGATGTGAGTTTTGAAGTCCATCGCAGAAGCCACAACCTCCTGATCGTCCGGGCCGCGCCAGACTGCCGCGTTCATCGTGATTGGCGAGACCTCCGAAAGAGCGCGTAGTTCATCGTCCGTTGCGACATCGAGATGGAAGCCAGCCGCCTTCGCCTGATTGCTCAAAATCCCAAGAAACCGAGCTTTGTCAGAGTTGGTCGGCAGCGGAACCTCATAGGCTGCGACTGTCTTTGCCCATTGAGGCTGTTCGGCACTCCCGCACCCCGCACAAATCAGCGATAGCGCAATGAGCAGCTTGGTAGCCCTCATTCGGCGTGACTGCCGTCTGCTACCCTTCCAACCTGCTCGCAGTTCGGAATGCCGTAGAGCGTGATGGTCATGCCTTGGTCCTCGAAAAGCGGTGCAGGCGGGTCGGCGTCCCTGCAAACAGGGTATAATCCTCGTAGTAGGTCTCGCGGCCCTTGGCCTGCATTTCGGCGTGTTCGGCCACCCGCCGCCACGCCAAGGCAGCCGCCTCGTCCACCCATTCGCTGATCGCCACGACTTCGCCGTCCTCGGCGGTGTAGCTCTTGAACGAGAGGTAGCCGGGCTGCTCCTTGGCCAGCTGCCACATGGCATCAGCGTCGACGTGATAGGCCGCCGCATCGATATCGGCGCGCTTGCGGTTGCGGAAGACGACGAGGAACATGGGGCGGCCCATAGCGCGGGTTTCCACCACCCCCAACCCCCTCCTCTGAAGAGGAGGGGGCTTTTTCGCGCTTTCTCCCCCTCCTCTTCAGAGGAGGGGGCTGGGGGGTGGTGCACGCCGCAGAATGGACATTTCAACGCAGTTAAGACATGGCAGCGCCCCATGAGCTTTAACACCTTCGGCCACGCATTCCGTTTCACCACCTGGGGGGAAAGCCACGGACCTGCGCTGGGCGCGGTCGTCGACGGCTGCCCGCCGGGCCTCGCGCTCGATGAAAGCCTGATCCAGCCCTTCCTCGATGCCCGCCGCCCCGGCCAGTCGCGCTTCACCACGCAGCGGCAGGAGCCCGATCAGGTGCGCATCCTTTCGGGCGTGTTCGAGGGCAAGACCACCGGCACGCCGATCAGCCTGATGATCGAGAACGTCGACCAGCGCTCCAAGGACTACGGTGACGTCGCCAAGGCCTATCGCCCCGGCCACGCCGACTATGCCTACGACGCCAAGTACGGTTTCCGCGACTATCGCGGCGGCGGGCGCTCCTCCGCGCGCGAGACCGCCGCGCGGGTCGCGGCAGGCGCGGTGGCGCGGCTGGTGATCCCCGAAGTCACCGTACTCGGCTGGGTCAGCGCCATCGGCGGCGACGCCATCGCTCCCGCCAACTTCGATGCGGCCGAGATCACCCGCAACCCCTTCTTCTGCCCCGACGCCAAGGCCGCCGCGCGCTGGGAAGCGCTGGTGGATGGCGCCCGCAAGGCCGGTTCTTCGCTCGGCGCTGTCGTCGAATGCGCCGCCACCGGCGTCCCCGCCGGCTGGGGCGCGCCGCTCTATGCCAAGCTCGATGCCGAACTCGCCCACGCGATGATGGGCATCAACGCGGTCAAGGGCGTCGAGATCGGCGACGGGTTCGCCGCCGCCGCCAACACCGGCGAAGGCAATGCCGACCCCATGCGGCCCGGCGATGCGGCTCCGGAGTTCCTCGCCAACCACGCCGGCGGCATCGCGGGCGGCATCTCCACCGGCCAGCCGGTCCACGTCCGCGTCGCCTTCAAACCGACCTCCTCCATCCTCACCCCCGTACCCACGATCACGCGCGAAGGCGAGGCGACCGAGCTCTTCACCAAGGGCCGCCACGACCCTTGCGTCGGCATCCGCGGCGTGCCGGTGGTCGAGGCGATGATGGCGCTGGTGCTGGCCGACCAGAAGCTGATGCACCGGGCGCAGTGCGGCGGCTGAGAAGGCCCACCCCCAGCCCCTCCCGCAGGCGGGAGGGGAGTCAAGAAGCACAAGTACGCCCTCCCGCAGGCGGGAGGGCCGCGAGACTTGGCAAACGCAGTGAGCCTAGTCGCAGCGGGGTGGGCATCGCGGGCAGCCCCCGCTTGCCTAAACGACCAGCCCCGCTAGTCTCCCGCCCCAAACCAACCGGGGAGCCGAAAACTTGGGCAAGCGCCTGACCCTTTACATCGTGATCGCCATGCTGGCCGGTATCGGCGTGGGCTACGCGCTCAATACCGCCTACCCGGCGGGCAGCAAGGTGCTTGCCGATACGGCCGACGTGCTCAAGCTGCTGCCCGAGGTGTTCCTCCACCTCATCAAGATGATCCTTGCCCCGCTCATCCTGGCCACGCTGGTCACCGGCATCGCCAGCATGGGTGACAGTTCGGCATTGGGCCGGATCGGCGGGCGGGCGCTCGCGTGGTTCATCACCGCCAGCCTGATCTCGATCAGCCTCGGGCTCGTGCTGGTCAATCTGTTCCAGCCCGGGGTCGGCCTCAACATCACCTCCACCGCGCCGGTCAGCGATCTCGCCACGGCAGACTTCACGCTGCGCCACTTCGTGCTCGAAGTCTTCCCGACCAGCGCGCTCGATGCGATGGCCAAGAACAACGTCCTGCAGATCCTCGTGTTCTCGGTCTTCGCCGGGGTCGGGCTTTCGGCGATGGGCGAGGAAGGCGCGCCGCTGGTGCGCGGGGCGGAAGCGCTGGCCACGCTGATGCTCACGATCACGGACTACGTGATGCGCTTTGCCCCCTTCGCCGTGTTCGGCGCGCTCGCCTCGGTGATCGCGACGCGCGGGGTGGGCATCCTCGTCACCTACGGCGTGTTCGTCGGCGAGTTCTATCTCGCGCTGCTGCTGCTGTGGCTCATCCTGCTGGGTCTGGGCGGCCTGTTCCTCGGCAAACGAGTGATCCTGCTGGCACGCTATATCCGCGAACCGCTGCTGCTCGCCTTCTCCACCGCCAGCAGCGAAAGCGCGCTGCCCAAGCTGTTCGAACAGCTCGACCGCTTCGGCGTGCCGCGCCGGATCTCGGGCTTCGTGCTGCCGCTGGGCTACAGCTTCAACCTCGATGGCTCGATGATCTACACCAGCTTCGCCACGGTGTTCATCGCGCAGGCCTACAACATCCCGCTATCCGCCGGGCAGCAGATTGCCATGCTCCTCGTGCTGATGATCACCTCGAAGGGCATTGCCGGGGTGCCGCGCGCCAGCCTTGTGGTGATCGCGGCGACCCTCACCCAGTTCGGCCTCCCGGTCGAAGGCGTGGCCTTGCTGCTGGGCGTCGACACCTTCCTCGACATGGGCCGCAGCGCGACCAACGTTGTCGGCAACGCGGTGGCGACTTCGGTCATCACCAAGTGGGAAGGCATGCTGCAAGTGCCGATGGACCCCGACGCACCCGAGGCCATGCCTCCGCACGATACGCCCGAGCACGGCCGCAAGGGGCTGCATCTCGATCCGGAGGCATGACCGGCACTTCGTCACCCCGGGCCCTTCGGCTTCGCTCAGGAGAGCCTTGACCCGGGGTCCCGCTTCCCATCGAACGCTGCATGACCTGCTAGCGGGACCCCGGATCAAGTCCGGGGTGACGGGCCAGCCTACTTCTTGCCTTCCTTCGCCAGCTTCACCGGCTGGAACGTGCCCAGCCCGCACGAGCCCAGCGGCCCGGTCGGCCCGCCGCCGTTGCGGAAGACGGTGATGATATCGACGTTGCACAGCTGCGGCAGCGACGTCGAATAAGAGAACGACCGCTCGAAGCCGAGGTTGCTGCAGCGGTAGGGCAGCGTGTTGCGATACCAGGTGTCACCGCCGGTGCGGAAATCGATCGTCCAGTCGTCACGCACCCGGCTTTCGCGGATCGAGGTGATCGGGATGCAGGTCACCGCCTTGCCGGTCGGCGTCGCGGCGGGGATATCGGCGGCATGGCCCGCAGCGGCCCACTTCGCGCCCGAGCCGGGCGCGCAGGCGTCGAGCGACAGGGCAGCAGCGGTCGTGACAGCGATCAGGGCGGCAGTTCTCAAAGCACTCACGGCTTTTTCTCCTTGCTCACCCGCTTCTCCTTCCCCTGAGTCGCGGGTTTCGCCCCCTTCTCCAGAATCTTCCCCTTGTATCCGCAAAGGTCAACCACCTCGCAGCGCCAGCATTCCGGCGTGCGCGCCTTGCAGACATAGCGCCCGTGCAGGATCATCCAGTGGTGCGAGCCGACGCGGAAGGGCTGCGGCACTTTCTTCTCGAGGCCCTTCTCGACTGCCAGCGGTGTCTTGCCCTTGGCGATCCCGGTGCGGTTGCTGACCCGGAAGATATGCGTGTCGACCGCGAAGGTCTCCGCCCCGAACGCGCAGTTGAGCACGACATTGGCGGTCTTGCGCCCCACCCCCGGCAGCGCGGTGAGCAAGTCGCGGTCCGCCGGCACTTCCCCGCCATGCTCGCGCACGAGGATCTCGGCCATGGCCATCACGTTCTTGGCCTTGCTGTTGAACAGGCCGATGGTCTTGATGTGCTCCTTGAGGCCTTCCTCGCCGAGATCGAGCATGTCCTGCGGCGTCTTGACCTTGGCAAAGAGCGCCCGCGTCGCCTTGTTGACACCGACGTCGGTCGCCTGCGCCGAAAGCGTCACCGCCACCAGCAGCTGATAGACATTGCCATATTCGAGCTCGGTCTCCGGCGAGGGGTTCGCCTCCGCCAACCTCCGGAAGAACTCGAAGATCGCCTCCTTCTTCACAGCCCCAGCACCTCGGGCATCGTATAGCGCCCCGGCTCCTGACCCAGCAGCCACAGCGCCGCCCTGACCGCCCCCTTCGCAAAGATCGCCCGGTTCTCGGCAAGGTGCGACAGCGCGATGCGTTCGTTGTCGGCGAGGAAGTGCACGGTGTGATCGCCCGCCACGGTGCCGCCGCGCAGCGCCGCGAAGCCGATGGTGCCTTGCTTTCTCGCGCCCGTAACCCCGTCACGCCCTCGCACGGATTCCTCGGCGAGCCGCACGCCCCGGCCCGCCGCCGCCGCTTCGCCCAGCAGCAGCGCGGTGCCCGATGGCGCATCGACTTTCATGCGGTGGTGCGTCTCGACGATCTCGATGTCCCAGTCCTCGCCCAGCCGGCTCGCCGCCTCGCGCACCAGATGCGCCAGCAGGGTCACGCCGAGCGAGGTATTGCCCGTCTGCAGCACGGGCACCGAAACCGCCGCCGCATCGACCAGCCAGTGGTGCCGCTCCGCCAGCCCCGTGGTGCCGACCACGATCGGAATGCCCGCATGGATCGCCGCATCGAGATTGAATTCGAGCGCCGCTGGGGCCGAGAAATCGACCAGCACGTCGGACGCCTTGGCCAAGGCCAGCGGATCGCCGCCCTGATCGATCCCGCCCGAGACTTCGTGTCCCGCCGCGACAATCGCCTCGTGGAGCGCCTGCCCCATCCGCCCCGCGCTGCCGATAATGCCCACTCTAGCCCCAACAGCCATACTTGCTCACCTCACCTGTGCCGTGCTTCATGGCCGTGATGAGCACATACCGCAACATCGTCATCCTGACCGGCGCCGGCGTCTCCGCCGAAAGCGGGATCGATACCTTCCGCTCGGCAGGCGGCCTCTGGGAGCAGCACCGCGTCGAGGACGTCGCCACCCCCGAAGGCTTCGCCCGCGATCCCCATCTCGTGCTGCGCTTCTACGACATGCGCCGCGCCGCGATCCAGACCAAGGAGCCCAACCCGGCGCACATCGCGCTCGGCCGCCTCGAACGCGAATGGCCGAAGAAAGTGCCCGGCGGCAGCGTCACGCTCGTCACGCAGAACGTCGACGACCTCCACGAACGCGGCGGGTCGCTCTCGGTGATCCACATGCACGGCGAGCACCTGACGGTCTGGTGCACCGCCTGCGACAGCCGCCACCGCTGGACCGGCCCGCTGATCGACCGCCCGCCTTGCCCCGCCTGCCGCGCACCATACCTGCGGCCCGATGTCGTGTGGTTCGGCGAAGTCCCCTACCGCATGGACGAGATCTTCGCCGCGCTGCGCGAGGCGGACCTGTTCGTCTCGATCGGCACCTCGGGCGCGGTCTACCCCGCTGCGGGTTTCGTCCAGAATGCCCGCGAACTCGGCGCCCAGACGCTCGAACTCAATCTCGAACGCTCCCAAGGCTCGCAATGGTTCCACGAGACCCGCCTTGGCCCCGCCAGCGAGATCGTTCCGGCGTGGGTGGATGAACTGCTAGGCAGCTGAACCGCAGGCCCGGCACTCCGGATCCTTGGCAATCCGCATCGTGCGCAGCGCCGGCTTCAGCCCGTCGAGCACATGGACCTGCCCCCACTGCGGATCGCCCAAGGTCGAAACGCCTTCCAGCAGGACCCGCATCGCCGCCATCGCCCCGAACGCGCCGACCATGCCGACCATCGCACCCAGCACGCCCGTATCGGCACAGCTGTCGCAGTCCTCCGCATCGAACGCATCGCCGACAAAGCAGCGATAGCAGGCATGGCCTTCGCGGTGCCCGGCAAAGCTCGCCATTTGCCCCTGGAACCGCCCCAGCGCCGCACTCGTCAGCGGAATGCTCGCCGCCACGCAGGCATCCGAAACCGCCAGCCTTGTCGCAAAGTTGTCGCTGCCATCCAGCACGACATCGGCGCCTGCGATCAAGTCTGCCGCATTTTCGCGGTTGATCCGCAGCACGTGCGCCGTGCCCTCCAACGCCGGGTCGAACGCGCTCAGCCACGCCGCCGCCGCTTCTGCCTTGGGCCTGCCGATGTCTTCCGTGCCGAAAATCGTCTGCCGCTGCAGGTTCGAGGCCTCGACCACATCATCGTCGATCAGCGTCAGCCGCCCGATCCCGGCTCCGGCGAGATACTGCAAGGCAGGGCTGCCAATGCCGCCCATACCCACCAACACGACATGGCTCTGCACCAGCTTTGCCTGCCCGGCACCGCCCACTTCGGGAAGGACGATATGGCGGGCGAAGCGGTCAAGACGGTCGGGAGTCATGGGTTTGCAGTTAGGGAGAAAGAAAGGAAAATGCGAGGGCCATCGCCCTCGCGCTCCCGGTCATTGGTGCTTGGCTTTGCCGTCGTGGTCCCCGGCGAAGCCGGAGAAATGAAGCCGCTTCGCGGATTCCGCGCTACTGCTGGGTCAAGCACCGACTAACGGGAGCGCGAGGGCAATGGCCCTCGCACTTATCCCTTAATCCTCCAGCTGCCGCAGCAGCGTCCGCACATCGCCGTCCATATCGGCATCGCGCGTGCGCAGTTCCTCGATCAGGCGCACAGCGTGGATCACGGTCGAGTGATCGCGCCCGCCGAACTTGCGGCCAATCTCGGGGTACGAGCGCGGCGTGAGGACCTTCGCGAGGTACATCGCCACCTGCCGAGGCCGGACGACCGCGCGGGCGCGGCGCTTGCTGGCCATTTCGGTGCGGTCGACGCGGTAGAACTGGCAGACCATGCGCTGGATCTCGTCAATCGTGATCCGGCGGCGGTTGGCCGAGAGGATATCGGTGAGCTGTTCTTCGGCCAGCTGCAGAGAGACCGGCTGGCCGGTCAGCTGCGCATAGGCGATAAGCTTATTGAGCCCGCCGACAAGTTCGCGGACGTTGCGATTGATGGTGCGCGCGAGGAACTCGATCACATCCGCCGGAACTTGCGACGCGGTGAAGCGCGCAAGGCGGTGTTCGAGGATCTTGCGCCTGAGGTCGATGTCGGCCGGCTGGATATCCGCCACGAGGCCCATCGAGAGGCGCGAGAGCAGGCGCTGCTCGACCCCGTCGAGGGCTTGCGGCGCGCGATCTGCGGCGACGACGAGGCGCTTGCCCGCGCTCATCAGCGCATCGATCGTGTGAAGGAATTCCTCCTGCGTCGAAGCCTTGCCGATGATGAACTGGATGTCGTCGACGAGCAGCAGGTCGAACCCGCGCAGGCGCGCCTTGAATTCCAGCATCTCGTTCGAGCGCATGGCCTGCACGAACTCGATCATGAAGCGCTCGGCCGAGCAGTAGAAGATGCGCGCGCCCGGGCGGGCGGCGGCATAGGCATGGCCGATGGCGTGGAGCAGGTGCGTCTTGCCCTGCCCGGTCGCGCCCTTGAGGTAGAGCGGCGAGAACTGCGGCGTTTCGAGCGCAGCCATGCGCTGCGCGGCGTTGACCGCGAGAACGTTGGCCGAACCCGAAACGAATTCCGCGAAGGTCAGCGAGGGATCGAGACCGGTCACTGCCGCATCGGCGCTGAGCGGCACCGCAGGCTGGCGCGCTGCGGTCGGCAGAGGACCGGTATCGTTGGCGGGCATGCCGCCCATGCGCAGCTCTGGCATGGCACGGCGACGCGGATGGACGGTGATGCGCACCTGGCGCACTTCCGAACGCGCGATCTTCCACGCGAGCGAAAGCCGGTCGGCAAAGCGGTCGGCCACCCAGTTCGCGGAAAACTCGGTCGGCAGGAACAAGTCCAGCGTGCCGGTTTCCTTGCAGAAGGTACCTACCTGAATCGGCTTGATCCACTGGCTATGCAGCTGCGGGCCGAGGTCCTTCTTGAGGCCCTGGCTGATATCGGCCCAATCCGCCGCGAGATCGAGTGCTTCCTGGTCCTCGATCATCGTGTTGTCCCGTCCTCGTCTGCCCGGCGCGGCGTCAGCCGCCTGGGCCGCGGCGCCCCGTCCGCCGCTGCCAAATTCGTCCATCTTCACGCTTCGCTGCCCTCACCCAGAAAGCCTGCTTCAGCACCCCCTGCCGCAGGCAAAAATCTACCCTTGCCGGGAAAGCACCCTGCTCCCGGCCATGAAACTTGCGATTGTCGTGACCCCGAAGCCGCTGCCGAACCTGCTGAGGCAGGACCCGCGCCGCATCGGGAAAAACATGTCTATTGGCGATCACGAGGGATTCGCAAGCACCGAGCCGCAAAAAAACTGAAATAAAGAATCTTGACTGCCTAAACGTGGCGGAAATCAATCAAATTACTGAAATGATTTGATTTTGCCTCAGACCGCCCGCGAATCGGCAGAAAACTGCGACTCATGCGTGACAGAGCCGAGGTCAAAGATGACGGCGCGGCTTGTAACGGGGGTGAAACAAAACGCGGCCGGTGTCAGAGACACCAGCCGCGTTCCGTTTTTGTACGTAGGGCTAGTCCGCGAGGACCAGCACATCGCGAATCAGAGCGAAGCGACTCGCTTCGACAGGCGCGACATCTTGCGCGCCACGGTGTTCTTGTGGAGCACACCGCGGGCCACGCCGCGCGCCAGCTCGGGCTGCGCCGCGTGCAGCGCCTCGGCAGCAGCCGCCTTGTCACCACCGGCGATCGCCGCTTCGACCTTCTTCACGAAGGTGCGGATGCGGGAGAGACGATTGCCGTTGATCTCGGCACGGTTGGCATTGCGACGGATGCGCTTACGGGCTTGCGGCGTATTGGCCATGACTGTCCTGTTTCAAGAGCCGGAACCGCATGATACGCGGGCGGCGAGTAAACCTGTGGGCCCGGCAAAGCCCTGTCAGACTCTGTCGGAAAGCGCGCCCCTTAGCTAGGGCATGCCGAATCGTCAACTGATGAGTGGTGCGGCGGCTCAGGTGATCTTCACGAACCTCACCGGCAGCCCGTCGCGCGGCTTGGGGATCGGCCAGGGCTGCCACGTCGGCGCATAGCCCGGCGCCACGTCCACCCGGTAGCGGGTGAGGATGTGGTGCACGAGCAGCTTGGTCTGCATCGTCGCGAAGTGCAGGCCAAGGCACATATGCGCGCCGCCGCCATAGGGGATCCACGCATATTTGTGCCGCGCCGCCACGGCTTCGGGCGTGAAGCGCATGGGATCGAACTTCTCCGGCTCGGGCCAGAGCGCCGGATCGGCGTGGACCGCCGAGGCGCTGACATCGACGTCGGTTCCGGCCGGAATGCGGAAGCCCCGGAAGGTGAAGTCCTTCAGCGCCCGGCGCGGGGTGGAAGGCACCGGCGGCATGATCCGCAGCGCTTCCTTCATCGCCATCTCGGTCAGTTCCAGCTTGCCCAGCGCGTCGAACGCCAGCGGCACGCCGTCGCCGCCTGCCGCCGCGCGCGCTTCGGCGCGCAGCTTGTCCTGCCAGTCCTGATTCCTGGCGAGATGCCAGATCAGCGTGGTGAACGACGATGTGATCGTGTCGTGCGCGGCCATCATCAGGAAGATCATGTGATCGACCACGACGTCCTCCGGCAGCAGATCGCCATCGCCGTCATCGCGGCGCGCCAGCGCGAACTGGCTGAACATGTCCTGCCCCGGATTGGCGCGCCGCTCGCGCAGCAGCCGGGTGAAGTACTCCACCATCAGCTTGCGCCCGGCATAGCCCCGACCCATCGCGGTGAACGGCAGCGGACGGCGGATCGGCGCGACGGCGGCCTGCACCATGTCGACGAAGGCCTTGTTGAGCGTGTCCGCCTCCGGTCCGAACGGCAGGCCGAGGAAGCTGGTTGCCGCGGTCTGCAAGGTGAGCGCCTTAATCGCCGGATAGAACTTGCGCTCCCCTTCGCCCCAGGCTTCCACGCCCGCCGCGATATCGGCGTTGAGCAGGTCGCAGTAATGCCGCATCGGCTCGGGCTTGAATGCGATCGACAGCGCCTTGCGGTCCGCCCGGTGCGCGGCGAAGTCCATCAGCATCAGCCCGCGCGGGAACAGCAGGTTGAGCACCGGACCCCAGCCCTGTTCGGAGCTGAAGATCTTGTCGCGGTCGAACAGCACCAGTTCGTTCGCATCGGGCCCGATCAGCACGACCTGCCGCCGCCCGAACCCGCGCGTGCGATAGACGTCGCCGTGCTTTGCCCGCATGCGTCTGGCAAAACCGATGGGGTCGGCGAGCAGCATGAAGGTGGTGCCGACGAGCGGCCAACCGTCCTCGCCGGGGATCGAATCGAGTTCGCGCTCGTCCTTCAGGCGGATCCAGTGCGGATTGCCGCGTTCGGACTGGGCGTCATGCGGACGAATGGACCGCGATTGCGGTGCTGCGAGGCTTGCCACGGCTCTGCTCCTGCGAGTGCGATTAACCGGGCGGTTAATGACACACTTGTCAGTTAAGTCAAATCCAGCCGGCGAGTTCCCGGCGCACCAAAGCCTCCAGCATGTCCATGCCGGTCTCGGTGGCGTTGAGGCAGGTCAGCGCTGCGAAATGCGTGCCGCCCGCCGCCTCGAAGTCCTCGCGGCCCCGGATGCCGAGTTCCTCGATCGTCTCGAGGCAATCGGACGAGAAGCCGGGTGCGGCGACGACCATGCGGCGGATGCCGTTGGCGGCCTGCACCTTGATCACGTCGTCGGTCGCCGGCTCAAGCCACTTGGCGCGGCCGAAGCGCGACTGGAAGCTGGTGGCGAGCTTCAGCTCCGGGTGCGACGTGGCAAACGCTTCACCCAGGAGGCGCGCGGTCTTCTGGCAGTGGCAGTGATAGGGATCGCCGAGCCGCAAGGTGCGTTCGGGCATGCCGTGGAAGCTCAGCACCAGCAGTTCCGGCGCAAAATCGAGCGCTGCGATCTGGGCGGAGAGGTCCTTGTGGAGCGCACCGATGGCGAGCGGATCGTCGAAATAGGGCGGCAAGGTGCGCAGCGCGGGCAGGCGGCGGCGGTCCTTGATCCAGTCCGCCACGGCATCGAGCGCGCTCGCGGTCGTCGCGCCCGAATATTGCGGATAGAGCGGCGCGACGAGAATGCGCTCGCAGCCATCGGCCAGCAGCTTGTCGAGTTCGGCGGCCATGGCCGGTTTCTGGTAGCGCATCGCGTAGCGCACAATCGCGGCCTCGCCCAGCCGGGCCTGCAGCGCACGCGCCTGCGCGGCGGTGTGGAAGGCGAGCGGCGAGCCTTCGTCGGTCCAGACCTGGCTATAGGCGTGGGCGGATTTGCGGGGCCGCGTGCGCAGCACGAGCCCGCGCAGGATCGGCTGCCAGAAAATCTGCGGGATCTCGACGACGCGGCGGTCGGACAGGAACTCGGCGAGATAGCGGCGCACGGCGCCTTCGTCGGGCGCGTCGGGCGTGCCGAGATTGACCAGCAGCACTCCGATCTTGCCGGTCAGAATCCGGGGATGGTCGGCAGGTTGGTCCATGGCGCTGATCAAAGGCCTTCAGAAAGCAGGGGGAGACGGCGAAAGCGCAGTCCTGTGGCAGAAAACAGCGCATTGGCAATGGCAGGCGCGACAGCTGTGGTCGCCAGCTCGCCGGGATCGAACGGTTGCTCGTCCGACTCGGCAAACGCAATATCAACCTTGGGGCAATCGGCAAGCAGCGGCAGTCCCAATTTTGCAAGGCGGCCCGATGTCGGCAGACCAGCGGCATAGGCCGTGCTGCCGCCGATGGCCTGCGCCAGGGCAAACAGCATCCCGCCTTCGACCTGCTGGCGCGCAATATCGACATTCACGATGCGGCCGATGTCGAGCAGCGCGGTCAGCTGGTCGACGCGGATCGCGCCTTCCTCCTGCCGCGCTGTCGCCACCACGGCGATGAAGCCGCTGCGGGGGCCCTCGGGCGCGGCGAGGTCCATGCGGTGGCAGGCGATCCCCTGCCCGGATGCATCCGCGCCGCCGCCCCACATCGCCATGCGCGCCGCGCCGACAAGGCAGGCAGCAAGGCGCGGCTGCCCGGTGAGCATGCCGATGCGGTAGGACAGCGGCTCGGCCCCGCCGAAATGCGCGCACTCGTCGATGAAGCTTTCGGTGAAGAACGCGCCGTAGGCATGAGCATTGCCGCGATAGCGCGCCGTCGGCAGCGGCAGATAGACGGGCACGTGGTCCACCGCGCGCTCGGGGATGGCATAGAGCGGCATCGCCCCCTCGCAGGCGAGCGGATCGGCGCGGCCCTTGGCGGCAGCCTGTGCGTCCACCGCCTCCGCACCATCCAGCAGCCGCGCACCCGCCTCGATGGCGGTCGCGGGCAAGGCCATGCGCGTCCGCCAGCCGAGCAGCTGGCGCTTGTCCGGGCCGATGGAAGCAGAAAGCAGCGCGGAGACCGGCGTGCGCGGATAGCCAGCCAGCGCTTCCTCCCAGCGGCTCCACATGAGTTGCACCGGGCGGCCCAGCGCCTTGGCGATCTCGACCGCCTCGACCGCAATCCGCGCATCGAGCCGCGCATCGAAGCTGCCGCCGGCATGCATTGGATAGACCACGACATTGCGCCGCGACACGCCCGCCACCTTGGCAGCCTGCCGCCGCACCAGCTCGGGCGCCTGTGTCGCAAGCCACAGCTCGAGCTTGCCCCCGCTGAGCCGCGCGGTCGCGGTCGCGGTTTCCAGCGGGGCATGGAGCGCGGGCTCGACATCATAGCGCGCGGTGAGGCTGGGCTTGGCGAGCAAGGCATCGGGATCGCCTTCCGCCGAGAGCCGGGTGGCACTGCCCTTGCGCAGCGCGGTATCGATGCGTGCATCGAGCGCCGAGGAATCGGCGATCCGCCCCGCGGCATGGAAGCGCGGCTCCATCGCGAGCACGGCCTTGTGCGCGGCATGCCAGGTCTTCGCCGCCGCCGCGACCCAGCGCTTTGACTGGACTATGCCGACGACGCCGGGAACCGCCTCCGCCGCCTTGCGGTCGAAACTGGATAGCACCGTATCGCCCTGCGGCCCGTGGACAATCGCGGCGTGGACCATGCCCGGCACGCGCACATCACCCGCATAGACGAAGCTGCCATCGGCCTTGGCGGGCAGATCGAGCCGGGGATAGCGCGGGCGTGCGCCTTCCGGGAACTGGCCGGGCCGCTCCCTCGGCGGTTCGGCGCGCAGGGCCGGTGGCTCCGGCGGGTCGTAGGTCACCGCCTCCGGGATCAGCGCGGCGAATGCGAGGCGCTGCTTGCCGTTCACCACGAAATGCCCGGCGGTATCGAGCGTTTCCCACCCGACATTCCACTGCGCCGCCGCCGCCTGCATCAGCATCGCGCGCAGCCCCGCAGCCGCCGCGCGCAAGGGCGCCTCGAACGCGGCGAGCGCGGTGCCTTCGGCGGTGATCATCAGCGGCTCGCGCTCGGCATGGGTGCGGGCGAGCCAGTCGTCGGGCGTATCGGCCAGCGCGGGCAGGAAGCGCGGCTGCCACAGCGGCGCCCAGCGCGCGGCGAGCACCGGATCGCCGTAGATCGGGCTCGGCGGCGTGGGCTCCACCCCGACGCGCTTCCAGTCGGCGCCAAGTTCGACCGCGACGATCTGCGCCATCAGCGTCGAGATGCCCTGCCCCATCTCGCAGACCGGGACGGCGACACTGATCGCGCCATCCTTGGCGAGGCGGATGAAGCTGTCGAACACATGCTCGTCCGGCCCGGCGACCAAGGCGCTGGCATAGCGGCGCGGCGAGAGCGCGAAAGCGACGAGCAGCGCGCCTGCGCCCCCCGCGCCGATCAGCAGCCCGCGCCGGGTCAGCCTCATCCCTTCTGCGCGTCCAGCCAATCGAGCACGCGCTGGGCAATGCCCGCAAAGATCGCCGCTTCCGGGCCGTTCCCGGCGGCAGGCGGCTCACCCGCATCGCTCGACTGGCGGATCGCGAGATTGAGCGGCACGCGGCCGAGGAACGGCAGGCCCATCGTCTTGGCTGCGGCTTCCGCGCCGCCCTGGCCGAAGGGATCGCTGCTTTCGCCGCAATGCGGGCAGACATAACCCGCCATGTTCTCGACCATACCGATCAGCGGCACGTCGCCCTGCTCGAACAGGCGGATCGCGCGCGCGGCATCCATCAGCGCGAGGTCCTGCGGGGTCGAGACGATCACCGCGCCCGCCGGCTTGTGCTTCTGGAGCATGGTGAGTTGCACATCACCGGTGCCCGGCGGCAAGTCGACCACGATGATTTCGGCATCCCCCCAATGCGCATCGATCAGCTGGCCGAGCGCATTGCCCGCCATCGGTCCGCGCCACGCGATGGCCTGCCCGGGCTGCACGAGGTGGCCCATCGAGAGCATCGGCACGCCCCACGGGCTTGGCACCGGGTGGATCTTCTGGCTTTCCGCCTCAGGCTTGCGGCCTTCGGTCGCCAGCAGGCGCGGCTGCGAGGGGCCGTAGATGTCGGCATCGACCAGCCCGACCTTGCGGCCCAGCCTGGCCATCGCGACGGCGAGGTTGGCCGAGAGCGTCGACTTGCCGACGCCGCCCTTGCCCGAACCCACCGCGACGATCCGCCGCGTGACTTTCTCGGCGGTCATCCCCACGCGCACTTCAGCGGCGCCGGCCGCGCGCGCCGCGTCTTTCACTTTCGCTTCCAGCGCATCACGCCCGGCGCGGTCGAGCCCGCTTACTTCAAGGATGATCGAGGCCGTCTCGCCATCCGCCTTCACCGTCTGCAGGCGCGCGCCTGCGGCCATGCGGATGGCCTGTTCCAATGCTGTCTGATCGAGGCTCAATGCCACTGTCCCGTTCTTGCCCTGTCGGCCGTCCCCTAGAGTCTTTTCCACTCTCGTGGAAGGCGGCACCGGCCCGCTGTGCTTCCGTGGAACGGATGCACAATTCGACCGGCGAATTTTCCCAGTGAGACACTGTTTTTAACCGCAGAGCGTACCTATAGTCTTCTCCATGATTTCTTTCGGTGGACGAATGTCGCGGATCGGTCTGGCCATGGCCGGCAAGAAGAGCCCCTGGGGCGCGGGTGATACGGGGAGCGGAGAGCCTTCGGGCGAACCGGCGAGCGACGGCGGCGATCCCGCACCCGACAACACCCCGCCGCCTCCACGCGGCAATGGCCCGCGCAATCCGTGGCTGCCCCCCTCGTCGGGCGATGGGCGCCGCGGGCAGACCCTTGAAGACCTGTTCAAGCGCCGCGCCGGTGGCGGGGGCGGCGGCAATGGCCCCGGCTTCCGCCTGCCCCAGCGCCCCGGCGGCGGCTCGTGGGTGCCGGTCGCGATCGGCCTTGTCGTGCTGCTCTGGCTAGGCACGACGATGGTCCACCGCGTGTCGCCGCAGGAAAAGGGCATCGTCACCACATTCGGTGCCTATAGCCACACCATCGATTCGGGCGTCTCGCTGACCTTGCCCTGGCCGATCCAGGCCGTGACGGTGGAAGACGTCACCTCGATCCGCCGCGATTCCATCCCCGAAGGCGATGGCGAGCGGCTGATGCTGACGGGGGACCAGAACCTCGTCGACCTGACCTACCTCGTCCGCTGGAACATCAAGGACCTCAAGCTCTACACCTTCCAGCTGGCCGAACCGGCCTCCACGGTGAAGGAAGTGGCCGAGGCCGCGATGCGCCAGTCGATTGCGGAAGTGACGCTGAACGACGCGATGGGTTCAGGCCGCGCCGCGATCGAAGCCAATGTGCGCGAGCGGATGCAGCGCGTGCTCGATGCCTATCGCTCGGGCGTGAAGATCCAGGGCGTGGAGATCAAGAAGACCGACCCGCCGGCCAAGGTGGTCGATGCCTTCAAGGAAGTGCTTGCCGCCCAGCAGGACGCGCAGAGCGATATCAACCGCGCCGAAGCCTATGCGCAGCAGATCACCCAGCGTGCGCAGGGTGAGGCGACCGCCTTCGACAAGGTCTACGAGCAATACAAGCTCGCCCCCGAAGTGACCCGCCGGCGCATGTATTACGACACGATGGAGCGCGTGCTGAGCAAGACCGACAAGGTGATCGTCGAGACGCAGGGGGTCATGTCCTATCTGCCGCTGCCGGGGATCAAGCAGACACCCCCGCCAGCCGATACGACTGTCAACGGGGAGCGCCGCTGAGATGGAACAGACCCTGATCCGCCTGTGGCAGGAACAGAAGGCCGCGCTGATTGCGGTGGCCGTCGCGCTCGTCGTGCTGCTCAGCTGCGTCACCGTGGTGGGCGAGCAGGAGCAGGCGGTGATCGTCCGGCTGGGCGAACCCAACCGCGTCGTCAACCGCTTCCGCCCCAATGCCGATTTCGGCCAGACGGGCGCGGGCATCGTGCTGCGCATCCCGTTCATCGAGCAGGTCGTGCGCATCGACAAGCGCGTGCTCGATGTGCAGATGGACCGCCAGCAGGTGACCTCGGCGGACCAGCGCCGCCTTGAAGTCGATGCCTATGCGCGCTTCCGCGTGATCGATCCGGTCAAGATGTACGAGACCGCCGGGACCGTGGACAAAGTGGCCGAACAGCTCCAGCCGATCCTCAACTCGGTGCTGCGGCAGGAGCTCGGCAAGCGCACTTTCGCTTCGCTGCTGACGGCGGACCGCGGGCAAGCGATGGTCAACATCCGCAAGGGGCTCGACAAGGAAGCGCGCGAATATGGGGCGCAGGTGATCGATGTGCGGATCAAGCGGGCGGACCTGCCCGACGGTGCGCCGCTCGATTCCGCCTTCACCCGAATGGCCACCGCGCGCCAGCAGGAAGCCGCCACGATCCGCGCCGAAGGCCAGAAGAACGCACAGATCATCCAGGCGACGGCCGAAGCGACCGCCGCCAAGGTCTATGCGGAGAGCTTCGGCAAGGACCCGGAGTTCTACGACTTCTACCGCGCGATGAAGAGCTACGACTATACCTTCTCGCAGAAGGACAACAGCACCTCGATCGTGCTGTCGCCCGACAACGCCTATCTTCGCCAGTTCAAGGGCGGGAAGTAACCGCACCGGACGCTGGCCGAATATGTTATTCAATCCCGGTTCAGGCGCCGCCATGTGAAAGCTGGGCACGCGGAATCGGGACGGGGACCAGATGCGCGGGCTCCCGCGCACCGCCGCTGAAATGAAGAGGAATTGCCACGTGCGATACGCTTATGGAGTGACTACGGCGCTGCTCCTCGCCGGCAGCGCGCTGACCCTGACGACGGGCTTCCCCGCCGGAGCCCAGGTGGCGCAGAACGATCAGGCGCAGATGCAATCGGTCGTCCCGCGCGGCGGTGCGCCTGCCAGCTTCGCCGATCTCACCCAGCAGCTGCAGCCGGCAGTGGTCAACATCTCGACCCGCCAGCGCGTGAAGGTGCAGAACAACAATCCCTTCGCCGGAACGCCCTTCGGCGACCTGTTCGGCGGCGGTCAGGGCGGCCAGCCGCAGACGCGCGAGGCGCAGTCGCTGGGTTCGGGCTTCCTCGTCTCGGCGGACGGCTATGTCGTCACCAACAACCACGTGATCACCGCCGAAGGGCAGGGCGAGATCGAATCGATCACCGTCACCATGACCGACGGCACCGACTATCCGGCCAAGCTCGTCGGCCGCGATGCCGCCTCGGACCTCGCGGTGCTCAAGATCACTGGCCCCAAGCCCTTCCCGTTCGTGAAGTTCGGCGATTCGCGCCACGCCCGCGTGGGGGACTGGATCATCGCCATCGGCAATCCGTTCGGCCTTGGCGGCACTGTCACCAGCGGGATCATCTCGGCGGTCTATCGCAACACCGGCTCGGGCTCGGCCTACGACCGCTATCTGCAGACCGACGCCTCGATCAACCGGGGCAACTCGGGCGGCCCGATGTTCGACATGCAGGGCAACGTGATCGGCATCAACAACGCGATCTTCTCGCCCACCGGCGGCAGCGTCGGCATCGGCTTCGCGATTCCGGCGGAGATTGCCGCCCCCATCGTCGAGAAGCTGCGCAACGGCCAGCCGATCGAGCGCGGCTATCTCGGCGTGCGCATCCAGCAGCTGTCGGACGATCTTGCCGCCAGCCTCGGCCTTGCCAAGAACCGCGGCGAGTTCATCCAGTCGGTCGAGCCCGGGCAGGGCGCCGCCAAGGCCGGGATGCAGCCGGGCGACGTGGTCGTGCGCGTCGACGGCAAGGACGTGACGCCGGACCAGACGCTGTCGTTCATCGTGGCCAACACCACGCCCGGCAAGCGTATCCCGATCGACCTGATCCGCAACGGCCAGCGCCTGACGGTGCAGGCGATTGTCGGCAAGCGGCCGAGCGAGGAAGAGCTCGCCCAGCAAACCTTCGATCCCGACGCCCAGCAGGGCGCTGACGATGACGGCTTCGGCGGCAAGGCCAAACCGAGCAAGCCCGCTGGTCCGGTCGTCCAGCAGGCGCTCGGTATCGCGGCGATCCCGCTGACGCCGCAGATCGCCCGCCAGCTTGGTGCGAGCGAGGACACCAAGGGCGTGGTCATCACCGCCGTCGACGATTCGGCGGACGCGGCGGCCAAGGGCCTCCAGCGTGGCGACATCGTCCTGTCTGCCAACTACAAGCCGGTCACCAGTGCTGCCGATCTCGAAGCGATCGTGCGGCAGGCCAAGGCCGAGAATCGCGAGGCGGTGCTGCTGCGCATCCAGCGTCGCGGCCAGCCGGCGCTCTATCTGCCGATCCGCATCCGCTGATCGGCCTGCGAGGACAGGGAAAGGGCTGGCGAACGCGGGTTCGCCAGCCCTTTTTGTTTGGCTTCAGCCAGTGGGCCACTGCGACAGGATCGTCGCCGCATCGAAATAGTCGCGCCAGTAGGTGATCTTGCCGTCGTGGACTTCGTAGACTCCGGTCACCGGGAGTTCGATCCACCGCTCGCCGACACGGTGCCGGTCGAGCCGTTCGAGCATGACGAGCGCGCCTGCCGCAAGCTCGCGCAGGATCACGAACTCGTTCTCCGACGTGGGGGCAAAGAAGGGCTCGAGCACGGCCCGTACCCCGAGCGGGCCGATCACCGTCCCGATCGGCGGCGGGTTGGTATATTCGCAAGTGTCCGCCACATATTGGACCGCAGTATCGTAATCGAGCGGCTCCATCGCCTTCATGAAGGCCTTGACGGTTTCGAGTGGGGTCATCGGTCCTCTCCCTATGTCCTGCGCGCCGCAGGAGGGAGAATGGACCGGCCCCCGAATGCTGCCAATTACCTCAGGGGTTATTGCGGCAAGTAAATCGCCGGTTCCGCAGGCAGGGGAAGCGCCCGGAACAGCGCCTCGCTCTCGGCATCGGCAGGGAACAGCGTCTCGATCCGGAGTTCATCGGTGGTGACGTCCTGCGCGGTGCCGAACGTGGCGATCACCGCGAAGAGCGCGATCCGCTGATCACCCAGCGCCAGCTTGAAGGGAGCGACCGGCAGCAGCGTGCTGTCGAGGGCCGACCACAAGACGTCGGGCTCCTGAAACGGAGCAAGCTCGTCGAGCACCGCCTGCATGTCCGCCCCGCCCACCTCATGCGCCTCACGCGTCGCGCGTTGCCAGAGCAGCGGGCCGACCGCGGGCCAGTTCGTGATCAGCGGGCGAATGCCTTGCGGGTGGAAGAACAGGCGCATCAGGTTGCGCTCGCCGCCGCTGTCGGGTCCGCTCACGCGTTCCCAGATATCGGCGCCGAGCATGGCGGTCAGCGCCTCGAACGGCCGGTTGGCGATCAACACGTTCCACGCCCGGTCGAGCGCGAGCGCGGGATAGGGCTCGTGCGCCGAAAGCATCATCTGCACGGCGCCCATGACCTGCGCCATCTGCGGATCATCAAGCGTGCGCGTGCGGTAAAGCGGCGCGAACCCTGCCGCCGTCAGCCACAGGTTGCGCTCGCGCAGCGGGACTTCGAGCGCCTCGCTCAGCTGCAGGATCATCGCGCGGCTGGGATTGGCCCGCGCGGATTCAAGAAAGCTGATGTGGCGCTGCGAAACGCCCGAGGTCAGCGCAAGGTCCAGCTGAGACCAGCGCCGCTTCTGCCGCCATTCGCGCAGGAGGCGCGGGAATCCGTCGAGATGCATGTCCATGGCCGGAGTGTCGCAGCCCGGCGCAGGTCCATCAATAACCTGCGAGGTAATTGATCGGCCGCAGCCAGCTCTGCCACCAAGCCGCGATCACTTGGGAGAACACCTGCATGACCCCTTTCTGGCAAGCCTGGTTCCAGTTCTGGCTAATTTCGATGGTCCTGTTCGCGCTGGTTGTCGCGGGCGGCGCACTGCCCGCCACCGATGCTCCGCTACGCATGGGTGTCGCGCTCACCAGCATGGGACCGCCCGCTGACCTCACGCCTGCCGGACGGTTCATGATCGGCATCCTCGGCGGCGTCTTTCTCGGCTGGATGGTGATGTTCTGGCTGGTCATGCGCCAGGCCATCGCGATGGGCCGCGCGGGCCAGCCGCTGTGGCGCGCCGCCACCATCGGCATGCTGGCGTGGTATGCGCTCGACAGCGCGCTGTCGGTCGCGACCGGCTTCGGGCTCAATCTCGTGCCGAACACGCTGGCGCTGGGCATGTTCCTCGTCGGAATCGCGGGGAGCAAGGTGCTCACCCGCGAGGCCTGACGGGGATCAGTTCGGCTTTGGCGTGGCCGCAGGCTTCGGCCGGGTCCGCGCCGGATCAGACTGTCTGCCGGTGGCGCGATTGAGGAAATCGTCGCCGGCTGCCGGCGGGCCATCGGGCACGGCAATGCCCTGCTCGCCACCCGGCAGGGCCGCATCGCCGGATGGCGCCCGGTTCTGCGCGCCCGGCTCGATGATGTTGCCATCGGGATCGGCATAGAAATAGCCATCCGGATTGGCCTGCATCACTTCGTCATCGGGTTCGAGTTGCCATTGCGGCAGCTTGAGATCGGTGTCGAACTTCTCCGGCGGGCGCTTGGCGGTGGCGATCTTCATGTAGGCGGCGAAAGCACGCGCCGGCGCGGTGCCGCCCTGCAAGCCGGGGACGGGATGCGCGTCGTCGCGGCCCATCCACACGCCGGTGGTGATCCCGCTCGAGAAGCCAAGGAACCAGCCGTCCTTGTTCGAACTCGTCGTGCCGGTCTTGCCCGCTACCGGACGGCCGATCTGGGCGGCGCGGCCGGTGCCAATGCTGACGGCGGACTGCAGGAGATCGGTGATCCCGGCCGCGACGAAGTTCGGTACCAGCTGCTGGGTCGGATCGGGCCGGTGGCTGTAGAGCACTTCGCCTTCGGTCGAGGTGATCTTGCGGATGCCATAGGGCGTCACCGCCGTGCCCTTGGCCTGCACCGCCGCGAACGCGCGCACCATGTCGATCACGCGCACGTCGGATGACCCGAGGACCATCGAGGGCATCGTGTTGATCGGCGTGGTGATACCGAAACGCCGCGCCATCTGCGCCACCGCGCCGAAGCCGACTTCGTTGCCGAGCTGCGCCGCGACGGTGTTCTTCGAATAGGCAAAGGCGCTGCGCACATCGATTTCGCCGGCGTAGGTTCCGCCCGAATTGCGCGGGCTCCAGCCGTCGATGGTGACCGGCTCGTCCTTCACCTTGGCATCGGGCGTGTACCCGGCTTCAAGCGCGGCGAGATAGACGAACAGCTTCCACGCCGACCCCGGCTGGCGCACCGCATTGACCGCGCGGTTGTAGTTCGAGGTCACGTAGTCGGTCCCGCCGACCATTGCGAGCACGGCCCCGTCGCGGTCGAGGCTGACGAGCGCGCCCTGCGCGCCCTTGGGCACATTGGCCTGAATCGCGTCGGTCGCGGCGCGCTGCGCGTTGGGATCGAGCGTGGTCCAGACCTCGATGGGCTGGTCGTTGTCCGGCAGCAGCAGGTCAAGCTGCGGCAGCACCCAGTCGGTGAAATAGCGCGCCGAATTCTGGCCCTGCTCGTCGGCAAGTTTGACCGTCTTGAAGTCGGTCGCGGCGGCTTCGGCGGGGGTGATTTTGCCCGCTTCCTGCATTGTCTGCACCACGACCTTGGCGCGGTCGACCGCTGCGGCGGCATCGGCGGTCGGTGAATAGTGCGAGGGTGCCTTGACGAGGCCGGCGATGATCGCGGCTTCGGCGAGGCTCAGCTGCTCGCCCGAATGGCCGAAGAACTTGCGCGCGGCGGAATCGACGCCATAGGCGCCGCCGCCGAAGTAAACCTTGTTGAGATAGAGCTCGAGCACCTGATCCTTGGTGAACTTCTGCTCGATCGCCATCGCCAGCAGCGCCTCGCGGATCTTGCGATCGAAGGTGCGGCTGTTGTTGAGAAAGATGTTGCGCGCCAGCTGCTGCGTGATCGTCGAGCCGCCCTGCTTCCAGTGGCCCGTCTGGATGCGCACCATGACCGAGCGGACGATGCCGATGGGATCGACCCCCCAGTGATCGCGGAAGCGGCGGTCCTCGACCGAGATCATCGCGTCTTTCAGCGTCTGCGGAATGCGCTCATAGGGCACCCAGCGGCCATAGCTCGGCCCCAAGGTGACGATCTCGGACCCGTCGCTGGCACGGACCACGATCGTCTGCCCGGTCTGGGTCGATTTCATCCGCTCATAGCTCGGCAGGGAGCGCTCGGTCACGAACACCGCCACGGCCAGCGAAATGGCGGCGAGGAGGAACACTGCCCCGCCCCACACCGCAAGGCGGCGCAGCCAGCGGGCGAAGAACGACGGTTCCTGCGGATCGCGTTGCCGCCGCGAGGACGAACGCTCCGAACCGGAACGGTTGGGGAAATCCCGTCTGGCCATCAGCTTTGCATCAGCTCCCTCATGCGGCGCGCGCGGTTCCCCTGCCGGGCACGCCTCCTCGCGGCGCCTGATGCATAGGCGATTCCGAACACAGGGTTAACCCGCGCGATACGAATGCATCGGGGACAAACCTCAGGCCGGCTTTGCTGTCAGTCTTCCGGGGTGAACTCGAGCGCGGCACTGTTCATGCAATAGCGCAGCCCGGTCGGCCCGGGGCCATCGGGGAAGACATGGCCGAGGTGCCCATCGCAGCGCGCACAGCGCACTTCGGTGCGGATCATGCCGTGGCTGGTATCACGGTGCTCGTCGACGGCGTCCGGCTCGACCGGCGCGGTGAAGCTCGGCCAGCCGGAGCCGCTGTCATACTTGGTGGCGCTTTCGAACAGCGGCGCGCCGCAGCCGGCGCAGTGGTACTGCCCGGTCAGCTTGTTCTTCTCGTACTTGCCGGTGAACGCCCGTTCGGTGCCGCCCTGGCGCAGGACCTGGTACTGCTCGGGCGAGAGCCGCGCGCGCCATTCGGCATCGGTCAGGTTCATCTTGTCGGGCATGGGGGATATCCTCTGGATCGGTTTCGGCCGCAGCCGCGAATATGGGAAAGCCTCATGCGCCGCGCAAGCGGACCTCAGTGCAGATGTTCGACGAGCAGCACCGTTCCATCGGCGCCCGTCACCCGCATCCGCGTGCCCGGCTGCGCATCGGGCCCGCGCGCGAGCCATTCGGTATCGCCGTGGCGCACCCGGCCGCTGCCGCCTTCGATCACATGGGTCACGACCACGCTCTGGCCGACAATCTGGCCCCCGCGATCATTGAGCATCGGATCGGCGCTCTGCACCGGATGGCGCTGCACCCAGCGCCGCGCCGCCGCCAGCGCCAAGGCGCAGAGCACGACGAACAGCATGATCTCGGCCTCGAGCCCGATCGGCACGGTGGCTGCGACCAGCCCCGTCAGCAATGCAGCGGCCGCGAGCCAGATCAGGAAATAGCCCGGCGCGACGATCTCGGCGATGGCGAGCGCCACGCCCAGCGCCATCCAGCCCCAATGGAGCCCGAAAAGCTGCGTCACCATGGCCATGGCCTCAGCCCTGCACCGGCGGCGGGGGAGGCGGTGTCGGAACGACGCGCGGCACGCGGGGGCCGGCCGGAGGCGTGGGCGGCTTGCCGCCGAGCGCATCGCCGATCAGATCGCCGATCCCGCCCAGCGCGCCGACCAGCTGCGTCGCCTCGATCGGAAAGAGGATCGTCTTGGCGTTGGGCGATGTGGCAAATGCCTGCACGGCCTCGACATATTTCTGCGCGACGAAGTAGTTGAGCGCCTGCGTGCCCGAAGCGGCGATGGCTTCCGAGACGACGGTCGTCGCCCGCGCTTCGGCCTCCGCCGCACGCTCACGCGCCTCGGCATCGCGGAAGGCAGCCTCGCGGCGGCCCTCGGCTTCGAGAATCTGCGCCTGCTTCTCGCCCTCGGCGCGCAGGATCTCCGAGGCGCGCGAACCTTCGGCCTCAAGGATCTGGGCGCGCTTCTCGCGTTCGGCCTTCATCTGGCGGGCCATGGCGTTGGAGATATCGGCGGGCGGGCGGATATCCTTGATCTCGACGCGGGTGATCTTGACGCCCCACGGCGACGTCGCATGATCGACCACCGAAAGCAGCCGCGCGTTGATCTCGTCGCGCTTTGAAAGGGTCTCGTCGAGGTCCATCGAGCCCATCACCGTGCGCAGATTCGTCGTCGTCAGCTGCATGATCGCGAGGTATAGATTGGAGACCTCGTAGGCTGCCTTGCCCGCGTCGAGCACCTGGAAGAACACCACCGCATCGACGCCGACCATCGCGTTGTCGCGCGTGATGATCTCCTGGCCCGGAATATCGAGCACCTGCTCCATCATGTTCACCTTGTGCCCGACGCGGTCGATGAACGGCACGATGAAATGTAGGCCCGGCTGTGCAGCAAGCGCATATCGCCCCAGACGCTCGATCGTATAGACATGGCCCTGCCGGACGACTCGGATGCCCGTCGCCAGATAGACCACCGCCAGCCCCACGATCAGGATCAGCACCGCTTCCACGCCCAGCCCTCCCAAAGCCATTCCGCGCCGCGCAACCTACCGCAATCGCGGCGCTTTAGTAGTGCGATTTCGCATCCGGCGCGGCGAGATCGTAGCAGTGCGCGATGTCGTAGTTGTTAACGCCATCGGGGCGGCTCGCGGCTTCCGCGCGCATGGCATCGCGGGCGGCCTCGACCGCCGCATCGGCCTGATCCCCGGTCTTGCCCGCAGCAATCTGGGCATCGCGGGCACGTGTGGTGAGCACTTGGGCGAGGGTCTGCAAATCGCGAGCGGCGGCGCTGTCCGGCCCCTTGGCGCGCTCCTCCTCCCACGCCAGCGTCAGGATCGCCGCGCATTGCGCCAAGTCAGGAGTCTGCAGCGGCGGTACGGCGGCGTCGAGCCGGGCAAGGCAAGGCTTGACCTCTGCCGCGAGTTCCCTGTCGGGATCGGCAGCGGCGCGGCGCTGCATCTCGCGCACTTCACCAACCAGCAGATCGCGCACGGCGGCCTGCGTCATCCCGCCTTGCTCGACCGCCCGCGCACCGACATCGGCAAAGAAACGCTTCCCCCGCACCGCCAGCGGCGGCAGCCCGAGCGCTGCCCTGCTGCCGCGAGCCTGCTCGGAAGCGGCGATGGCGAAGGCAGCGGCGCAGTGCAGGTCGGCCCGAAGCGCGGCGTCGGGAGCCGCAGGCGCCTCGGGGGCAGCCGTCACCGGCGAGGTAACCAGTGCGAGGATCAGCGCGGCGGCAGAAAGGAAACGCAGCATTGGCGGGACCATAGGCCCGGCTGACGGGAACGTCAGTCACAAAAAAACGGCTGCGGGCAGTCCAGGGGAACTGTTCCGCAGCCGTGTCAGGGGCGCGCTTTCAGGGTGTGGGTGGAAGGCGCGCGCTGAAGAGACGTGAAATCGAGTTGGCTCAGGCCTTGGGCGTGTTGCAGCGGGCCATGTCTTCGGCCGCGAGTTCACCCTTGGGGGTGGCAAACTTGCTGATGGTGCCGACCTTGGCCGCGAGCTTGGTGCACACGACGACCGGGCGGGCGGTGTCCTGGCCGGCCGAGCAGGTGTCACCCGCGCAGTTCCACAGCACATCGCCCAGCATCAGCTTGGCAGGCTTGGCGACCGGCGCGGCGAGCGTCACCGAATAATAGGAATTGGCATCGGCCGCGCGGACCGGCGTGGCGGTGACCGCGAAGCTCGCGGCGGTGCCGACGAGGGCGAGGACAGCCGGAAGGAGCTGGCGAACGGCGCTATTGCGGATGGCGATCATGATACTTCCCCTTGAGTCTTTGTCTGACAACATGTGCCCGGAAACTGCGGGGTTGGCGGTCCGGTCAGCTGCCGTTTGGCGCCGGCCCGGACCGCCGGGTGGAGAGGATGCGATTTCCGTTGCGAATCGATACCTACTTTATTAGGTTTCGAGTTGCAACTAGAAACTTACATTGCCCTGCAGATTGAGGTATGTCACAAAGCGTCATGGGAAAACTTCGCGAA
>Ga0310345_10001225_pt1 | contig 29811 bp, 36 predicted proteins | sample HC15DNA20500_MG_FD_204667 | JGI IMG/M metagenome (GOLD analysis project Ga0310345, IMG submission 204667) | Marine microbial communities from station ALOHA, North Pacific Subtropical Gyre - HC15-DNA-20-500_MG | ecosystem: Environmental > Aquatic > Marine > Oceanic | place: Pacific Ocean: North... | reverse complement strand
TGCCCGGATCGCGGGCGGCGGCCTTGATCTCGATGATGCCGTCGTAGATTTCGGGCACTTCCTGCGCGAACAGCTTCTTCATGAAATCGGGATGGCCGCGCGACAGGAAAATCTGCGGACCGCGATTGTTGCGCTCGACCTTGGTGATCAGCGCGCGGACGCGTTCGCCGACGCGGGCGGCTTCGCGCGGGATCTGCTGGTCGCGGCGGATGACGCCTTCGGCACGGCCGAGATTGACGATCACATGGCCGAATTCGACCGACTTGATCACGCCGGTGATGACTTCGCCCGCGCGGTCCTTGAATTCCTCGTACTGACGCTCGCGCTCAGCATCGCGGACCTTCTGGAAGATCACCTGCTTGGCGCTCTGCGCGTCGATGCGGCCGAGATCGACCGGCGGCAGCGGATCGACGATGAAGTCGCCGATCTTGGCGTCCTTCTCGAGCTTTTGCGCGGCCTTGAGATCGACCTGCTTGAAGTAGTCTTCGACTTCCTCGACCACCTCGACGACACGCCACAGGCGCAGATCGCCGGTCTGCGGGTCCAGCTTGGCGCGGATATCGTTTTCCGCGCCGTACCGGTTACGGGCAGATTTCTGGATCGCTTCTTCCATCGCCTCGATGACGATCGCCTTGTCGATCATCTTTTCCGAGGCGACCGAGTTTGCGATCGCGAGGAGTTCAGCCTTGTTGGCGGAAATGGCGCTGGCCATCAGTCGTCTGCCTTCTCTTCAGTTTCGACGATTTCGTCGGCACCACTCGTGTCGAGCGGCTGGGTGGCGGCGATCAGCTCGTCGGTCAAGACGAGTTTCGCCGAATGTATCTGATCGCGGTCGAGTTTCACCTCGCCCGCCTTGGAATCTACAATTACAACGCAATGACCTTCGATCCCCTTGAGGTCGCCCTTGTAGTTGCGCTGCCCGTTATAGCCCTTGGCCATGGAAATCTTCGCCTCGTGCCCGGCCCAGTTCTCGAAATCCTTGGTGCGGGTCAGCGGGCGGTCGATTCCAGGTGAGCTGACTTCGAGGTGATAGACCCCCTCGATCAGCACCTCACCGGCTTCCTCGAGCGCATCGATCCGGTCGGACACGCGGCGCGAGAGCGCGGCGCATTGATCGATGACCAGCTGGCCGGTCGCCGGATCCTCGGCCATGATCTGCAGCGCCTCGCCACCGTCACCGGCTTCGGAGGGCATCATCTTGACGCGCACGAGTTCGAAACCGAGTGCCTGCGCCTCGGGTTCGATCACTTCGGTCAAGCGTGTCAGATCGGCCATTCAGTCTCCAAATACACATGCCATGCGACAATGCGGTTGCTCAAAGCGTTTGCGGCCGGCCCCTCGCGGCGCCAGCCCGTCCAGTGTCGCGACAATGTCGGGATGAGCCGCGATATAGGCGCGGCCTCTCTTTATTGCAATCGCTCATTTTCGCCGAACAGCCAATGGCACACGAGCCACGCCAGCACGGCGCCGACAAGCTGCGCGGCAACGAAGCGGAGGATATCCGCAGGAGCGATTCCCGAGAAGGAATTGGTGAATGCGCGCCCGACGGTGATCGCCGGGTTGGCAAAGCTGGTCGAACTGGTGAACCAGTAGCCTGCGGTAATGTAAAGACCGACCGCGGGCGCCACCCAATCGGGGCGCGAGCGCAGGCAGCCCAGGATCGTGAACAGCAGGCCGAAAGTGGCGATGCCCTCGCCCAGCCATTGGCCCTGCCCGGTGCGGATTTTCTCGCCCAACTGGAAGACCGGCGCTTCGAACATGAAATGGGCCGCCCATACGCCCAGCAACCCTCCGGCCAGCTGCGCGGCAACGAATGCTCCGGCCGCGCCCGCTCCGATCTCGCGCCGCAGCGCGAACACCAGCGTCACCGCGGGATTGAAATGCGCGCCCGATACGGGCGCCAGCGCGGCGATCAGCACGAAGAGAATCGCGCCGGTGGCGATCGTATTGCCGAGCAGCGCGATGGCGATATTTCCACCGGCCAGACTTTCGCCCATGATCCCCGACCCGACCACGGTCGCAAAGAGAAAGAAGCTGCCCAGCGCTTCGGCGCCCAGCTGGCGCGGCAGAGTCGGTTGCGGATCGTCGCTCATCGGCTGCGCAGTAGCGCCGCTCGATGACCGCGAAAAGACGCCAGCGCCTAGCTGTCGTCGGCGAGAGCGTGCTTCTTGATGCAGTGGCGCAGCTGGTCGTAGCTGAGGCCGAGCGCCTTGGCGGTCTGACGCTGGTTCCAGCGATGCTTGCCAAGCGCGTGTTCGACGATCGCCCGCTCATGCGCGTCTACGGCGGAGCGCAGATCGTCGACATGATCGAAATCGGGTGCCCGCTCGACAGGACCGGCAGCCCGGGCGACGGCCTTTTCCATCCGCGGCGCGGGACTGTGCGGCTTCCACGGGCTGTCGAAGGGATCGAACACGACATGCCCGATCGGCTCGCCCCAGTCGTCCCAGCGATAGATCGCGCGTTCGACGACATTGCGCAGCTCGCGGACATTGCCGGGCCAGTCGTGCTTTTCCATCTGTTCGGCGACATGCGGCGCGAAGCCGGGCCAGCCTTCCCAACCCAGCTCAGCAGCCATACGGCGGCCGAAATAGTCGGCCAGCACTTCCACATCGCCTTCACGCACACGCAGGGGCGGCAGGGTAATGACCTCGAAGCTCAGCCGGTCGAGCAGGTCGGCACGGAAATCCCCGCGCTCCGCCTTGGTCGGCAGGTCTTCATTGGTGGCGGCCACGATACGGACATCGACGCGCGTCGGGCGACTCGATCCGATCCGCGTGACCTCGCCATATTCGACCGCGCGCAGCAGCCGTTCCTGCGCCCCCATCGACAAAGTGCCCAGTTCGTCGAGAAATAGCGTCCCCTTGTCGGCTTCCTCGAACCGGCCCGCGCGCGATCTGGTAGCACCGGTGAAGGCTCCCGCCTCGTGCCCGAACAGTTCGGCCTCGATCAGCGTTTCGGGCAATGCGGCGCAGTTCATGACGACCAGGGGTTCGTCCCAACGGGTGGACAGACGATGCAGGCGTTCGGCGATCAGTTCCTTGCCCGTCCCGCGCTCGCCGATGACGAGCACGGGCCGCCGCATGGGCGCGGCGCGACTGGCGCGCTCTACCGCATCGAGGAAGGCCCCGGACTGACCGATAAACTGATTTTCCCGCTCCATGGCCAAGAGATAGGAATTTTTCCCAATGCTTGGCAACAGAAACCAACATGTCGTTTGTCGAAAATTGAAAAAACCGCGGAAATCAGGCGTTTTCCGGGTTTGGCACACCCCTTGCTGAATATGGGACAACAGCAACTCGGCCACTTGGCCACAGGGAGGTAACCCAAGATGTACAACCGCAGTTTCTTCCGCAGCCAGCTCGGACAGGCCGCCATCGCCAGCATCGCTGCCATGGCCACTTTCGTCCTGCTGAGCTCGCAGATCGCGGTTACCGCACCCGCGCCGGTAGTGGCCGCCTACAACCAGGTCGAGATCGCATGACCCTGCCTCCCGACCACGATCCCTTAGGGCCGGAGCGCCAAACCCCCGACAGTCCCCGCGGCAGCGATGCCGACGACGCTTCGGCCCGCCCCCGCTTGTCGCGTATCGAGGAAGAGGTAGAACGGCTGCGCCGGTCACCGACTCCCACCCGCGATACCGGGCGGTCCAGAGGATCGGACTTTTTTGCCAATGGAGCACCTTTGATGGGCATTTTCAGCCGTACCCGCGATATCATTGCCGCCAATTTCAACGACATGCTCGACAAGGCGGACGACCCCCAGAAGATGATCCGCATGATCATCCTCGAAATGGAGGAAACGCTGGTCGAGGTCCGCGCCAGTGCCGCTCGTACGATTGCCGACCAGAAGGAAATGCACCGCCACACGGTCAAGCTCGACAAGCTGCAGGCGGACTGGAACGAGAAGGCGCAGCTCGCCATCTCGAAGGATCGCGAGGATCTTGCCCGCGCCGCGCTCGTCGAAAAGAAGAAGGCGGCCGACATGAGCGACCAGCTCAAGCAGGAAATCGCCGTGCTCGACGATGCCCTGCGCGCCTATGAACAGGACATCCAGAAGCTGCAGAACCGCCTGCGCGAAGCGCGCAGCCGCCAGACCGCCATCGCGGCTCGCCTCGAAAGCGCGGAAAACCGCGTCAAGCTGCGCAGCCTGATGACCAATGAACGCGTCGACGATGCCCTCTCGCGCTTCGACCAGCTCGAACGCCGGGTCGATTATGCCGAAGGCCGCGCCGATGCGCTGAGCATTGCCGACAAGTCGGACAAGCCCAGCCTGGCGGATGAAATCGCCGCGCTGGAAGGTGCCGATGCGATCGACGACGAACTCGAACAGATGAAAAAGGCGCTCGGCAAGGGCAGCGCCGACAAGGAGGACTGAGACCCATGGAAGAAGTAATCATCATTCCCGCCATATTTATCGGGCTTCCCTGGATCATCCTCCACTACATCACCAAGTGGAAGACCTCCGCGACGATCACCACCGACGACGAAGCCCTGCTGGAGGAACTCTACAGCCTCGCCAAACGCCTCGACGACCGGATGGATACGGTCGAACGCCTGGTCGCCAGCGACAACCCCGATTTCCGCCCCGCCCGCCTCGTCCATGACAGCGAACAGGACAATCAGCAGCTGCGCGAACTCGAACAGCTGATGGCCGAGAAGAAAGGAGCCAACAAGTGAACAGCCCCCGCACCACGCTCTACCGCGACAAGCAGAACGCGAAGCTGATGGGCGTCTGCTCCGGCATTGCGGACTACACCGGCGTCAACGTCTTCTGGGTCCGGCTCGGCTTCCTTGGCCTGACCTTCATGTCCGGCGGTTCGACGATCCCGTTCTACTTCATCGCCGGCCTGCTGCTGAACAAGAAGCCCCCGCATCTCTACGTCGACCACGAAGAGCAGACCTACTGGCAGCGCGTGCGGCAGAACCCGAAGCGGACCGCCCGCGAAATCCGCGCCCGGATGAAGGATGTCGATCGCCGCCTGGCCGACGTGGAAACCTTCTACGTCAGCAGCAATCCGCGCCTGACCGCCGAAATCGAACGCCTGCGCTGACGCCCGGGCCAGAGGGGAGACACCGAAATGGGACTGGAAATACTCGTACCGCTGGCGCCCTTCATCATGGTGCTGGGCATCATCTGGCTGGTGAACAACCGCAAGCTGGAAGAGAAGCGGATCGCCGCCACGGCCGAGGCCAGTTCGGAAAAGGCGGCGCAATATGCCAGCCGCGTCGGCGAGCTCGAAGAGCGGGTGAAGGTGCTCGAACGCATCGTCACCGATCGCGGCTACGACATCGCCACCCAGATCGAAGCCCTGCGCGATCAGCGCAAGGTCGATGAGGGAGACGCCGGCGTGCCGCTCGATATCAAACAGGGAGAAAAAGCGTGAACTGGGGTGGGCCCGAATTCGTAATCGCGATCATCGCACTCAGCACCGGTGGCTGGCTGATCAACAACTGGATCCGCGCCAGGCACGGCTATTCGCTCGAAGACGAATGGGGCGGCAAGACCGAACGCAGCGACAGTGCCGAAACCAAGGCGCTGAAGGCGGAGAACCGCCAGCTGCACGACAAGCTCGACGCGATGCAGGATCGCATGGTGGTGCTGGAGAAGATCATCACCGACCGCGGCTATTCGCTGCATGACGAGATCGAAGCCCTGCGCGACCGGCCGACCGCCAGCGATGCGGGCGTGCCGCTGAACATCAAATCAGGGGAGAAAGCATAATGGAATTCTTCACCGAAACCGCGATCATCGCCGGTGTCGCCATCATGACCGTCGGATGGGTGGCCACGACCTGGCTGCGCATCAAGAACGGTTACCCGCTCGAAAACAGCTGGGGCAAGGCGGTCTATCCGCGCAACGACCAGGCGGTCGAGCGGGTCAAGCTGCTGACGCAGGAAAATGCCGAACTGCGCGCCGAACTCGGCTCGCTCAAGGACCGGCTCGGCAATGTCGAGCGGATCGTGACCGATAGCGGCTATCACCTGACGGCCGAGATCGATCGCCTGCGCGATGGCAAGGAGGCCAACTGATGGACTGGGACCTCGTCCTTATCTTCGGTTTCATCCTGACCATGATGCTCATCATCATGCCGATGGCCTACCTCTTCCAGAGGCGCGCCGCCGAGCACGAAGAGCGCAGGCTGGAACTGATCGCCCGCGCGGAAGAAGCCAAGGCGGGCGAAAAGACCGGCAGCGGGACTTACCGCAAGCTGGAGGAGCGCGTCCGCGTGCTCGAACGGATCGCCACCGACGGCAATCACGCGCTGGCGATGCAGATCGAGCAGCTGCGCGATCTTCACGAAATCGAAGACCGCACCGCACCGCGCGAGACGGCGCAATGAGCTTCTGGACCGCCATCGTGGTGATCGTCGCGATCATCGCCTTTACCGAGATGGTGAAGTCCAAGCATCGTCACCGCTCCGGGATCACGCGCGACCATCGCGGTCGCGAACATCTGGCACCTCAGGACAATGCCGAGGAGCGCCGCGAGCTGGAAGACCTGCGCGAACGGATCAAGGTGCTCGAACGCATCGCCACCGACGGCAATTCGCTCGACGCCCGGGAAACCAAGAGAATATCGGCCGAAATCGAAGCCCTGCGCGAAAAGCAGGTCGATAGGGACTAGTTGAAGGAGGACATGAGGTGATGTTCGAACCGACTATGATAATCGCCGCCACTGCCTTGGTCGGCCTGACCATCGTCGCCGGTGCGCTGCTGCGGGCCTGGTACGGCTGGCTAGCGCTCAAGCGTCAGGAACTGGAGCGATTTCAGGCACCCGACAACCACGACGAAGGATCGTCGCTCGGCGCGGCGCGGATCGAGATTTCCGACCTCAAGGAACGGATCAAGAAGCTCGAGGCGATCGCCAGCGGAGTCGACCTTTGAGCGTCGCCCGGACCGATGCCGCCCGCGCAGGGATCGGCCTCGGCAGCGCGATCGCCGTGGCGATCAGCTGGAGCCTGCACAAGTCGATCGTCTGGGCGGCGATCCAGGGCTTTTTCGGCTGGTTCTACGTGATCTACTACGCCTTCACCCGGCCCGGCGGTCTGTCCGGCTGAGGCCAATGGACGCCCGCCAAGCCGCCCGCTAAGGGCGCCCCATGCGTACACTTTCCGACATTGCCGAAGAATACGAGTTCCTCGAAGGCGACGAACGCTATCGCCTGCTGATCGAACTGGGCCGCGAACTCGAACCCATGCCCGATGCGCTCAAGACCGATGCCACGCTGGTGCGCGGCTGCAGCGCGCAGGTCTGGGTCTATCCCACCGGCGAAGCGGACAAGCTGCATTTCATGGCCGACAGCAATGCCGCGATCACCAAGGGTATCGTCGCTCTGGTGATCTCGGCCGTGCAGGACAGGCCCGCTGCCGAAGTCGCCGGGATGGACGTCGCCGCGGCGCTGGAACCTTTCGATCTCAAGAACCAGCTATCGAGCAATCGCACGCAGGGCGTACCGAACATGATCGCACTGGTCCGCGAACACGCCGCGCGGATCGCCGAACAGTGAAATGAAGCGTCCGATCTACAAGGGCCTCGGCTTCCTGTCGGTCGGCCTCGGCGCAATCGGCGCGGCGCTACCGATCATGCCGACCGTGCCGTTCCTGCTGCTGGCGGTCTATTTCTTCGCCCGGTCCAGCCCGGAACTGGAGCAGAAAATCCTCGATCATCCGCATTGGGGACCTTACGTGAAAGACTGGCGCGAGCGGCGCGCGATCAGCCGTTCTTCGAAGACTATGGCGATCGGCGCGATGGCCACCGGCGCGGTGTTCACCTGGTACACGCTCGGCCACCCCTGGTACTGGATTTCCGTCGGTATCCTCGTGGTTTGCGGAAGCTGGATCGCCACCCGCAACGAGTGACTGGCGGAACCTGCCCGCGGTCGAAGTGTTGATAATTCAAACCGGTGGGAGGGCAGACGAAAGGACTTTTTCCCATGGCAATTATCATCCTGATCGCCACCATCCTGCTTCCGCCCCTTGGCGTTGCCGCCAAGCACGGACTGGGCGGAACCGCCCTGCTGAACCTGGTTCTCACGCTGCTGGGATATTTCCCCGGCCTGATCCACGGACTCTATGTGAATTACGCCAAATAGGCGATGCGCTTGCCTCACCGGATGCGCCGGGGCCTCAGGCTGCGGCGCTTTCGCGTACCACGGCGATGCCCGCCTCGCGCTGGCGCCTGAGTTCGGCCTTCAGCCTGGCAGGATCGCGCGCGAACACGAAGCCGAAGCTGACGCCGCCTTCCTTGCCGACAGTCGCATGGTGGAGCTTGTGCGCCTGCACCAGCCGCTTGGCATAGCCCTTCTTCGGCACCCATCGGAAATAGCGCTGGTGAACCAGCCCGTCATGCACCAGCGTGTAGATGATCCCGTAGAACAGGATGCCGAGGCCGATCCATGTGCCCGGCCACCAGGCGCTCGCGCCAAGGATCATTGGGCTGCCCACGGCGAACATCGAAATGCTCATCGCCGCGCCGACGATGGCGTAAAGGTCGTTCTTTTCGAGCAGCTTGTCGTGCGGCTCGTGGTGATCGCGGTGCCAGCCCCAGCCGAAGCCATGCATGATGTATTTGTGGCTCGCCCACGCGACCCATTCCATCGCAACCACCGTGGCGACGACGATCAGCGCTGGGGCGAGAAAATCCATCGCGGTACTATAGGTCGTTCGCAGTGGCAGGCAAAGCCCACCCGGCAGCCTAGTCGCCCTTGTAGCGTTCCTGCTTGCGCGGCATGCCAAAACAGCGTTCGGCCACATCGCGGTCGATCCGCGCCGGTCGCAGGCTCTCCGCATCGATGCAGCACCACATGCTCTGCACTTCGGCGAGCACTTCTTCGCCGCGGCGGATCACCGTATTGTAGAAACTGCGCGCACCGGCGATCTTCTCGAGCACCGTTTCGGCGATCACCTCGTCATTGAGGAAGGCCGGGCGGCGATAGGTGATTTCGTGCTTGAGCGCGACCCACGCCTTGCTCGCCACTTCTTCCGCCGGGGCCAGCTTCTGCCAATGCGCCAGCACCGTGTCCTGCACCCAGTTCAGGTAGCGCGCATTGTTCACGTGCCCCATGAAATCGATGTCAGAGGGAATAACTTTGATCGGAAAGGAAAACGGCTTTGCTGACATGAGTGTCAGTAAAGCAGAGAAAGGTTAAGTTTGGAAGACTCTGGATTTGCCTTTTTGCAGGAGCGTCCCAGCTGTCGCACTGTCTGCCGCGATGGCCAGCAAACCACGCACACTCTACGAAAAGATCTGGGACCAGCACGTTGTCGAACGGCTCGATGACGGAACCTGCCTGATCTATATCGACCGCCACCTCGTCCATGAGGTCACCAGCCCGCAGGCCTTCGAGGCGCTGCGGCTGTCGGGCCGCAAGGTGCGCCGCCCCGACCTCACTCTTGCCGTTCCCGATCATAACCTGCCGACCACCGCGCGCGTCGCGGCGAATGGTGCGCGCGTGCCGATCGAGGATTCGCAGAGCGCCGCACAGCTCGCCGCACTGGAGCGCAATGCCCCGGCCTATGGCATCGACTATATCGACGCGATCGCGCCCGAGCAGGGTATCGTCCATGTCATCGGTCCCGAACAGGGCTTCTCGCTGCCCGGCGCGACGATCGTCTGCGGCGACAGCCATACCGCCGCGCATGGCGGGATCGGTGCCCTCGCCTTCGGGATCGGGACGAGCGAGGTCGAGCATGTGCTGGCGACGCAGACGCTCCAGCTACGCCAGTCCAAATCGATGGAAATCCGGATCGAAGGCTCGCTCGGTCCCGGCGTCACGCCCAAGGATCTGATCCTGCACATCATCGGCGTCATCGGCACTGCAGGCGGTACCGGCCATGTGATCGAATATCGCGGGCAGGTGTTCGAGGAGATGAGCGTCGAAGGCCGCCTTACCGTCTGTAACATGAGCATTGAAGGCGGCGCGCGGGCAGGCCTGATCGCACCGGACGACAAGGTGTTCGACTATCTCGAAGGTCGTCCCTACGCCCCGAAGGGCGAGGAGTGGGATCGCGCCGTGGAATGGTGGCGCTCACTCGCCACCGATGAGGGCGCGCGCTTCGACAAATCGGTCGTGATCGACGCCGCCGAGGTCGAGCCCACGGTCAGCTGGGGAACCAGCCCCGAAGACGTCGTGCCGGTAGGCGGTATGGTCCCCGCCCCCGAGAGTTTCGCCGACCCCTCCAAGCAGGAAGCCGCGCGCAAGAGCCTCGACTATATGGGGCTCGAGCCGGGTACGCTGATCGAGGATATACCGGTCGAGAACATCTTCATCGGTAGCTGCACCAATAGCCGGATCGAGGATCTCCGCGCCGCGGCGGAGGTCCTGAAGGGCCGCACAAAGGCGCCGAACGTGCGCTGGGCCATCGCCGTGCCGGGATCGGGCCTGGTCAAGCGGCAGGCGGAAGCCGAGGGACTCGACCGCATCTTCACCGAAGCCGGCTTCGAATGGCGAGAACCGGGCTGTTCGGCCTGCCTCGCCATGAATCCCGACAAGGTCCCGCCGGGCGAACGCTGCGCTTCGACCAGCAACCGCAATTTCGTCGGCCGTCAGGGGCCCGGGGCGCGCACACATCTCGTCAGCCCCGCCATGGCCGCCGCCGCCGCGGTTACCGGGCGGCTTGCCGATGTCCGCAAGCTCGCCCCTTGCCATTCCGGCAGCGGCTGACCATTGAGGATAAATGACCAAGAAGCTTTCCGGAAAAGCCGCCATCGCCGGTGCCATCGGCTCCGCCGCAGTCGCCGCAGCATTGCTCTATGCCAACAAGCGCAAGGAGCGGAAGAAAGGCCCGAAGCAACCCGGCCCAATCCCCTCGGGAGAAAATCCCGAAACCGATTGAGGCTGCGTGTCAGAGGGGAGAGATACAAAGTGCCGAAAACCGCGTTCCTGACAGTCCTGCTGGCCGGAATCGCCATGCCCGCCAGCGCGCAGGAGGCACCGGATATCGAGCTGTGGCGGCTCGATTGCGGCACGCTCCAGCTCAGCGACAGCGAATCCTTCTCGGACACCCATCTCTATGACGGCCAGCCGCGCGAGCTGACCGATAGCTGCTATCTCATCCGCAACGGCGAAAAATACCTCCTGTGGGATACCGGTCTGCCGGACGCCCTCGTCGGCAGCTCGCAGACCTCGGGCGTCTACACCGTCACGGTCGGGCGTTCGATCGCGGACCAGCTGGGCGATCTCGGCCTGTCGTCGGCGGATATCGCTATGGTCGGCATCAGCCATTATCATTTCGACCACATTGGACAGCTTTCGGGCTTCCCCGCCTCAACCCTGCTGATCGGCAAGGGCGATTTCGATGCCGTCAAGGCGGCGGACGGCACAGGCAATGTCGATCCCGGACCTTTCGCGCACTGGCTGAAAGACGGAGGCGGCACGGTGGAACCGGTCGCAGGCGATCGGGATGTTTTCGGCGATGGCTCGGTCACGATGATAAATGCGCCCGGACACACGCCCGGCCACCATGCCCTGCTGGTACGCCTGCCGCACACCGGCAATGTGATGCTGACGGGCGATCTCTACCATTTCGAAGAGCAGATCGAGAATCGCGGCGTGCCGCAGTTCAACACCGATCGCGCCGATACGCTGGCTTCGATGCACCGCTTCGACCAGATGGCCAGCAACCTCGATGCAACCATCGTGATCCAGCACGAACCGCGGCAGATCCAGCGCCTGCCGATTTTCCCGGAAAGCGCGAAATAATGAAAGCCGTTTCGACCATCCATGGCCGCGCCATCCCGCTCGGCCTCAAGAATATCGACACCGACGTCATCATCCCCGCCCACTGGCTCAAGACGGTCAGCCGCGAAGGGCTGGGTAAAGGCGCTTTCGAGACCATCCGCGCCACTCCCGGCAATATCTTCGATGTCGAGGATTTTGCCGATGCACCGATCCTCATAGCGGGTGATAATTTCGGCTGCGGGTCGAGCCGCGAACACGCTGCATGGGCGATGCTCGACATGGGCCTCACTGCAGTGATCGCGCCGAGTTTTTCCGATATCTTCGCCGGCAACGCCTTCAAGAATGGCATTCTGGCGGTCGAACTGCCGCAGGAACAGGTCGACCGGCTGCTCGAAGTGGCCAAGGAACAACCGATCACCATCGATCTTGAGAATCAGGTCGTCACCACCCCGTTTCAGGACCGGTTCGAATTCCAGATCGACCCGTTCCGCAAACGCTGCCTGCTGGAAGGACTGGACGAGATCGGCCTGACGCTCGACAGCGAGAGCGAAATCACACGCCATGAACAGATGCGCGAGGGTGCAATGCCCTGGCTCGACAAACCAAGCAGGAGAGATGCAGCGTGAAGGCAGTCCTTTCGAAGGAGACCGGTGGCCCCGAAACACTTGTCGTCGAAGACATCGACGAACCCACCCCCGGCAAGGGCGAAGTACTGGTCAAGGTCGCGGCCTGCGCGATCAATTTTCCCGATACGCTGATCATCCGCGACATGTACCAGTTCAAACCGCCCCGCCCCTTCTCGCCAGGCGGCGAGATTTCCGGCACGATCGAAGCCGTGGGCGAAGGCGTTACCGACTTTAGGGTCGGCGACAGGGTTATGTGCGGGCTTGGCAATGGTGGCCTGCGGGAAAAGGTCGCGGTGGCGGCCGCGCGCCTGTTCAAAATCCCCGAGGGCATCGACCTCGTAAAGGCCAGCGCGCTGCTAATGACTTACGGCACGACGATCCACGGCCTGAAAGATCGCGGCGACATCAAGGAAGGCGAAACCGTACTGGTGCTCGGTGCTGCTGGCGGTGTCGGTCTTTCGGCCATCGAACTGTCCAAAGCCTATGGCTGCCGCGTGGTCGCCGCCGTTTCGACCGAGGAAAAGGGCGAAGTCGCGAAGCAACACGGCGCGGACGAAGTGGTGGTCTATCCCCGCGCACCGTTCGACAAGGATACGTCGAAGCAGCTGGCCAACGACTTCAAGGCGGCGGTCGGTCCCGATGGCGCGGACATCGTCTATGACATCGTCGGCGGCGACTATTCCGAACCCGCCCTGCGCGCGATCGCCTGGGAAGGCCGCTTCCTCGTGATCGGCTTTCCGGCGGGTATCGCCAAGATGCCGCTCAACCTCACCCTGCTGAAAAGCTGCGATATCCGCGGTGTCTTCTGGGGCGCGTTCACTGCGCGCGAGCCCGAGCGCAACCAGAAGAATATCGAGGAACTGTTCGGCCTGTGGAAGGCGGGCAAGATCGAGCCGCTGATCAGCGAAACCTACCCGATCGAGCGCGCCCATGAGGCCATCGCCAAGCTCGAGAACCGCGGGGCCATCGGCAAGCTCGTCGTGGTAATGGAATAACCGCCCTTGCAGGGCTTGGGGGCCGCGCCTATTCCGGCCCCCGAGATTCCATTCCGAGAGGACTGACATGACCGATTTCAAGGATCGCGAGCGCGGCGAGGAAGCCAAGTTCGCCTTCGACGAGGAAAATGCTTTCAAGATCGCTGCCCGCCGCAACCGGCTGGTCGGCGAATGGGCCGCAGGCCTGATGGGCCTGACCGCAGAAGAAACCGACGCTTACAAGAAGGCGGTCGTGCAGGCCGATTTCGAAGAAGCGGGCGATGAAGACGTGATCCGCAAGCTGCTGGGCGATCTGACCGCGGCCGAATGCGATGTCAGCGAAACCGACATCCGCGCCAAGCTCGAAGAATGCGCCATCGAGGCTCGCCGCCAGTTCATGACCGACCAGGACTGATATCATGCCGATGGCAGCCGAAGATATCGTCACGCTGATCGAAGAGGCGCTGCCGGGCGCGGTCGTGGAGATGCGCGACCTTGCGGGCGACAATGATCACTGGGCGGCCAAGGTCACGGCCCCGCAATTTGCGGGGCTGACGCGCGTCAAACAGCACAAGCTGGTCTATGACGCGCTGGGCGGACGCATGGGCGGCGAACTGCACGCCTTGCAACTGACCACCCAAGCCCCCACCTGATTCCCGGCAAGTTCAATTCAACGCAAAGGACGGACCCGATGTCCGACACCAACCAGCGCATCGCCGACATTGTCGGCGGCAACGATGTCGTCCTCTTCATGAAGGGCACCCCGCTATTCCCGCAATGCGGCTTTTCCAGCCGTGCAGTGGCGATCCTCGACCATTGCGGCGTCGCTTACGACAGCGTCGACGTCTTGCAGGACATGGAAATCCGCCAGGGCATCAAGGCCTATTCCGACTGGCCGACCATCCCCCAGCTCTATGTGAAGGGCGAATTCGTCGGCGGTAGCGATATCATGATGGAAATGTTCGAAGCCGGCGAGCTTCAGACCATGATGGACGAACAGCAGGTCGCGAAAGCATCCTGACGTTCCGTGGCGTCCTTCGTCGGGCCGCAGCGATAAACGGGAAAGGCCCGACCGGTGGGACAACCGGGCGGGCCTTTTTTGTATCGGGGGCGCAGGGTTTGGAGACCTCGGGTTAACGCACCCCCGCGAAGTCATGAACGGGACGCCCGATACCATGCACGGGCCGTGCCAGAACCATGCAAGCCAGTCTTTATGCGGCTTTCGATGGTTAATGCGATTTTCGCCTTATAGCTTAGTGTAAAATCTCCCGACACAGGGCCGCCTTTGCGCTTGGCAAGCTGCGCCCGCACCGGCACAAGATTTCCATGAACGAGCAAACCCAGAGCAGGGCCGATGGAATTCCCGCAGCCACTGTCGTAATCTTCCGCAACGCCGCCGAAGGTGGCGCGCCGCAAATCCTGATGACGATCCGCTCGCGCGAAATGGTGTTCGCAGGAGGGATGGCGGTGTTTCCGGGCGGCCGGGTCGACCCGGCCGACTTCGACCTTGGCGCCAGTGTGGGCGGTCCACTGGAGCCCGACGAGGCCGCGCATCAGGTCGCGGTGGTACGCGAAACGCTTGAGGAAACCGGGCTTGCCATCGGGCTGACCGGAGACATCGACGGCACGAAAGCGAAGGCCGCGCGTCAGTTCCTCCAGCAGACGGGCGAGCTTGCACCGGTGCTCGATCATTTCGGCTGGGCGCTCGATCTCGACCAGCTGGTGCCCTTCGCCCGCTGGTTCCCCAAGAACGAAAGTATTCCAAGGGTTTACGACACGCGCTTCTACCTCGCCGATCTCGGCACGGGGGCGGTTGAGATCGAAGCCGACCTGTCGGAAAACACGCATCTGTTCTGGACCACGGCCCAGGGTGCGCTCGACGCCGCGGAGAGGGGCGAGATCAAGATCATCTTTCCCACCCGCCGCAATCTGGAACGCCTCGCTCTGTTCGACAGTTTCGCCGCGGCAAAGACGCAGGCCGAAGCTATCCCGGTCCGCACCATCACGCCCTTCATCAGCGACACGGATGGCAAGTCATGGCTGCATATCGGTGAAGACCTCGGCTATCCCGTGACCGGAGAGCCGCTGGAAAGTGTAGCACGAGGGTAAAGCAGCCGACCCGGCCCGCGACGGTCGCGAAACCTCGGGCCTGACAGCGTGTGAGCTGCCCGCCCGAAATATGTTCCACCCGCTTCCCCGCCGGTGCGCAAGCGATGCCAGTTCCCAGCCGAGAACTGGTGGAATTGTAAACCAATTCGGCTAGGGTGGAGCCTTGGGGGACGCATGGTAACAATACGGGATGTTGCAAAGGCTGCAGGCGTATCGGTCGCCACCGCATCTCGCGCGCTCAACGGCATGTCGATCGTGACCGCCAAGACGCGCGAGAAGATCGAAGCCGCCGCTACCGAACTCAATTACGTGCCGCATAGCGGGGCGCGCAGTCTCACCCGGCGCAAGACCGATACGATCGGCGTGATCCTGCCCGATCTCTTCGGGGAGTTCTTCTCCGAGATCATTCGCGGCATCGATCTGGTGACACATCGTGCGGGCAAGAGCCTGCTGCTCGGCAACATGCATGGCAGCGCAGAAGAAACCGGACTTGCGATCCGGTCGATGCGCGGCCGGGTGGACGGGATCCTCGTCATGCCGCCGAACTCGCGCGCGGACACGATCGAGGCGGTGACGCGCGATATTCCGACCGTGCTCCTCAATGCGCAGGGGACCGATGCAACCACGCCCTTCGTCTCGGTCGACAATTACGCCGGTGCCCGCCTTGTAACGGATCATCTTATCGATCGCGGTGCGCGCAATATCGTCCATATCGCCGGTCCCGCCAGCAACCGCGATGCGCGCGAACGCCAGCGCGGCTATTGCGACGTGCTGGCAGAGAGGCTGGGCGACGGCAGCCCGCTGATACTCCCCGGCGATTTCCGGGACGATGCAGGGCGCAAGGCCGCCCGCCTGCTGCTGAACAGCGATATTCCGTTCGACGCGATCTTCGCCGGCAACGATATGATGGCGGTCGACCTCATGAGCGAATTGCGCGCTGCGGGCCGCGACATCGGCACGGATGTGCTGGTCGCCGGCTTCGACGATATTCCGCTCGCCCGCTATGTCACGCCGGGCCTGACCACCGTGCATTCGGACATCACGCGAGTGGGTTCGACCGCTGCCGAAATGATGTTGCGCATGATGAAGGGCGAGACGCTGGATCAGGGCGAAAGCCTCGTCATCGAACCGACGCTGGCGATACGGGGGTCGAGCGGGGGTCAGGCCTAAACGGCTCGTCTCACTCGAATTGCCGCTCGCACTACGACCGCATAGGGACGGTATGGCCCTCTTTTGCAAAACAATGGAGAAACATAGCGATGGACCGGTTCGCACGACTTGCCGCGCTGATTGTCGCAGCCATGCTCGCAACCGCCTGCGCCAGCCTGTCGCGACCGGCGTTGGCTGAAACGGCGCCCGTCACCGGACAGCATCCGCAGAAGAGTGTCGAGGAAGGCGGCTATAGCTATCAGCTGTTCGTACCGCGGACTTTCGATCCCGAGGCGCGGTGGCCGCTGATGATCTTCCTGCACGGTTCGGGCGAACGCGGTGCGGATATAGCGAAGGTCAAGGTCCACGGACCACCCAAGCATGCGGACCTCGATCCCGATTTTCCCTTCATTCTGGTGTCTCCCCTGCTCCCGGCCGAAGAGGATTGGGATATCGAGAAGCTCGAGGCGATCCTCGACCATATCGTGGAAACGATGCCGATCGATCGCGAGCGGATATATCTTACCGGGCTCAGCCGCGGGGGCCATGCGACCTGGCGCTGGGGCGCGCAGAGGCCCGACCTATTCGCTGCGCTGGCACCGGTGGCCGGTCGGGGCGATCCTGCAACCGCCTGCCAGCTGGTCGACACGCCTGTCTGGGCCCTGCATGGCGACCGCGACGATGTCGTCGTTCCCGAAGGCAGTTTCGCCATGGCGCGCGCGATCAGGGCCTGCGGCGGCCATCAGAGCAGGCTGACCATCTATCCCGATCTCGGCCATAATGCGTGGGATCCCGCCTATGCCGATCCCGAGCTATACCTGTGGCTGCTGTCGCACCGGCGGTCGGACGGTGATGAGTAGAGCGGTCGGCCCGCTCCTCTAAACGGAGCGGGCGTGTGCTTTCGGGCAACTATTCGACGTTGTTGGCGCTTACTCGGCAGGCTCTTCCAGCCAGCCACCGGCGAAGCCGATCCGTTCGAGACCCCGGCGGATATGCGGATTCTTGCGCATGGTTTCCCACACCAACCCGCTGCGATGGTTTTCCATCATCGCCAGTATCGGTCCCTGATCGATGCCCAGATGATCCTTCGCCACCCAGCCCTTCACCGGATCGGTTTCTCCCGTACGCGATCCCGCCTCGACGAAGGTGAAGCTGGGGTTGATCGCGTCCCTGAAGCCGTATTCGGTATAGAAACGATCGCCGTATTTCGCCTTCATGTTCATAAGCGCAGGGATGGTGATTTCCGGGGCGAAGGGGATCGAGCCACCCGCGGCAGTGGGCACGATCGTGCCGTCATCGACTTCGCGGATCGCCGATACGCCGCGCGCCATATAGGTGAAGAAGGTGCGCGACTGGCCGTTGACGCTGTATTCGTCCTTCGAATATTTCGGCCCGTCCGAGGCAGTCCAGCCCCAGATATCGCCGGAATAATCCTTCCAGTCGTGCGGATTGTCGGCCCCATAGGCCTGCTGGCTCAGGGTCGCGCGGCGACTGTTCTCGAAATAATCAATGCCCTTGCCGCGCATGAATTCGTCCTGGATGCCGCGGAAGTCGATCCAGACATGGCTGTATTGATGACCGAAGAGCGGTTCGAACTGGAGATGCTCGTAGCCATAATACGTGCCCCAGTCCTTTTCGAGGTCAGCAGCCCAGCCCTTGTCCCAAGCATCTTTGCCGACCGGATGCGTGGGCGAAGCGAGCGCCAGCACATAGACCAGCATGCCCTCATTGTAGCCGATCCAGTCGGACTTGCCCCAGCCTTCCTCGGGCTTCCAGCCCATGGCGATGCCGTGCGAGTTATCGAGGTTGATCGCCTGCGTGCCGGTGGTGTTGCGTTGCGCCCAGTCCCATTCGACGCGGCGATAGATCTTTTCCGCGAGATCGCGGACCTCGGCCTCGACCGGATCGTCGCGGTCGAAATAGCTCTGCGCAAACAGCGCGCCGCCAAGGAACAGCGTCGTATCGACGGTCGAAAGCTCGGTCGTGGCGTGGCGCGTGCCGTCGTCATATTTCAGGAAATGGTAGAAGAAGCCCTTGTGCCCGGTCACGCCGCTTTCCTCCGAGCCCTGCGGCGCATTCCAGTAGAAGGCGAGGCAATCGCGCGTCCGGCTGGCCGCCTCCGCGCGGCTGACATAGCCACGTTCGGCACCGATTCCATACGCCGTCAGCGCGAAGCCGGTGGCTGCGATGGACGAAAAGGTCCGACTGGGCCAGCGGTCAGGCGCAAGGCAGCGCTCGGTATCGGTAGTGTCCCAGAAATAGCGGAAAGTGCGCTGGGTCAGGTCTTCGGAGAAAGTTTCGGTTTCATTCGCAGGAACCGGCCCCCTGTCCGCGATGACCGGGTCCGAGCCGGATTGCACAGAGGTACATCCTGCCAGGGCCAGTTGAAAAGCGACGGCAGCGAAAACAAAGGGTCTCATAGACTATCCGAATTGTTGGGGTGAGCCGCGAAGGTGAGGACTCCGCGACTCATCCTGTGCGACCCGATCAGAACTCGAAGCCGACCGAGAGCTTGACTGTCCGTGGCGGATTGCCGCCGATGGAAAAGCTGGCAAGATCACCGAAATCGCCGTTTCCGTCGTTCGGATTGTCGTCCCGCGCGTTCCCATTGTAGCTGGTGTAGTTCTTCCAGTTGAAGACGTTGAACACGTCCACCCGGACCCAGAGTTTCGATTCGTCCGTCAGGAACGGCATGGTGAAGTTCTTCCTGAGCGCGATGTCGACCTGGCGCTTCTGCCATTCGTCGAAGATCAGGATCGGGCCGGGATTGGTGTAATTGGTATAGGTCCCGACGATCAGACGTTCGCCTGTAACCGGGTCGTTGGTGAAACCGCTGATATAGGTCGGCGATTGCAGCAGAAGCTTGCCTGAAATCACCATGTCCCACGGCAGATCGGCGCTGCCCGCCATGACGAAGCGATGCTTCGACACACCGCGCGACGGGAGGAAGGGATAATCCTCCGTCGAGGGGAAATCGAGCGAGAAGGTCTGCCCGAATGCCCGGTTTTCTTCCGCATCGGTGTAGGTGTAGGTGGCCGTAAGGCTCCACGGCGAGGTCGGCGAGTACCGCTTTACGAGCTTCAGATAGGCCGAATCCGAATTGGTCTCGAGACCATTCGTGCCGATAATAATGCTACCGCGCCCGGGAGGGGCAAAGCCGAAGGGCGAATTCTGCTGGACCGGCGCCGGTTCGAAGAAGGAGCCATCCGGTCGCCGGTTGCCCAACAGCCACGCAAAGCCATCGCGGCTCTCGATATGCGAATAGCCGATTTCGGCATTGAGCAGACCGAAATCCCTCCTCAATCCGAGGCTGAACTGGTCGGAATAGGGGACCTTCAGGTCGTTATCGATGAAGCGCAATTCCTCACCTGCCGCCGGGCCGATCGAAGCGACGAGCTGCTGGCGCCCTGCTTCCGTCAGGTAAACCGGATCCCACGGCACGCAGGTCGGCGACGGAGTACAGTCGTTTCGCGTGTCGCCCGGCACCTGGAACCGGAACCTGCGCGTCGTGAAGCCGCCGCGGCTGACTTCCTGCTGCAGGAAGTCGAACTGGTTGCGATCATAGGATCGGCCATAACCGCCGAACAGCACGAACCCGTTTGCCGGATCGATCTCGTAGCTGAAGCCGATGCGCGGCTGGAACGCTCCGGTGAAAGTGCTCCGCTCCGTGCCGGTAGAGATATAATCGTTGATGTCGTAATCGGCATTCTGGAGGTTGGGATAATTGCCCGGCGATATCGCATCGAGCGATGCCTGCGTTGTCACGAAATTGACGAAAGACGGCGTCCGGTCGTAATCCCAGCGTATGCCGAGATTCAGCATGAGCCGGTCGGTGACCTGCCAGTCGTCCTGAATGTAAAGGCCGAGCTGGAAATTGTCCGAGGTCACGACGGGGTCGGCGCCCAGGCCGCCATCGGAGCCGAAATTCAGCGCATAGGGAATCTCGTCGTTGAACGCGGCTCCATTATACTCGGTATTGTAGATGAATTCGGGATTGAACAGGTTGAGCTGCAGGCTGTTGAGCTTCACCCATTTCGCTTTCACGCCCGCCTTGATCGTATGGGCATCGAACCCGATCCAGGTGAAATCGTTCTGGATGCCGTAGCCCTTCTGTCCCTTGTCCTGGTAGTTGCCGCCACCGCCGGTCCGGAATATCTGGGCGCCATTGGCATCCTGATACACAAAGGCATTTTCAAACGTGCGCGGCGTGGGAAACCAGGAAGCATTTTCATAGGTCAGCTTCAGGTCGTTGATCCAGTTGTCGGCGGTATGCTCCCACCGCAACAGGCCGCGCCACTCCTCCACATTCAGGTCGATGGCGGTGTTCCGGAGATTCGAGCCGGAATTGATACCGTCGCCGGTCTCCTTGCGATATTTCAGCGATGCCTGGAACAGGTCCGAAGTGTTCGGAGCGAAATCGAGTTTGCCGAAATACAGGTCCTCGTTGAACCGGCGACTGAAACCGCCAAACTCATCGTTGAATCCGGCGGGAATATTGCCGGTATTGTTGCTATCTCCCGGCAGGATATCGAGCGGGCGATCGATGCGTTTGCCCTCATAGGTAGCGAAGAAGAAGAGTTTATCCGGGACGATCGGGCCGGCCAGCGAGACACCGAACTGCATGTCCTTCGCGGGGGTTTTCTCGATCTCGTCCTTTCTGCTCCTGTCGCGGGGCGTGCCATCGTAGATTTCCAGCGGCGTCGCGGATCTCAGATGCTCGTCGGTATATTCAAAGAAGGCTTCTCCATGAAATTCGTTCGTGCCGGAGCGCGTGACCGCAGTAATTGCGACCGAACTGACCTGGTCGAACTCGGCCTTGTAGTTGGATGTCAGCACCCGGTATTCACCGATTGCCGATTGCGGGAACGGATTGCCTTCGCTGCTGTCCTGACCGGTAACGCCGTTCTTCAGCACATAGTCCTTCTGGCCGACGCCATCAATGAAGATGTTGACGGTACGGCTGTCCTGCGCGCCACCCTGAATGCGTGACTGACCGGCACCGTTCGTTTCGAACTGCACACCCGGCGCAAGGTCCGCAAAAGCGAGGAAGTTACGGTTCGACTGAGGAAGGGTTTCAATCTCACGCTGGGTGATGTTCAGGCCAACCTCGCCGCCTTCCATCGTCCGGATGCGATCACTTGTAACGACGATCACGTTGCCGCCGGCAGGCGCCTCGGCCACATCCGTATCCGTATCCGCGGGAGCCGGCTGCAGGTCTTCCGGTCCGAAATCGAGTACGGCGTCCTGTGCCACATTGAGAGTGAATTCGTCGGTGCTGACCACGCCGTCCGGCGTAGTCAGTTCGAGCCGATAGGTGCCAGGACGCAGCGAGGCGAAATTGTAACGTCCGTCGGCGGACACCGTCACGCTACGCCGGACGCCAGTAGCGACTTCTACCGCCGCGACCTGGGTAATCTGGGTTTCAGCAGTAACTCTACCGCGCAGAGATGCGTTCGATTCCTGAGCGTGGGCCGGTGCGGCCAATCCTATTGCAAGTGCGCCGCCTGCGGTGCCGAGGGCCAGGGCAGCAGCCATCCGGCGTGCCGAAAAATTACGAACCATGCCGATCTTGTCGGTCATACAAATCCTCCCCGATATGCGGCCATTGTTGCGGCCGTCACGCTTACAAACGCCAGCCGGCGGCTGGACGAATCAAATTTACCTGAAGGGTTGTAACCGGTTTCATATCGGCTGTATAGCCTTGCTTCACAACAGCGAGTCCCGCAGCCATGGATTGGCACAGCCGGGACGCACGCGCATGGAATTGGGAGGAAACATGAATCGCTCGGTACGCAACCTCATGCTTGGCGTTGGCGGGCTTGCCCTCGCCGGCTGCGCCACTGCCGGATCGCTCGATCAGGCAGCGCAGACCAGTTCCGCTCCTGATAGATCTGCCGTGTCCATCGCGCCGGCCCAACCCGCCTGGGCGGCGCGCGATGCGGAAATGGACCGGTTTCTCGACGAGCTCATCGGCAAGATGACGCTGGAGGAAAAGGTCGGCCAGCTGACGCTGCTCACCAGCGACTGGGAATCGACCGGCCCGACCATGCGTGAAGGCTACAAGCAGGACATCGCGGCTGGCCGGGTGGGCTCGATCTTCAATGCCTACACCGCCGGATATACGCGCGAACTGCAGAAGATGGCGGTCGAAGGCACGCGGCTGAAAATTCCGCTGTTGTTCGGTTACGACGTCATCCACGGCCACCGCACGATTTTCCCGATCTCGCTCGGAGAAGCGGCGAGCTGGGACATGGATGCGATCGAGAAATCGGCGCGTGTGTCTGCCGCAGAAGCCTCGGCGGAAGGCATCCACTGGACCTTCTCGCCTATGGTCGACATCGCGCGCGATGCGCGTTGGGGCCGCATTTCCGAAGGCGCCGGCGAGGACGTCTATCTCGGCAGCCGGATCGCCCGCGCGCGCGTACACGGGTATCAGGGCGACGACCTCAGCGCGGTCGATACCGTACTGGCTACCGCCAAGCACTTTGCCGCCTATGGCGCGGCACAGGCGGGGCGCGACTATCACACGGTCGACATTTCCGAACGCACGCTGCGCGACACGTACCTGCCCCCGTTCAAGGCTGCGGTAGACGAAGGCGTCGCCACCTTCATGACCTCGTTCAACGAATATGATGGCGTACCTGCCAGCGGCAGCAAGTTCCTGCTGACCGATGTGCTGCGTGACGAATGGGGCTTCGACGGTTTCGTGGTTACCGACTACACCTCGATTAACGAGATGGTCCCGCACGGCTACGCGAAGGATCTGGCGCAAGCGGGCGAACAGGCGCTCAATGCTGGCGTCGACATGGATATGCAGGGCGCCGTGTACATGGAAAACATGGTGAAATCGGTCGAGGAAGGTCGGGTGAGCCAGGCCAGTGTCGATCGCGCCGTGCGCCGTATCCTGGAGATGAAATACCGCCTCGGCCTGTTCGAGGACCCTTATCGTTATGCCGATCAGGCACGGCAGGAAGCCACGCTCTACAAGCCCGAATTCCTCAAGGCCGCGCGCGACGTGGCGCGCAAATCGATGGTCCTGCTGAAGAACGAAGGCAATGTCCTGCCCTTGGCGGCCAGCGCCGGAAAGATCGCGGTGATCGGCCCGCTCGGCAACAGCAAACCCGACATGATCGGTAGCTGGGCCGCTGGGGGCGATCGCCAGACCCGACCGGTGACCATTCTAGAAGGCCTGCAGGCGCGCGAGGGCGTCACGGTCGAATACGCCAAGGGCGCGAGCTACGAATTCGCCGACCAGGGTAAGACCGATGGCTTCGCCGAAGCGCTGGCGCTGGCCAAATCATCCGACGTGGTCGTCGCCGTCATGGGCGAGAAATGGGACATGACGGGCGAAGCGGCCAGCCGCACCTCGCTCGACCTGCCCGGCAACCAGCAGGCACTGCTCGAACAGCTCGTCGCTACCGGCAAGCCGGTAGTGCTGGTAATGATGAGCGGACGGCCGAATTCGATCACCTGGGCGAACGAGAACGTCCCCGCCATCCTCCACGCATGGTATCCCGGCACGCAGGGCGGCCACGCGGTCGCCGATGTGTTGTTCGGGGACTACAACCCGTCGGGCAAGCTGCCGGTCACCTTCCCGCTCAATGTCGGCCAGGCGCCGATCCATTACGACATGAAGAATACCGGTCGCCCCATCGAACTGGGCGAGCCGGGCGCGAAATACGTCTCGCGCTACCTCAATACGCCGAACGACCCGCTATACCGCTTCGGTTACGGGCTCAGCTATACCAGCTTCGGCTATTCTCCGGCGACGCTGTCCGCCGCGTCGATGGTCGCGGGCGGGTCGATCACGGCCAGCGCCACCATTACCAATACGGGCGAGCGTGCGGGCGAGGAAGTGGTCCAGCTTTACGTTCGCGATCTGGTCGGTTCGGTCACTCGCCCGGTGCAGGAGCTAAAAGGCTTCGAGAAGATCATGCTCCAGCCCGGCGAAAGCCAGACCGTGTCCTTTACCCTCCACCCCCAGGACCTCGCCTTCACCCGCGCCGACATGTCGCACGGGTGGGAACCGGGCGAGTTCCAGCTCTGGATCGCGCCATCTTCCGGCGCGAGTGCGAGTGCTCCGGCAACCTTCTCCCTGACGGAGTAATCGCATGAACCTCCCCGGCCCCTTCACCCCCACCGCCCTCGCGCTGCTGGCCTCTGTCGCTTCGGCCGGCTGCGCGACGATGGAGGCCGGGGAGGTTCACCCTGTCAAAGCAGAGGCACCTGCCACCAAATCGCGTCCCAATATCATCTTCATCATGTCCGACGATCACGCGCAGACCGCGATCTCGGCCTATGGCACGGAGATCGGCAGGCTTGCGCCGACTCCCAATATCGACCGGATCGCGGCCAATGGCGCGCTGTTCGAAAACAGCTATGTCACCAACTCGCTCTGCGGGCCCAGCCGGGCGACGATGCTGACCGGGCAGTTCAGCCATATGCATGGCTTCACCAAGAACGGGCAGAAGTTCGACAATTCGTCCTGGAACTGGGTCCGGGAACTGGGCCAGTCGGGCTACCGCACGGCGCTGTTCGGCAAATGGCACCTCAACTACTCGCCCGAAGGTGCCGGGATAGGCGACTGGGCCGTGCTCGACGATCAGGGCAAATACTACAATCCCGACATCATCACCCCGACCGGGCGCAGCGTGGTGGAAGGCTATGCATCGGATATCGTCACCGATTACAGCATCGACTGGCTGGAGAAGAATGCCGGGTCGGACGAACCCTTTGCCATCCTCATCCATCACAAGGCGCCGCACCGCAATTTCATGCCCGCGATCCGCCATTTGCAGAAATATATCGGCACTGAATTTCCCGTGCCGACCAATTATTTCGATCACTATGACGGTCGCCCCGCCGCCGCCGCGCAGGAAATGAACATCTACCGCGACATGTATGAGGGCCACGACCTCAAGATGACGACGGAAGAGGGTTCGACGGAACTCCGCTTCAACCCCTGGACCGACGATTTCGACCGCATGACTGAGGAACAGCGCGACGCCTATTTCGGCGCGCTCCAGCCCGGCAACGACGCGATGAACGCCGCCGATATGAGCGAGCGCGAAATGGCGATCTGGAAATACCAGCGCTATATGGACGAATATCTCGGCACAGTCGCCGCGGTCGATGAAAGCGTGGGCCGCGTGCTCGACTGGCTGGAGGCCTCGGGACAGGCGGACAACACCATTGTCGTCTATACCTCGGACCAGGGCTTCTACCTTGGCGAGCATGGCTGGTTCGACAAGCGCTTCATGTACGAAGAAAGCCTGCGCACGCCGCTGGTGATGCAATTTCCCGGCCATATCGCGCCCGGGACACGGGTGAGCGTGCCGGTGCAGAATGTCGACTACGCGCCGACCTTCCTCGATTATGCCGGTCTGTCAGGCCGCGACACGATCCAGGGCCATAGCTTGCGTGAAGTGGTCGATGGTAGCCCGCCCGCCGATTGGCGCGAGGATATCTATTACCACTATTACGAATATCCCGGCTTCCACTCCGTCCGCGCGCATTACGGCGTGAAATCCGGCCGGTACAAGCTGATGCGCTATTACGGCGACATCAATCAGTGGGAATTCTACGACCTCGAAACCGATCCGGACGAGATGACGAACCGCATCGACGATCCGGCTGTGCAGACAATCGTCGCGCGGATGAAGGACCGGCTGGAGGCGCTGCGCCAGCGCTATGCCGACAGCGATGGCCCACCCGTCAACGCCCCGCTAATGCTCGCCTCCGCTATCGAAAAGGGCCGCCGCGATGCCGAGGCAGCAGCGGGCGCCGGCCATCACGCGCATCATTGAGCGTGCGGCGGGAGGTTATTTACGCTCACCTTCTCGCGAAAACCGCCGATCACAAAAAATTTGTGTAGTCGATGGCCGGTAGCATGCGGCACATGATGGCAGGCTTATCCCTCTGCAACCCGACACATCACTGACCATGACCGATGCCTCACTCGATGACTTAAACGATGCGGAACGCCGCGTGCTGCGGCTGCTTGCCGAAGGGCACACCATAAAAAGCGCCGCCGGAGTAATCGGGTCGACCCAGGCCGCATTGAACGAGCGGCTGCGCGAGGCACGTCGCAAGACGGGAATGGGCAGCAGCCGTGAACTGGCAAGGGAGCTCAAGGCACAGGAAAATCGTGACGATTTAATTGAGGTTGAAGAAGAAAATTACAAACCCTCATCTGTTGCTCCAGCGGATGCCTTTTCCCGGCGCCGTCGTATAGGAGTGACGATCATGACTATCGCTGCAATTGCAGTCGCGGGAGCTCTTGCGCTGACTTCGCAGCCCACGACCGAAGCGTTGGACGATCCGTTGATCGACCGCCCTCTTCCGAGCGGAGTGAGCCCTAAGGAATTCCATGCACGTGTACGAGCGGAGAACCGTGACGCCGCCTGGGCTGGCCGGGCCGAAACAATCCTCCGTTACCGCTATGAAGCCATTCCATATGTCGGTGAGGCGGACAACGAACTGCACATCCGATGCAGCACGACAATCTGCGAGGTTGCAGGTACGCTACCTCGCGTGTCGGGCGACAACGATCGTGCGGACGTGAAGGAATATCCAGTAAACGCTACGGTGAGAGAGCTTCAGGCGCATACCCTTTTCGAAGAATTGCAGGAGGAAGGTCTCGCCTTCGAAACTTTCGTCCTGGCATCGACGACTGCCCAGCCAAAGCGTCCCGTTTTCTTTTCCTATTTCACCAGAAATAAACATTAAAACTGCACGTCATTGCCCGTGACGACGAAAGGATTTTCCTACATCGCTACAGTCCCATAAGGTACCGGCGGCTCTTTTATATCGTCGACCATCGAATGCGCAACGCTACCGAGGCTGGGCAGTTCAATCGTTCAGGTTCAGGCACCGCGATTTCGCGTGAACTTTGTGTGAACTTTGCCGTGATGCAAGGCTCATTCCGCCGGACGCAGCGCAAGCGCGAAACCACCTCCTCTTTCCATCGTCAGCAGCAGCGTTTCACCGCTACGCACTTCGCGGGTTTCGCGCACCATGGAAAAGCGATCGCGGTCGATCCCGCCACTCTCGCCGTCGCGCCAGATTTCCGCGGTGTAACGCTTACCCTTGGGCAGGAAGGACAGGTCGATAGGCACTTCGCGGCGTTCATCGTCGGTAACGCCGCCAATCCACCAGTCCTGGCCACCGCGGTGCTGGCGCGCGACCACTGCATATTCACCGATCTCGCCCGCAAGCACCTTCGTGCGTTCCCAATCGACCGGCACCTGCTCGATAAAGGCCAGCGCATCGGGATGTTTGGCGTAGTTTTCCGGCAAGTCGGCCGCCATCTGGATCGGCGAATAGATCACGACGTAATCCGCTAGCTGGCGCGCCAGCGTGTTGGGGATCGGGCGACCTTCACGACCCTCGAGGCTGACGATCCCCGGCGTCAGGTCGAACGGGCCGGACAGCATGCGGGTGAACAGCAGGGTCGGTTCATGACTGGGCGGATTGGGTGGCTCGCCCCAAGCATTGTACTCGGTCCCGCGCGCGCCTTCGCGGCTGACAAGGTTCGGATAAGTTCGCCTGAGGCCGGTATCCTTGATCGGCTCGTGCGCATTAATCGCGATGCGGTGTTCGGCAGCCCGCTCCGCCACGAGGACGTGATGGCGGGCCATGTACTGTCCGTCGTGATATTCCCATTGTTCGGTACCATCCGGATCTTCGCGCAGCACCATGCCCGCATCGGCCACATAACCGGTCTTCACCGAATGGACGCCATAGCGCTGGTAGTAGTCGAAGGCGGCCTCGAGCTGGCGTTCGTAAAGGCCTGCGTTGCCGGCGGTTTCATGATGGCCCATGATCTCGACGCCTTTTTCACGCGCATAGGCGGCGATGCGGTCCATGTCGAAATCGGGATAGGCAACCGCGAACTGGAAATTGCGTCCGCTCTCGCTCCACCAGCCCTCGTTCCAGCCTTCGACAAGGACGGAGCCGAAGCCATGTTCAGCGGCGAAATCGATATATTCGAGCACGTTCTCGGTTGTGGCACCGTGCTTCGGACCGGCGTTCCAGCTCCATTTGTCGAGATGCATCCCCCACCAGATGCCGACATATTTGTGCGGCTTGACCCAGCTCACATCGCCCAGCTTGTTGGGTTCGTTGAGATTGAGGACGATGTCCGAAGCAGCGTAGAGCGCGGGAGCGTCCTCGCCGATCAGGATGGTGCGCCAGGGCGTCTCGAACGGAGCCTCGCGCCGCACCTTCCACGGTTGTGAGGATGGGGCGAGCCGGGTGCGGAACCGCTGGCCTTCGATCCGTTGCAGCCAGAACGCTGAATAGTCGACCAGCGCCGCTTCGTGGATCGCGATATGCAGCCCGTCCTTGCGCCGGAACGTGATCGGCGAATGGGCTGTGCCTACCTGGTTGGCGGGTGTATGGTTGTAGAGATATTCGTAGCGGTTCCACTCGCCCCCGGGGATCCACCACGCCTCCGCTTCGCCGGAAATGGCGAACTCGGTCAGCTCCTCGTCGATCATGACATAGGCGAGTTGCGCCTGCTCCGGAAAAGCGAAGCGGAAACCGACGCCACCATCGAAGACACGCACGACGAGGTCGATGCGACGCTTGGTCCTACCCTGCTCGGTCATAGGCACGCGCATTTCGTTGTACCGGTTCACCACCAGCCTGCTCTCGCCCCACGGCTGCTCCCATGTCTCGTCGACACGCGATCGCACCGCGTCGCCCAATTCCACGCCACTGCCCCACTTCCCCGCGCCGCGGAGCATGAAGCCAAGCTGCGATGCATCGATCACCGGATTGCCATCGCGATCGACCGAATAGATTGCCTTTTGGTCCGCGGTGGTCAGCACAAAGCACAGGCGGCCATCGGGCGAACATTGCCGATGCGCTGCATTATCCTGAGCGCCTGCACTCTCGAACGGCAGGAACAGCGTGAGCAGCGCGGCGAACAGCGCAAACGCGCTCTGATTGCGTAACAGGGACCCGATCATCTCTACCTCCGGACACGTGCGCTAGTCGCTATGGCCATGCGGTGCCAGAAATTTCGTGCAACCGGTTACATTCTTGGGTATCCGGATAATCCGACAGCCCGTCCGAACCTTTGGCGGCGCTGATAGCGAGAAGAGAAAACCCGGGTTTCTTGTGTTACACCGGGTGTCAGGGAGAGAATTGAGATGGCCTTAGCCCCCGATGTTGCATCGAGCACGGATCCTGCGCCGGTGGAGGATGGGGGCAACGGCATCGATGCGCCGGGCCTCAACTATTTCGTCTTCGGCCTGTTCTTCATC
>Ga0310345_10001224_pt1 | contig 29822 bp, 29 predicted proteins | sample HC15DNA20500_MG_FD_204667 | JGI IMG/M metagenome (GOLD analysis project Ga0310345, IMG submission 204667) | Marine microbial communities from station ALOHA, North Pacific Subtropical Gyre - HC15-DNA-20-500_MG | ecosystem: Environmental > Aquatic > Marine > Oceanic | place: Pacific Ocean: North... | reverse complement strand
CGCTATCTGATTCGCAGTAAAACCTAGCGACCGCATCCGCTGGCGTGACGCGGCGATTAGCGACTGGCTGCCGCTCTTTAGGGCCGTTTGGTATTCGCGCTGCGCAGTCTCGAGCTTGGGGGAGAATAATTCGTACAGCATCTGGCCGGAGTCAACCGCGCTGCCGACGGTCTTGACAGCCAGTTTCTCGACCCAGCCGTCGGCGCGCGTATTGATGCTGGTAATAGTGTCCTCGTCGTAGGTGACATAGCCCACAGTTTCGAGGCGATTAGAAAGTGCACCTTGTTGTACTTCTTCCGTGCGAACACCCAGATTGTTCACGACCGCAGGACTTATCTTGACGTCGCTCGATTCCCCGTTTTCATCTTCACTTGCGTAAACCGGCACCAGATCCATACCCATGGGTGACTTGCCCGGTTGGTCGCGGCGAAAATTAGCGTCCATTGGTGCTTTCCAATACAGCACTTTGCGCTCGCTCGCGGATGAATCGGTCGCGGCTTTCGAACTTGAGCCTGCTAATGTCACATCGCGTGAGCCGATTTCGTAGCCGAGAAATATTGCAAGTGCGAACAACACGAGTGTCGCGGTAAACCATCTGAAATTTTTCATGAGCCATGTGCTCTTTTTTGTGTTGCCCCGTAACCGAAGTCTTGCTGCGGGTTCGGCCGGGTGATGTCGGTAAATGGGGCTTTCGTTTGCTGCGGTTTGTGCGCTGTGGTCGCCGAGGTCTCGTGTTGGCACATCAGGCGAACCAGCATGCGCCGTCTGATCGAGGTTAATGCGTAGTTAATTCGCTCCTTCGGCGTTACATGTCTCATTGAAAGAACATGTCGAGGTTGAAGCGAGTATCCGAGTGCGTTGCATTCATATGGGTGCCCGACCAGCGTGCGATTTGTGCACGTGCCGAAAAATAGTCGGTTCTTGCTCTTTCAAGATTCAGATCGACCTCTAACTGTTTTTCTTCCGCAGTTACTACGTCGAGAAAAGAGCCGTCGCCGGCACCATAAGCAGCGCGCGCGGCGCTAAGGTTGGCCCGGGCAAGCGGGGCAAGCTTTCCCTCGTAGAGATTGATCGTGTGTTCAGCCTCTTCAGCTGCAGCGTAGGCTCGCTTCAGTGCGCTAAGCAGTTCCGAGCGTTGGTCTTTGAGCTCGAATTCCCTTTGCATGAGCTGAGCCCGCGCTTCATTGAGCTGAGCCCGGTACTTGCCGCGGTCCAAAGGCAAGCTTAGCCCCACCCCGACCACCCAGCGTTTTTCTGCCGCATCCCACAAACTGTTGTAGCCCCCGAACACTTTGAAGTCCGGGTAGAACGCCTTGCGCGCGAGCGCTTCGCGGTCTTTGTGCGCGGCGATTTCTTTTTCGATCCTTACCAGCACGGGATGCGATGACATCGCTTCTTTGCGTAGCACATCGTATGTGCGCGTCTTGCCCAACGCAGGGAGGGCGGGAGGCGGGGCAAGCGCAGCGTTCGGCGAACGCGTCATCAGCCGATTGATTTTTGCCCGGACATCACTTTGCAGACGCTGAAGCTTGATGGCTTGGTGTTTTAGGCGTTGGCGCTGTACGGCTGCCTGAAGGAGATCGTGTTGTCGACCTAGTCCAGCTGCATAGCGGCTCTCAGCCACGTCGTACAGATCCTCTAGCAGCTTTTGGTTTGCGTTGTTTATTTCAAGCGCACGGTGTACGTAGCGCCAGTCGGCGTAAAGAGTGCGAGTTGCGGCTGCCAAACGTAGGCGCAGGGACGCGACATCTTGGCTCGCGGCTTGCGCGTCTTTGCGAGCCGCGTCGGCTCGCAAGCCTAGAGTTCCAGGCCAGGGTATCTCCTGGGATATCTCGACCCTGACATTCGGCCCGCGCGTACGGCCCGCCGGGGTGTCGAGGCCGTCGAGGGTTTCTGGCGCGACCGCAGCGGACAGTCGCGGATCAGACAGTGACCCGGCGGGTGTTACCCGTGCCTCGGCGGCAAAAACCGAGGCCTGCAAGGCTTGTATTCCGGCGTTCTGTCGCAACACCGTGTCAACTAGTTCTTCAACGTCGAAATGTTTCGTTGATGGTTGTCGATCTTGGGCGAAGGCTGATGCCGAGCCGATGACAGACGATATCGCCAGTAACAGGAATGTGAAAAAAGACACCGCTAGACCCAGGCGCGTGGGCACGGGTTTAGACAGAGGCAGCGCCTCCGCCAAAGGGCTGATGGCCATGATTGATCTCCAAAACTAAGGAAGCAGGACGCATTTGAGTGCGCATCCCACGGTCTTGACTTAGCTTTGAAGTAGTCTCGGCGGTCGGAGCAATGTGGCCCGATAAGCAGCGCTAGGGGAGGTCGCGCATGCGACGGTTCGGGAATGCTCCCGAGGAGTCGCCGGGAGCACCGGTTGCGTGTGGTTTGCCACTCCTATGCATCCCGAGGCGCAGGGCGCTTGGCAAGCAAGGGCGTCTAAACAGTCCAATGCCGCGTTTTCGTCTGCGTTGTTCTGAGAGACGATGGAAGTAGGCGGAAAGACCGTGCGGGTGCGGACTTGAGAATCGCTCGCATCAACGCTGCTCGCTGCCAACGGTGCAGACGCCGCCAACAGTACTGAAAGCAAAAGATAGACAAGGAACGATTTCAAAGTCGACATTGATGGTGGCTAAATCTGGATTAAGTTTAGGGCCGAACCATAGTACGGAGTCAATCGATTGGCTCCCGATTTTGGTTTTAAACCAGCCCTTTGGCTTATTGGTGTGATGGGCCGGCATCATAGAAACCTTTTGACCCCTGGGTGAAACCCACACTTGCTACAGCATAAAAAAACAAATGCCCGCGGCTGGGGCGGGTTCAGAAAATATCAGGCGTGCGGTCATCACATAGCTCATACTGGATTCTCAAAGCCGTTGACGGCCCGTGGAATGCCAATGTCGCTAAATAGAGCTAGGCCGGGTTCTGCAATATTTTGCGTTAGGTTCGGCGGCTGACCTCGGAAGCGGTGATTACGGCGCCGAACTGGCGGTTCACGATGGGGATACCGTTATAGGAGTGCATCCCGATACGGATATTGGCCTGCGTTAGCGTTCGCGCATCGTTGATGCCATCAAAAACCATGAGGAGGCGCGCTGCATCGCACACTGGCGCTCGGCCTTCTGGCCGAGGGCCAAACCTGAATACGTGGCGTTGATCCGCGCGTGCGCAAAGCAATTTTGCGAATACATGGCCGACGTTATGTGTGGTGGGGGCTATCACGAGCTCGTAGGACGCGCCAAAGACTCGTACCTAAATCCCCGGATACAGCTATGTGCCTGTATCCGGGGCAGCACACTCTCAGCCGTTATTTGTTTGGTTGCTTGGTCATGCGCAGGTAGGGCTTGAGCTCGTTCCAGCCGGCCGGGAAAAGCTTCTCGGCATCGTCATTGGACAGCGCCGGCGACACGATCACGTCGTCGCCGTCCTGCCAGTTGGCCGGGGTGGTGACCTTGTAGTTGTCCGTCAGCTGCAGCGAATCGACCACCCGCAGGATCTCGTCGAAATTGCGCCCGGCGCTCTTCGGATAGGTGAGCGTCATGCGGATCTTCTTGTTCTGATCGATAATGAACACCGAACGAACCGTCGACGTATCGCCTGCGTTCGGGTGGATCATGTCGTACAGCTCGGCGACCTTGCGGTCGGTATCGCCGATGATCGGAAAATTCACGGCCTGGCCTTGGGTTTCCTCGATATCGGCCGACCAGCGTTTGTGATCATCTACCGAATCCACCGAGACCACGATGGCTTTCACATCGCGTTGGGCGAACTTTTCCTTGAGTCCGCCGACCGCGCCCAACTCTGTGGTGCAGACCGGTGTGAAATCGGCCGGATGCGACATCAACATGCCCCAGCCGTCGCCGAGCCACTCGTGGAAATCGATGCGGCCCTCGGTGGTATCGGCCGTGAAATTTGGTGCGGTATCGCCTAGACGTAGGCTCATTTCTATACTCCTGTTCGATGAAGAAGAGGCCGGCGGCCTCAATTCCGGTGGCCGCCGGCGCGGTCGTGTCTAACCCTTGTCGGTCGAACCGTCCGGGCCGTTCATATTCTCCATCTTGCTCTGCATCATCTTGTTGCAGGTTTCCATCATGTCGTTCATCTGACCCATCATTTTCATCATGGGCATGTTGCCATCGCCCATCATGCCCATGCCGTGGCCCTTGCCCTCCTGGCCTTGCATCATGTGGCCCATGTTGCCCTCGGATGCCGGCTTCGCGTCTTCGCCTTGCGTTGCGGCGAATACGGCGGGCACGCCCGCGATCAGGGCAGCGGCGATGATTGTTTTGACTGTTGTACGCATGGTTCTAGTCCTCTTTGGATTGGTCGGAAGGTGCGCTCGACGGCGCGATCTGCTTTGTATAACGGGTTTGAGTATCTGGTTCCTGCCGGGACGTCGCGTCATCGGTAGCGGTCGGCCGCATACTCCACATCATCCAACCCATCATGATCATGCAGGGCAGGGTGAACAGCAGCGGGACGGCTCCGATGGCCACGACCCAGTCCCAGTTGAATACAAGCCCGACCGCCGCGGCGGCCACGCCGCCGACTAATACGCTGCGGGGTTCGAGCCAGCGCCGGGCTGGAGGAACGGGGTCGGGCGACGACGTCGATTCTTCGGAATTACAGCTTTTCATCGTTTTTACCTCGGTAATTGACTTAACACGGACTCAATGAGTGGTGTAAACGTCACCACCTAGCGTTTTGATAACGAAAGGTTCGCTCTTTTTGCCGGGCATGCCCGGCGAGCCGCTCGGCATGCCGGGTAGAGCGATACCTCGGATATCGGGTTCCTCGCGCAGCAGCTTGGCAACGACCGGCTCAGGTACATGCCCGACGACGACGTAGTCGCCGATGAGAGTGGTGTGACAAGACGACAACGCCGGTTCGACGCCGTGCTTTTCGTTGAGAGCCGCCATATCGTCCGTGTCGAGCACGTCCACCTCATACCCCTTGGCGTTGAGGTAGTCGGCGTACTGCTCACAGCACATGCAGCCCGGGTTGTGGTAAAGGCGAGCCTGTACCGGTGCCGCGATGGCCGCGCCGGTCGAGATAAACAGAACGAGCATGAGCGTTAGGCGCGCCACGGTCGCATTACGTAGTTGGGTCATCGGAAGAACTCCACGTGATCTAGGGAGTTCCGGAAAGCCGTTAGGCGTGCACATGCGACGTAATGGTTGATGTCGCATGACAGACCAGCACTGACCGCAGAGGCGCGGTCTGTGTAAGCTCAGCCGGAGTTTGTGACGCGCTCAGGCGTCAGTCAGATCAAGCGTGGATAGCTCGCGGGGGAAAAGGGTCGGGCCCTTCGAGTTGGCGGCCCAAATGCGTTTCGATATGAAACGTGGGCACCGCAGGTGGCAGGGGCGTAACCCCGGCAGTGTTATGCGCAACATCAGCCATCATGCCGCAGATGGCCACTGCGCAAGTCGAAGTCGCCGCGGTTGAGTGCTGCGGCTTCGTGGTGTCGGCCTGACATAACGAGCAATCGCTTGACGCGTTCTCGGCCGGCATGGTCCACGCCATGACCGCTGGACTGGCCAGCACGCTGGTGAATACCAGCATCAAGATCAGCGCGTGGAGCACGGTAGACTTCATGCTTTCAATATATGCCACGAATATGCTGTAAACAATACCCGGAGTGTGGTACGGGGTCGGTATTTTTTCGGGCAGCCGGGTGGATAATGCAGCGTTTGTTTCCGGACGGCCCGGCCTTCGCACATATAAGCCACGAGGCGTTTTATGTAGCCGGTTTCGATGTGTATTCAGTCAATGCGACCTTTTGCGACCAATTCCTTCCAAGTTGGAACCACTGCACACCTTCGGCGAGAAAGGCGTTAGGCCGTGGGCCATCCGGCGCCGGCCATGTTTGGCGAATAACAATTGACCGCTGGCATTAATCCCGCCGCGCATTCTGCGAGCACCCGGCTTGTATGAAGGGTGCTGCACAGAGCCCGAGTCGTCGCGATCGGATCGATGCCTTTGTCATCAACCGGGCTGGCTTTCGCTGAACCCTCGATCAGCGCAATCAAACGGGCGGAGCGGTCTGGCGCACGCCGCGTGATGCGAACCAGTTGTGGAGACGGGCCCAAGTCGTGGAGGCCCCGGACATTCGGGTCCATAAAATGGCAGTTTGAAGCCGGAACCGATGCCGATCTCCAGTATGTCGCCTGCGCGCAAGACACGCCGGTGATAGGGCGCCAAGTGCCGGTTAAGTATGGCCATGTAACGAAGCCTTGGTAGAGCGCTATGTCGTGATATAAGCCCATTATTAAGCGCGCTTTTTGCTACTCGCCAACGCATCGAAGAACATCCTTGGCCGCTGCCAGAGTGAGTTGACGAAGATCGCGGTCGCGCTGGCGGCCATGGCCACCAGCGTCCAAACGGGGGTAGATCAGACCGGGAACGGCCGGAGAGATGCCGATGCCGTTAAACAAAAGGCCAAGCCTAGGTTCTGCGACATCTTGCGATACCCCAGCGGCTGACCTCCCAAGCGGTGATCACCGCGCCGAGTTGGCCATTGAGGATGATGATATCGGCTGCGTCAATGGCGATGTTGGTACCCGGCCCCATGGCGATGCGGATATCGGCCGGCATCAGCGCCGGCGCGTCGTTGATGCCGTCACCGACCGCGCAACGCGCGGCGACAGCCCAATTTTCTCGTAACCGCGCAGCGTATCGACAGCCATTCCAACTTGCCGCGAAGTTTCACCGACGCCAGAGATAGGAGTCACTTCTTAGGGCTCATGTGTAAGTGGGTGAATAGATCCTTATATACATTACGAAGGCCATAGACAGACTTAACCACTCAAGAGTGCGTTCGCTATCGCGATGTTAATTTGAATTCCGGGCCGTATTCTTAATCTGTTCGAATTCACTGGGCCATCAATAGCGGCAAAACTGCGAGGCAGGGGAAGGGGACAGCTAACCGCTGTCCCCTTTGTTAAGCGACGTTACGCTGCTCTCTTCGAGCGAAATTTAGTCGCTATTGTGAGAGCCAGCGTGAATATGCGACTGCGGATCAGTATGGTCTTGGCCTTCCTGATTCTCCTTTTTCGCACCACGTGTGGGTGTGCTTTCGGAGGGTCGCCCAGGTTCGCCTGAGTGGTCAATTACGTCGTAATCGTCGGCGCCTCTCGAACCGCTGTCGCCACGACTAGGGGTAACTGTCTTGGAGCTGGCTTCGACATTTACCACCGCCTGAGGATCTCTTGATGCCGTATTGTCGGCTGATTCGGCTCCATGTCCTACCCCAGCGCTGGCGGTCATGAATATAACGCTACTGAGAAATAGAGAAGTCGCGATAAACCAATGTGATGCGGACGGATTAACATTTGAGATGTGCATGAGTTCACTCCCGTAATTCATATCAATGATGAAGCTGCAAAGCGCGATCTGCGTTTGCTAGCTCGTGTTGGCTCAGGCTGACAATTCGCATTTATAGCTCAGAGCACGGCTCAGGCCAGCGGACAAAAGCAGATTTGATTAGCGTTTGCTTATTCCAGGCGCGTTTAAGCCGGTGTCAATGCGAAAAGGCTACGATCCTGTGGCGGGAGGACGGTATGGTGGGGACGTAAAGCCGCTGCCAACTTGCGTCTGTGTAAACGCAGCAGGCTTTAGCGCAGAATTATAGTCTGATATGAATACAGTACTACTAGCGCCTAGAGCACTCGATGCGCAATGGCCGACAGATGCGCATTCTTGGTGCGTCTGATCCTCTGAGCCATCGCGATGTCCATCGTCGATGGTATATGCGGCTTTTGTCGGTTCGCTGCCGATTGTGGATTGCGCGTGAGCCCCGGCGAACTGGGTCGAAATGCTCGGCGCCGTTTGTTCGCTGGCCTGCGTGGCGAACGTAGCCAATAAAAGTGTTAGTGCCAACAGAAGACGCATGTAATCGAAGGTAGTTGCGGTTAGGTAAAATTCAAGAGCGTGATGTGCTGAGTAACGACGTGAGTTGCGGGCGTCGGAAGTAGATTGAATCGCGACTTGACTCAGGGGGCGGTCGATACTCTATTCAAACCATGACCGCCGTAAGATCGCCAGCAGCAAAGCGCCAATATAGCCGCCGTGGATTGATCCTGAGCGAATCTGTGATCGTGTTTCCAGTTGCTGATGCTTTCGGTGTGCATGGAGCACTCCTCATCTGCGGCTGAATGCCGGCCGGTGTGTTGCGGGATTCGGTCGTTGCTTAGTTGGGCCGATTCTTGAGAGTTTACCGTTGGCGCCGGCTGGCAGCATCGGCGCGAGCGAAACGGGTGGTGCTCGTGGGCGCTAGGCGATCGGGTCTGCCTTGCATCGGGTCGAGCGCATCGCTTGGCGCAGGCTTTTATTGTCAGCGGTACTGTCCACCGGTACAAAAGGCCGGCCCACGCGCTTTGGCGCTTACCAATTACCTAGGTCCTTAATGATATGCGCCGGGTGTTTCGGCTAGTCAAGCCGCGTCGTTTGTAGACGGCGGTCGGATGCGGATGTGCGCCGACTGTAGCGCGGGCAGATGACTCACCAGTTCATTTTCCACATCACTCGCCACAGTATTTGCTTGATCTATCGTGGCATTGCCTACCAATGTTATATCGAGTTCAGCAACCAACTGGTGCCCTAGCCACCGCGCCCGAACGTTAGACACATCACGGATGTTATCGACGTGCGCAGCGGCATGTCGGATATCGTCGATTACCTGCGGATCTACGCCATCGAGCAAGCGACTAAAAATGGCTTTTCCAGATTGCCAGACAATAGCGAAAATCGCGGCTGTAATCAGCAGGCCGACGATTGGATCAGCAAGCGGAAATCCCAGCCAAACCCCCGCCGCGCCACCGACTACTGCAAGGCTGGTCAGACCATCGGTACGGACGTGGTAGCCATCGGCGACCAGGGCGGCGCTATTCATCTGGCGGCCGACTCGGATCCGAAAAACGGCCACCAATTCGTTACCGATAAAACCAATCACTCCAGCGACAGCCACCCAGAGCAGATGCCGGATGGGTTGTGGATCCAGCAATCGGTCGATCGCCTGATAGCCCGCCACCAGCGCGCTGAAGAGAATAATCAATACGATCAGTACACCGGCCAGATCTTCGACACGTCCATAACCGTAGGTGAACCGCTTACTGGTGCCGCGTTGAATGAGACGAAACGCGACCCAGAGTGGAATTGCCGTGGCGGCATCACCCAGATTGTGGATTGTATCGGCAAGTAGCGCCACGCTGCCGGAGATCAACACGATCCCGAGCTGACCTAAGAAAGTGATCGCGAGGATTACGAACGACCATTTGATCGCCCAGATGCCGCGCTCTGTAGTGGCGATGCTCGGGTCGACCACGCCGTGCGTGTGGCCATGCTCGCTATCGTGATTGTGATGATGGGCACGATGCTTATGCGCATGATCCTCCGGACCGCCGAAACCCAGCCAGCTCAGAGTCGCTTTGATAATCGACGCTGGTTTTTTCATAGGTACTTGGTAATCGCTTTGAACTCTTCCATCAAAACGCGTGCCTCTACAGCGCCTTTTTCGAAAAAGCGTTCATCAAAGCAGTGATCGATATGGTCATGAACCAAAGTGTTTTTCGCATTCGTGATGGCCCGTTCGACGGCGTGAAGTTGCTGGGTCGTTTCAAGACAGCCGCGGCCGTCTTCCAGCATCTTGATGACGCTTTGCAGGTGACCGTGAGCGCGTTTGAGCCGCCGGATGATCTCGGGGTGTGTGGTATGAGTACTCATGGCCTTGATCCTATCCCCCTGGATAGGATACAGTCAATATGTGCCACCCTACTGATAGGGTTCGGTTTGCAAAAACCGTGTGACACCTTAGCCGCCGCAACGAGGATGTTCCGCTAAGAATTAACGCTATGACCGGGGTTTGATCTAGGCTTTCCATGCAGCTCAAAAAGACATACTGGTTGCAACTGGCCGCGGTCATGATGCTCATGATGCAGGCAGCAGGTCTGCATGCCCATATCAGCATCGACGCGAGTGAGGCCTCGATCCAGAGCCATTTGCAGGCGGCCGAGTCGCACGCAGACAGCCATGCGTCAGACAGCGAGTTGTCTGACGACGCATCCAATCATCTGACCCAAGCGACCTCGGCCAAGTATCAGAGCAGCATGGGCTGGATTCTTCCGGTCTTTCTGGCCTGCGTGCTGCTGGATGGCCCCGCCTCCTCGGTTAAGCCCGATTTCCCAGACGGGCAGGAAACGCCTCACCCTGCCGCTTACTACCAGCGGCCGCCTACCCGTGGCCCGCCTGCTATTGCCTGATCAAAGGGCCTGATCGAAGGCAATCGTTGCCGCTTTCTATCAGCGGCACATCGGCGCGTATGCGCCGTTAGCAGGAGTTTTCAAATGAATATTGGTATTCGACGCATCACTTGCGTGATGGGTCTCATGCTTTGGTGCGTGTCGGCTTCAGCCGCGCCGGACGTCAACCCGTCGCCAGCACCGCTTACTTTTTCCGATGCAATCTCACGGGCCCTGGAACGCAATCCGAGCCTGAGCGTTTTCGCATACAGGCAGCGCGCGCTCGGTGGTCGCCGCGATACGGCCGCGCTAAGGCCCGCGCCCGAGTTGCAGTTCGAGCTACAGGACTTCGGCGGCACAGGCAGTGCGAGAGGCTTTGATCGCGCGGAAGCGACCTTGGCGCTTTCGCAGGTAATCGAACTTGGCGGTAAACGCAATGCCCGAGTCGGCGTTGTGGATGCGCGCCAGCGAGCGGTTGCGATTCAAGAGAAAGCGCAGGAGCTCGACGTTTTGGCCTCGGTCGCGCGTCGCTTCTACGCGGTCGCGGCAGCGGATGAACGCCTAGCGGTCGCCAAGCGTGCGTCCGAGCTTGCTCGCGACGCTCTGAGGGGCGTGAATCGACGTGTCAATGCGGCGCGCGCGCCGCGTGCTGAAGCCGCGCGCGCCAAAGCGGCACTGGCACGTGCGCAGCTGAATCGGGCCGACGCCGAGCGTGAGTTAGAAACCGCCCTGTTACGACTCGCTGCGCTCTGGAACATGCCGAAGCCGGACTTCGAGACCATTCGTTCCGATCTCTACGCGGTAGGCGCACCCGGCGAGTTCGATGTATTGGCAGAGCGTATCGAGGCCAATCCGGACTTCCTACAGTTCACGGCGGAAAGTCGCATACGCCAGGCCGAGTTGCGTCTTGCTCAGTCGCAAACCCACAGCAACATCAGTCTGCGCGCTGGTGTAAAGCGCTTGGAGGATACCAGCGATACCGCGTTGGTCTTCGGCGCAAGTGTGCCGCTGTTTTCGCCCAGTCGTGCCGAGGGTGCCATCGCTGAAGCTGAAGCTCGTGGCGAAGCCGTGGGCGCGGAGCGACGCGCCATGCTGTTGGATACGCGGGCGCGACTGTTCTCGCTTTATCAGGCCCGGGCGCAAGCCATAGAAACAGTCCGCACCCTGCAAGACCAGATTATTCCGCAGCAGGAACAGGCACTGAGCGAAATTCGGCGAGGGTACGACCGCGGACGCTACAGCTACCTCGAGCGCGTGACCGCCCGTCGTGAGCTCATCGATGCCGAACGCGCATTGATCGGTGCCGCCGAGCGCGCGCATCGCCTGCGTGCCGATATCGAAAGCCTGACCGCCGAGCCGCTGCCCGGCGGTGACGGTCGTATCGAATTCAATAGCAATATCCAATATCCGGAGTCGCCATGAACATCCGTTTTCCAGCGGTCCTGGTGGCCGCTCTGATTTTGAGCGCGTGTGACGCCACCCAATTCGGCACAGCCAAAGCCGCGTCAGAGGCCGAGGCGGAGTCTGATGCCACAGCGCCGGCCGAAGGGCCGCACGGGGGGCGTCTTCTCGAAGACGGCAACTTCGCGTTGGAGGTCACGATCTTCGAGGATAACGTGCCCCCCGAATTTCGAATCTATGCGTATCAGGGGGGCGAGCCGGTCGATCTAAAGCAAGTCGAGCTGGAAGTCGAGTTGGAACGCCTCGGTGGACGCGTAGACCGCTTCGACTTCAAACCGAAAAACGACTATCTGCTGGGTGACGGCGTCGTGACCGAACCCCACTCGTTTGAAGTCATGGTCGCGGCCGAATACGAAGGCAATACCTCCCGCTGGGAGTACAGCTCCTATGAAGGGCGGGTCAGCATCGGCGCTGAGGCCGCCAAACGAGCGGGGATCACCACAACCCTGGCCGGGCCTGGGACGATTCGAGAGACAGTGAAGCTGTACGGCAATATCGTGCCCGATCCGAGCCGCGTGCGGCGTGTCGCGGCCCGTTTTCCGGGCGTTGTTGTGGCCGTCGACAAGGCCGTGGGCGATACCGTCGCCAAAGGGGAGCGGCTGGCTTCAGTGGAGGCCAACGACAGCCTGCGGCGCTACGCGGTGACTTCGCCCATCGCCGGCGTCGTGACCGAGCGTCGTGTCGAACCCGGTGAAATGGCCGGCACCGAGCCCTTGCTTACGGTGGCCGACTACGACGAGGTCTGGGCCGAACTTCAGGTCTTTCCGGGGCACGCCCGAAGCGTACAGGTCGGCCAGGCAGCTGCGGTAAGCACAAACGGCGATTCACAGGCGAAAACCACGATAAGTTACCGCGCCCCACGAGCTTCGGGAGTAGGCCAGAGCACCGTCGCCCGCGCTGTGCTTGCCAATCGGCAAGGGCACTGGACCCCTGGACATTTTGTCCAAGCCACGGTCGAGATCACGGAACGCGAAGTGCCGATCGCGATCGAGCGTCGCGCGCTGCAAACCTTTCGTGACTGGGACGTGGTGTTCATCAAAGTGGGCGAGGCCTATCAGGTTCGGCCACTGGAACTCGGCGCCGGTGACGGCGAGTATGTCGAGGTCATCTCGGGGCTCAAGCCCGACGAGCGCTATGTGGTCGACGACAGCTATTTGATCAAGGCGGACATCGAGAAGTCCGGCGCGGTCCACGGCCATTAACCGGAGCCTCCGATGATTGATGCGATTCTCAAATTCGCGGTGGAACGCCGCTGGTTGGTGCTGTTTTTGGTACTGGCCGTGGCCGCCCTCGGCGTATGGAATTATCAGCGCCTGCCGATCGATGCGGTACCGGATATCACCAACGTACAGGTACAGGTAAATACCGAAGCGCCGGGCTATTCGCCGCTGGAGGCGGAACAGCGCATAACGTTTGTAGTGGAAACCGCGCTGGCCGGACTGCCCAATCTGGCCTATACCCGCTCGATTACGCGGTATGGCTTGTCGCAGGTTACGGCGATTTTCGAAGATGGCGCAGATCTCTATGCCGCCCGCAACCGGATCAATGAGAAGCTCGCCCAGATCAAGAGCCAGCTACCGCCCGAGCTGGAGCCCGAGATGGGGCCGATCGCGACCGGTCTAGGCGAAATCTTCATGTATACGGTGACTGCCGAACCAGGTGCGACGCAGCCCGACGGTAGTCCTTATGATGCGATGGCATTGCGTACGGTGCAGGACTGGATCATCCGTCCGCAGCTTGTCCAGGTCCCAGGTATTACCGAAGTCAACACGATCGGTGGCTATGAAAAACAGTTTCATGTCACCCCGGATCCGGCGAAGCTGCTGGCTTACAACCTGACATTCGACGACGTCGCCGAGGCCCTGCGACGCAACAACAGCAATCTTGGCGCCGGGTATATCGAAGAAAACGGTCGCCGGCTTCTGGTGCGCTCACCCGGGCAGGTCAAGGCGATCAGCGGGCTGGAAAAGATCGTGCTGGCTCAGCGCAATGCCGCTCCGGTGCACGTTACCGACGTCGCCGACGTCGCGATTGGCAAGCAGTTGCGCACTGGCGCGGCCACGCGTGACGGACGCGAAACGGTGCTCGGCACCGCGTTCATGCTCGTGGGCGAGAATTCACGGGAAGTCGCAGCGGCCACCGCCGACAGACTGCAGGACATTCAGGCGTCGCTGCCCGAAGGCGTCACGGCCGAAGCGGTCTACAACCGCACCACGCTGGTCGACAAGGCGGTGGTGACGGTACAAAAGAACCTGCTCGAAGGCGCACTGCTGGTGATCGCAATCCTGTTTTTGTTGCTGGGAAATGTCCGTGCAGCCTTGATCACGGCAGCGGTAATTCCGTTGGCGATGCTCGCAACGATAACCGGTATGGTCCGTACCGGCGTGTCTGCCAATCTGATGAGTCTGGGCGCGCTTGATTTCGGCCTGATCGTGGACGGTGCCGTCATCGTGGTGGAGAACGCGGTCCGGCGCCTGGCCGAGGCACAGCGCGCGCACGGCCGTGTCCTGCCAAGAGACAAACGACTGGCCGTGACCTACAGTGCGGCCAAGGAGGTCATCGGGCCCAGCCTGTTCGGCGTGGGGATCATCACCGCCGTCTATATCCCGATTTTCACCTTGACCGGGGTCGAGGGCAAGATGTTTCACCCGATGGCAGCCACCGTGGTCATGGCGTTGATCGCGGCCATGGTGCTGTCGTTGACTTTCGTTCCGGCCGCCATCGCGCTGACCATGAACGGCCGCGTGTCGGAGCATGAAAACTGGCTCATGCGGGCGGCCAAAGCTGGCTATGCGCCGCTGCTGCGCGGCGCCATGCTGCTGCGCTGGCCATTGATGGCGGTGGCGGTCGTGCTCGTGGCGGGCTCGGCCTGGCTCGCTACGAGCATGGGCAGTGAATTCGTGCCCCAGCTCGACGAGGGTGATATCGCCTTGCATGCGCTGCGTATCCCGGGGACCGGCCTCGAGCAGGCACTGACCATGCAGGAAGAACTCGAGGATCGGCTGCGCGAATTTCCGGAAGTCAAACTGGTCTTCGCCAAGGTCGGTACACCCGAGATCGCGACCGATGCCGTGGCGCCCGCCGTGGCCGACAACTTCGTGATCATGAAGCCCCGTGAAGAATGGCCGAACCCGGATAAACCCAAGGCGGAACTGGTGGACGAAATCGTTGCTGCGGTATCTGAACTGCCCGGCAACAAATACGAGTTCACCCAGCCGATCGAGATGCGCTTCAACGAGCTGCTGTCCGGCGTACGCGCGGACTTGGCGGTGAAGGTATTTGGAGACGATCTCGATATCTTGCTGCAAAGCGCGAACGAGGTTCGTGGCGTGTTAAGCGATATTGAAGGTGCACAAGATATCGCTGTCGAACAGATTACCGGCCTGCCGGTGTTATCGGTCGAGCCGGATCGAACCGCACTGGCCCGCTACGGCCTCAACGTGTCTGATATTCAGGAATTGGTTGCGGCCGGCGTTGGTGGGCAGCAGGCGGGCCTGATTTACGATGGCGATCGGCGCTTCGCCGTCATGGTTCGCCTGCCGGAATCTTTACGTCAACGCCCGGATGAATGGCAGACGCTGCCGGTGCCGCTACCCGATGGCGGCTATGTCCCTCTGGCGGAAGTGGCCGATATCGAACGCGCGCCCCAGCCCAATCAGATTAGCCGCGAAAACGGTAAACGCCGGGTCGTGGTGACTGCCAATATGCGTGGCCGTGACCTAGGCTCGTTTGTAGCAGAGGCTCGTCGTAAAGTGGCGCAAGAAGTCGATCTGCCGACCGGCTACTGGGTGGAGTATGGGGGCACCTTCGAGCAGCTTGAATCCGCGAGCCAGCGGCTGACCATTGTCGTACCCGTCACTCTCGTATTGATCCTCGCATTACTGCTAATGGCCTTCGGGTCACTCAAGGACGCCTTGGTCATCTTCAGCGGCGTACCGTTAGCGTTGACCGGCGGGATCCTGCTGTTGTGGCTGCGTGGCATGCCGTTGTCGATCTCGGCTGGCGTGGGCTTTATTGCCTTGTCCGGCATTGCTGTGCTAAATGGCCTCGTCATGGTGTCGTTCATCCGCAGCCTCCGTCATGACGGCCACACACTAGACAACGCGATCACCGAGGGCGCACTCACGCGCCTGCGACCAGTGCTTATGACCGCATTGGTGGCCAGCGTAGGATTCGTGCCGATGGCTCTGAACGTCGGTACAGGCGCTGAAGTCCAGCGGCCGCTGGCTACCGTGGTCATTGGCGGAATTGTGTCGTCGACGCTACTGACATTGCTGGTCCTGCCGGCCTTGTATCGGCTGGTGCACGGCCGAGAGGCCGCAGCTGCATCTCAAACGTGAATAGACGGTAAGAGGAACCTATCGGTGACAATCTCGATGAGTGAAATTTTGTCTACTTTTTAGGTTCGTCAATTGGAAAATGGTTAGGAAAGCGCCCGAGCGAAAGGCGCAGCGCAGTGCGGCGGTGGCATAGCCTGCCGTCGCCGCACTCAGCGTATAAGCATCCATAGACGCCCGTCCCGTACGCGCTAGACGTTTGTTCATGTGCCTGCTTTCGATTCAAGCAAGCCGGATCATCGGGTATGTACTCATGTCTCTTTGCGCCATTCCGAACACAGCGCGAGTCCAGGCAAGAACTCGACGGAACGCTGCTGTCGTACCTGTTCCGGCTTGGCTGGGAGCACATCAATCTCACCGGAAATTATGTCCGGCAGCAGGATGAGTGAGTGAGCGCGGCCGTTTCCGGCAGCGACGCACTCCGCGGGGCCTTAGCCCACGATTTTTTCCCTTTCGTGACTTGGCTCCGACGAGAAAGGGAAGCGGGAGCAGAGCTACGCGAAAGCAGTTGCGTGGTACGAGAAGGCAGCGAACTGCAGCAATGGATCGCCGGCTGCGATGTTCAATTTCGGCACGTTTTACGCCCGCGGTGCAGGGGGAGCGGGGAGAACAGCCCGGAAAATCGACCCTATTGTATTTATTGGAGTACTCGAGGGGCTACGAATATGCCGTGCAGGGGCCCGGCCGAGAACGTTTGCCAGATGGCTTCCGTCAGAGTGACGGCAGCGGTCGTGAGCATGCGCAGCGGGCCAGGCACGGGCCGAGAGGTCGTCGCGGGCTGGCGTTGATAACAGTGTGGCGCAAGCTCGGCGATGTTTGGGCGCGCAGCACGCCAGACCTCCGCCGTCGCACACTGTAACCCTCGTAAGCTGCACTCGCGCGTTCAGAGCGATGAACCCATAGTCGTTGGAGCGTACGGGATAGAACCCGCCTAATTTGGCGATTCCTTAGTTTTCCCAGATAACCTTGGGTCACGTAAGACAGTTCTATTCACGTTAGCTCGAATTGAAGCGGTCGCTCGCCTTGGCAAATCCGATACGAAACACCGCATAGCTCACGAACCAGCACAGGCCCGCGCTGACCATGTCGTGTGACAGGAAGTGCGCGCCGCGCAGCTCCTGTGCGAAACCGTAGGTGATGCCGACCACGATACCGGGTGCCAGCCACCAGATCGTCCGGCCCAGCGGATATTGGCGGGCGAAGAAGAACAGCGCGAACAGGCAATAGCCGCCGGCGGCATGGCCGGCCGGAAAACAGCCGCCGACTTCGCCGGGGTGCAGGGAATAGACGGCCGCGCCGGCCACGTCGCCGCCATAGCGCGACAGATCCCAGGGGCAGGGCAGCGCGAGCATATGCTTGCCCAGCGACACCAGCAGCAGGCTTGTGATCACCGCGATGCACAGGCAGACGAGCCCGCGCCGATAGGGGCGCAGCCGTTGGCTCCAGCTGCTCACCGCGGTCAGTGCGAGCAGGCCCACGCCCCAGGCGATGGAGAACCGTTGACCGTATTCGTGCAGCACCCGCGATGTCAGCCAGGCATAGCGCAAGTCCCAGTCGTCGCCTTCCAGCCGGAACAGCAGGTCGGCCCAGTAGCGATCGAGATCGAGCCCCTGGGTGATCAACAAGCCAAGCACCAGCGCCAGCAACGGGCAGACGAACAAGGGGTCGTCCTGCCAGGGACGCGGCGTCCAGGCGGGATGACCGACAGCCGTTCGACGATCGGCGCGGGCGGGTTTGGACATGACGACGGATCCCTGAAGCGACTGACCCGCGAGAGCCTGGCCCGCCCAGTGTGCGGAAAACGTGGGTATCCCGTCACCACATCGTCGGAATGCACCTAAGTGATCCACATGACTGCAGAATTCACGAGCCAACGAAAAACAAACGCAATGCCAACGGCCACGCGACCTGCGCTGTCGATAATTCGGTACAACGTAAATACTAAAGCGTGCCGCTCCTTGTGGGGCGGCACGCACGAGGATCGAAGCGTTTGCTTAATCGCGACAGCCGTACGCCGCCGTCCCTGGCCGTGGTCATCCCCTTCTACAACGAGCAGGACAGCGTTGCCGCGCTGCTTGCGGAGATTGATCGTGCGCTCGCCGGCCAGATCGACTACGAGCTGATCGCCGTGGACGACGGTTCGACCGACGATACGGCGTCCGTGCTGTCGATCGCCGCCGGGCGGGTCGCCACGCTGCGGGTTGTGCGCCTGCCGCAGAACTGTGGTCAGAGCGCGGCGCTTGCCAACGGCATCCATGCCGCACGGGCGCCGCTGATTGCGACCCTCGACGGCGATGGCCAGAACCCGCCGGCTGATATCGCCCGTCTGGTCGAAGCCTATCGTCAGCAGGCACAGGCGAGCCGCTGTCTCGTGGTCGGCTGGCGCCGGACACGCAACGACAGCGCGCTGCGGCGGCTGTCGTCACGCGTGGCCAATGGTTTGCGCAGCGCCTTACTTGGCGACGGCTGTCCGGATACGGGCTGTGGTCTCAAGGTCTTCGCCCGCGATGATTTTCTTGCGCTGCCGCGCTTTCGGCATATGCATCGGTTCCTGCCCGCGCTGTTCGTGCGCGCCGGTGCGCAGGTGATCAGCGTGCCGGTGGCGCATCGGTCGCGGCGCGCGGGCCGGTCGAAGTACGGCGTGGGCAATCGGCTCTGGACCGGTTTACTGGATATGGCCGGCGTGTACTGGCTACAGCGGCGTGCTTGCCGTATCGAATACGAGGTGGATGATGTTTGACGCGCTACAGACCCAGGACATCGTGTGGATCGGGCTGGGGCTCGTCGGCCAGGCCCTGTTTTCGGCCCGGTTCCTGGTGCAGTGGATTGCCAGCGAACGGCGTCGCCAGAGCCATATTCCGGTCGCGTTCTGGTATCTGAGCATCGCCGGCGGGATCACCCTGCTCACCTACGCGATCTATCGTGCCGATCCGGTGTTCATCCTCGGCCAGAGCACGGGCGTGTTCATCTATGCGCGTAATCTCTATCTCATTCGCGCGGGGCGGGCCGAGTCGTCGCCGGCCGGGACATGAGCGTGGGGATGCGATTGCCGGCTGGAGCGCCGGCGGCATGGCTGGCGGTGGTCGTCATTGCGCTGCTCGCGCTGGCCGTGGCCGGCCGAGGCATGAGCGATATCCCGCTGGAAAGCCACGAGATCTATGTCGCCCAGACCGCCGAGAACATGCTCGAAAGTGGCGATTGGCTGGTGCCGCGCCTGAACGGTGAATACCGGCTGACCAAGCCGCCGCTGAGCTACTGGCTGGTGGCCGGTGCGGCAACGCTTGCTGGTCAGGACCATGTCGGCGCCGGTATTGCACGTGCGCCGTCGGTATTCGCTGTGATCGGCGTGGCGTTGCTCGCACTCTGGATCGGTACTCGACTTTTCGATCGTCGAACCGGCCTGCTGGCCGGGCTGCTGTGCGTGGCCTCATTGGCGGCCTTCAAGTACGGCCATAACGCACGGCCCGACATGCTCTATGCGTTCTGGACCACGGCCGTGCTCGCGGCCTGGGTCGGTAGCCGTCAGGCGAGCGCGGCCCTGCAGGCACGATGGGCCTGGGCGCTCTGGCTGCTGGTTGGTCTCGCGACCCTGACCAAGGGGCCGCAGGCGCCGCTCATCCTACTGCTCGGCCTGGGCTTGCACGCGGTTCTGAGCGATGAGCGCGCGGTCGATCTCTGGCGGCGACTGCGTCCCGTGCGTGGCTTGTTGATCGTGCTCGCGCTGGTCGTGCCGTGGTATCTGCTGCTGCGCCAGGCGATCGGCGGCCAGACGCTGGGCGACTCGCAGCTGTCCGGCGCGTTGCTCACCATCGATCCGTTGCGGCTATTCACGCCGTTCTATTTTCTGCGCGCACCGATGCTCTGGCTCCCTTGGGCGCTGCTGTTGCCGGCAGCGGCATTGATTGCCTGGCGCGATCGGCGCGGCGCGGCCGGGCTGCTCGCGTTCACGATCGTGTTCGCGATGCTGGCGTTTGCGCTCGGCCCGCAGTATCGCGAGATCTACATGCTGCCCTGGCTGGCGCCTGCGATGCTGTTGTTGGCGGCGGCGATCACGTGGGTCGCCTGGGCGCGGGTCTGTGTCGGGCTCGTGATCGCAGTGGTTGGCGTGGCGCTCGTCTGGCTGATCTATGAAGCCGGGCTGGCTGCGCTGCCGGTAGCTGCGGCCGGGGTGTTGCTTGTCGGTGGTGCCGGATGGGCGCTGCGGCGACGCCAGACGCCGGCTGCTGCAGCGCTGGTGGCGGCGGCCTTTGCCGTGGGGTTGTTCCAGGGTGGCGCGGTGCCCAGCCTGTGGAGCAGCGCGCGCTACGAGGAGCTGACTTTCGTCCAGGCGCTGTCGCCGCGTGTCGATCCCGGTATGCCGGTCGCGGTCTGGGATATCGATGCGGCCCATTACTCTTATTATCTCGACCGCCCGGTGAAGGGCGCCGAAGCAATCGATGCGATCTGCGCCTGGATTGGTCGACAAACCGCGGCGACCCTGCTGATCTATCCGCGAGAGCGACGGCGCGAACTGGCCGAGTGGTTGGCGTTCGTGCCCCTGCTGGCCGATAACGATTCCGAATTCGCGGCGACCCGCCTGCCGCCCGGCACGGCTTGCCGTGCTCCCCAGAACGCTGGAGCCTGACGTCATGTATATCCTGATCGTGGAAGACAACGACGATCTGGCAGCCAATATCGGCGAATACTGTGAAGAGCAGGGCGATATCGTCGACTATGCCGGCGATGGCCTGACCGGCCTGCATCTCGCGGCGGTCAACAACTACGATGTGCTGGTTCTGGATCTGAGCCTGCCCGGCCTCGACGGGCTGTCGCTGTGCGAGCGGCTGCGCCTGGATGCCGGCAACAACGTGCCGATCCTGATGCTCACCGCCCGCGATACCCTGCGCGATCGCCTGACCGGCTTCGAGACCGGGGCCGACGACTATCTGACCAAGCCGTTTTCGTTGCAGGAGCTGCATATGCGGCTCAAGGCGCTGGTGCGCCGCGCGGCTGGCGCGACCGATCATCTGGTGGTTTCGGATCTGATCTTCGATCTGCGTACCCTGATCGTGCGCCGCGGCGGGCGGCGGCTGACGCTGACCCCGACCGGGATGCGCATGCTGGAACTGCTCATGCGCGCATCGCCTGCGGTGGTGCGGACCGCCACCGTGGAGCGCGCCATCTGGGGCGACGACCCGCCCGACAGCGAGGCCGCGCTGCGGGGCCATATCCACCAGCTGCGGGGCATCATCGACAAGCCGTTTCCCACCAAGCTGCTCAAGACCGTGCACGGGATCGGTTACCGGCTGGCGGACGATGAGTCGCTCTAGGCTGTTGCCACGGCTGGGGCTGCGGCCGCGTTTTCTGCTGGCCATGCTGGCGCTGGTATTCGTGGTGCTCGGCGGTTTTGTCTATGCCGTATCCGAGTTCCTCGACGTGCTCGAGGACGACATGATCCACGGCGAGCTGTCGCGCGATATGGACCGGATAGCGGCCCTGTACGAGCGCGACCCGGCGCTGCTGCAGGTCACCGAGCCCGGGCTGCAGGTGTTTGTCGTGCCGCGCGGCGACACGGCCAGCCTGCCGCCATCGCTGGCGCATCTGCCGGACGGGCGCTCGCACGAGGTGGAAGTGCCGGACGCCGAGTACGAGTACGGCGCCACGCGCCGCGATATCGGCGACAAGAGTCTGTACCTGCTGCTCGATCTAACCCCGGTCGAACGGCTGGAAAAAGAGCTGATCGGCGTGGCCTGGGTGGTCGGGCTCGGCGCCCTGTTTCTGGCCGTGACGCTGGCGTTGTGGCTGTCGCAGCTGGTGATGCGGCCGGTGCGCGGCCTGGCCGAACGCGTCTCGCAGGTGGTGCCGGGCCAGCAACGCCCGCAGCTGCGTATCGCCACCGGCGATCGCCAGCTCGACGTAATTGTCGAAGCGTTCGATAGCGTGCTGGATCGCTTCGACGCGTTCGTCGCCCGTGAGCAGGCGTTTACCGAGGACGCCAGCCACGAACTGCGCACGCCGCTGGCCACTGCGATCAGTTCCATCGATCTGATGGCCGCCGACGACAGCCTGTCGACCAAGTCGCGCACGCGCCTGATGCGGGCGCGCTCGGCCACCGCGCGCATGCACGAGCTGATCGAGTCGCTGCTGCTGTTTGCCCGCGAAGAGACCGACGAGCGTTGTATTACGCCGGTCAGCCCGGTGGTGCGCGAAGCGATTGCCATGCAGCAGGAGATGTTTGCCGGCGCTGCTCAGCCGTGTCCCGAGATCGTGTTCGACGCGCGCGGCGAAGCCGAGGTGTCGGCGCCGGCGAGCATGTTGTTGTCGGTGGTCAACAACCTGCTGCGCAATGCCATCGAGCATGGCGGCACGGCGCGGATCGATATCGTGCTGGATCGCGGCTGCCTGACGATTCGCGATCACGGCAAAGGCATCGCGCCGGCGGCCTTGTCGCGGCTGTTCGACCGGCGTTTTCGCGGTGCCCACAGCCGGGGCCAGGGACTGGGTCTGTATCTGGTGAAGCGCATCAGTGAGCGCTTTGGCTGGACGGTCGATGTCAGCAGCACGCTCGGTACCGGCACCCGTTTCGATCTGCGTTTCGACTAGTCGGGCGTTTCAGGCAGCGATCCGCCCGATCTAACGCAATACCCACGACAGCAGGACGGGCGGCACACGGCGCGCGCGCAAGGATTGGCCTTCCAGGTCCATCCGCTCGCGAGTACGCTGCCCATGTCGTCGACCACGCCAGAATTCTCTTCACGCCTGCGTCGTTTTCTGCATGCGCTGCCGCGCCCGGAAAGCGGTACTGCGGGGCTGACGCTTGCGGTGGCGGCGTTTCTGGCGATCTTTCTGAATACCGCGTTCTGGAAAGCGGTGATCGCGGCAGCCGATATCGGCATGGCACGCAATCTGGGTTTCGGCCTGTCGCTGGCGGCGGCCATGCTCGCCTTCTTCGTGCTGCTGGTATCGCTGTTCGGTCTGCGTTATCTGTTCAAGCCGGCGATTGTCGTGTTGCTGTTCATCGCCTCGCTCGCCAGTTATTTCATGAACGTCTATGGCGTGGTCATCGACGACACGATGATCCACAACGTGCTCGAGACCGACAGCGGCGAGGCTTCGGGCCTGCTCAGCGCGCGGCTGATCGGCCATCTGCTGCTGACCGCAATCCTGCCGTCGCTTGTGGTCCTGGCATGGCGCATCCGCTACCGCCCGTTCTGGCGCGAGCTGGGCATTCGCGTGCTCACCGTGACGCTCGCGGTGGGCGTGTTGGGTGTGAGCGTATACGCGCACTACAAGGATTTTTCGCTGGTCCTGCGCGAGCATCGCGAACTGCGCTACCTGATCAACCCGACCTATCCGCTCTATGCCGCGGTGGATACGGTGATGCAGACCGCCGAAGCGGCCAACACGCCGGTGGCGCCGCTCGGCCGTGATGCCCATCAGCAACGCCCGGTTGGAACGTCGCGCCGTGTCGTCGTGCTGGTGGTCGGCGAAACGGCGCGTGCCGCCAACTTCTCGCTCAACGGCTACGCGAGGGACACGAATCCACGGCTCGCGAAGCGCGATCTGATCAACTTCCCGGAATTCTCCTCCTGCGGCACGTCGACGTCGGTATCGGTGCCCTGCATGTTCTCGCGGCTCGATCGAGGCGATTACGACGAGTACGAGGCGCGCCATACCGAAGGCCTGCTCGATGTCCTCGCCCATGCCGGCGTGGAGGTGCTCTGGCGTGACAACAACTCCGGCTGCAAGGGCGTCTGTGCCCGTGTGCCCAGCGAGGATGTGTCTGACGCGGACGACCCCGCTCTGTGCGGCGACGGTGAATGCCACGACGAGATCCTGCTGCAGGGATTGCAGGACCGGATCGACGGCGCCAAGGGCGATCTGCTTGTGGTGCTGCACCAGCAGGGCAGTCATGGCCCGGAATACTACAAGCGCTATCCCGACCGCTTCGAGCGCTTCACGCCCGTGTGTTCAAGCAACCTGCCGCAGGACTGCGATCGGCAGGCGATCATCAACGCCTACGACAACACGATTGTCTATACCGACCACGTGCTCGACCAGATCATCGGCCTGCTGGAACAGGATGCGCGGCAGAACCAGGACGCCACCGCGTTGCTGTATCTCTCCGATCACGGCGAGTCGCTGGGCGAAAACGGGCTCTACCTGCACGGCTTTCCCTACGCGCTTGCACCGGCGGTACAGACCCACGTACCTGCATTGGCTTGGTTCTCGTCCGAGTTCGGCCTTGATCGCGGCTGCCTCACCCGGATTGCCGGCAATCCCTACTCACAAGACAATCTGTTTGATTCGGTCCTTGGATTGTTCCGTATTCAGACGCCGGTTTACGCGAGCGCCGGCGATATATTTAGTCAGTGCCGCGCCGCGAGCCCAGGGAATGGTCATGGGGTCCTAAAACAGTAGTGCCATTCAGCTATTTATAGTCCGTGCGCCGGCTCACCGCCATGACCTGTTTCACATCGATGGGCCGTAGGCGGTGATCGTCGATCACGCAACGCACCCGCACTTACAGGCTGGGCACGGTGAGTCGCGCGTTTTATATGTGGCTATTTCGGTAGCTTCGTACGTCTGAGGGATTTGAACACCCATCAGCGTCACCGAATGCTGGGAGGCTCGCCGCTGCAGAGTCCATGGGAAAGAACAGCAGCGCTAAGAGGGCGGAGGAGGAGGCGAGTCCCAGCACGGCGACCGCCGGCAGCGCTTAACCGAATTGTGAGACCCAGGACCAGCCGAGCATGCGTCAGACGTCGGTCTGAACAGGCGCGCCCAAGGTGCCAATGGTCATATTCGTGACCGCAATCGTGGTAACCGCGGCGCGCCCATGGCGACGTCGGACATCCGGGGATAGGCCCGCACGACCGCGAGCTTGAACCTGACGCCCACAGCGACGGGACCGAAGGCGAGGAGCGTCATCCATTGCCGGTTGTCGGTCGGGCGTGCGTCCAACCCACCGGTCGCTACCTGACCTTGGCGAAAATCAAGGTCGCCATGAAACTTGAATCCAATTCGGCGCGGCCGACAGCCATGTTCACGACTGCCTGGGTACCGCCGGCGGCGACAACATAGACGTCACGCCGCGAGTGTGGTGTTAGGGCCAAAGAATTCGTAGTGCAGATGATCCTCGGGCACATTGCGACGACGCAGCAGCGCGTGGATATGCGTGAGCATCGGGGTGGGGCCGCAGAAATAATAGTCGGCGTCAGGGCTCGTGACCATCTCGTCGAGCAGGTCGTCGTCGACAAAGCCAATACTGTCGTGCTGGTTCGCCATCCGGTCGGCGTCACCGGGCGCGCTGAAGCGCACATGGACGCGCAGGTTCGAATAGGCTTTCCGCAACGCGTCGAGTTCGTCCGCAAAGGCTTGAACAGCACTGTTGAGCGCCGCTTGGATAAAAACAATCGGGCGGCTGCCGTCTGATTGGTCCAGTGCTTCATGTAGCATCGAGATCAAGGGCGTGATGCCGACGCCGCCGGCTATGAACACCAACGGATTGACGGGATCGTCCGGCCTGTCGAGCGTAAATTCGCCGCAAGGCGGACTCAGCTCGACGCGATCGCCGACTCTGAGGTGGTCGTGCAGATAGTTTGAAAACACACCGTCGGGGGCATTTCCCTCAGCGTCCGATTCACGTTTGACACTGATTCGGTAATAGTTGCTGCCCGGCGGGTTAGACAAGCTGTAGTTCCGCATGACGGTCTCGCCGCCCTTGAGCGCCACACGGATGCTGATGTATTGCCCAGGCTTATGCGCCGCAAGTGGCTTGCCGTCGGTCGGCTTGAGATAAAGCGACGTGATGTTGTCGCTGCTTTGTTCTCGCCGGTCGACGAGAAACGGTTTGAATCCCTGCCAGCCATATTGCGTTTGCTGATCGCGATAAATCTGTGCCTCACGCGTGATGAAGATATCAGCCAGCACTCTATAGGCGGCTGCCCAGGCGTTGATGACCTCATCGGTCGCGGCCTCGCCCAGAACCTCGCGAATCGAGGCGAGGAGATTGTCGCCCACGATCGGATAGTGCTCCGGTTTGATACTCAGGGACGCGTGCTTCTGCGCGATCAACTCGACCGCATCAGAGAGCACCGCGGGATCGTCGATATGCTGCGCGTAGGCAAGTACTGCCCCGGCCAGAGCGCGCTGCTGCCCGCCCGAGCGCTGGTGTGCTGGATTGAAGTACGCCTGCACCTCGGGATTGACCCGAAACATCCGAGCGTAGAAGTGACGTGTCAGCGTCTCACCGTGCGCCTGCAATATAGGCACCGTCTGCTTGACGATCATTTTCTGGGAGTCTGTCAGCACGGCTTTCTCCAAACAAGTAAGTGACATACCGAATTATAATTGGTATGTTAATTACCTAATTAAACATGTCAAGCACACATGCAACTGACCACCCACACTGATTACTCGCTTCGATTGCTCATCTATCTGGCGGTCCGAGACGAGGATATGCCGGCCACTGTTCAGGCAGCCGCCGATCGCTATGGGATTTCGGCGAACCATATGGCGAAAGTGGCGCAAACGCTGGTCCAGTACGGCTATATCCACAGCCAGCGCGGTCGAGGTGGCGGTCTACGGCTCGCCACACCGGCGAGTCAGATCAATATCGGGGCCGTGGTTCGTCGCACCGAAAACCTCAGGCTGCTCGAGTGCTTTGGCCCGAACTCAACCTGTCCAATCGATCCTGCCTGCAGCCTGAAAAAGATATTGGGGCGTGCGCAGGCCGCGTTTCTCGAGGAGCTGGATGGTTATTCGCTCGAGGCGTTGGTGACTAACGACGACGAATTGCGTGGGCTGCTCGCTCGCGCTTCGTGAGTGGGTAACCACCTGATCGCATATACACAAGGAGAAAGCGACATGACACAAACAGCCGGCCAAAAACGTAAGGCGCTGACCCCTGATGCGGAGCAGGCATGGCGTGCTTTTAGCAAGACGGTATTCACTGCCGGTGAACTGGACGTCAAAACCAAGCAATTGATCGCGGTGGCTGTGGCGCATGTCACTCAGTGTCCACATTGTATCGACGGGCACGTGCCGGCCGCTAAGCGTGCCGGCGCGACGCCTGGTCAGGTGATGGAGGCGATCTGGGTCGCTGCGGAGATGCGTGCCGTCGCGCATTCGCAACGTGCGCTTGAGATTTATGCCGATACGTCAGGCGTTGAATAGATGCGTGGCGTTTTGACTGATCTGTTGGGGATTGAATACCCGATCCTGCTGGCACCCATGGGCAATGTCTCAGGTGGTGCACTGGCTGCTGCGGTGAGCAACGCCGGTGGTCTCGGCTTGATTGGCGCGGGCTACGGCGATGCGGACTGGTTGGACCGTGAATTTCAGAACGCGGGCGAGGCGCGGATCGGGGTCGGCTTCATCACCTGGGCTCTAGAGCGCAATCCCACGCTGCTCGACCAAGCTCTCGAATACGAGCCTGAGGCCGTCATGTTTTCCTTCGGCGATTACCTGCCGTTTCTGGCCAAGGTGCGGGATGCGGGTGCCAAGGTGATCTGTCAGGTGCAGACACGCCTGCAAGCGAGAGAGGCCGCGGCCGCGGGTGTGGATCTAATTGTGGCTCAGGGCACGGAGGGTGGCGGTCATGGTGGCACGCGTGCCACGTTGAGCCTCGTGCCCGCGGTGGTGGATGCCGTTGCCCCGACGCCGGTGATAGCAGCAGGTGGGATCGCCGATGGTCGAGGCCTCGCTGCGGTTCACATGCTGGGGGCGGCGGGCGCCCTGATCGGGACGCGATTTTTCGCCAGCGAGGGAGCGCTGGGATCTGCCAACGCGAAGCGCTTCATTCTGGAGAGTCGTGGCGACAGCACCTTGCGCACGCGCGTATTCGATATCGTGCGGGATTATCCTTGGCCGACGCACATTACCGGCCGAGTGCCCATGAATCGATTTTGCGCCCAGTGGCACGGACATGAGGAAGGTCTTTCCGTTGACCTGGCGCGACAGCAGGTTATTTATCGTCGGGCTGAACAGGCGGCCGATACGGATACGGCTGTCGTTTTCGCGGGTGAGGCGGTCGATCTAATCGATACGGTCGAGCCGGCCGCGCACATTGTCACGCGGGTTGCGCGCGAGGCCGACGCGTTGATGGGTGCTTGATCATTATTCAAACAGTCAGTTAAGGACATTGCCATGAGTGAGCGACTCAAGGTCGGTGATCACGTGCGTTGGACCTCCGAGGCCGGCTACGTCAGCGGTCGCATCACCAAGGTTCATACGCAGGATTTCGATTACAAGGGCCATAAGCGGCGCGCGTCACCTACAGCGCCCCAATACGAAATCGAAAGTGACAAGACAGACCATATTGCGGCGCATAAGGAATCTGCGTTGACGTTGATTGAGTGAGGGAGTGTCGAGCGCTATCTTTTATACGGTCGGACACTCCACGCGTTCGCAGGATGAGTTGATTACCTTGTTGCGCGAAGCCGAGGTCGGGCACGTGGTTGATGTGCGAGCGATGCCGCGTTCACGCACCAATCCTCAGTTCAATCGCGATGCCTTTGCGGACAGACTCGAAACGTTCGGGATCGGCTATAGCCACTGTGTCGCCCTGGCGGGGCTGCGTAGTCGATCAGAGACGATCGCAGCGGAGGTCAACGGCTACTGGCGCAATCGCAGTTTCCATAACTACGCGGATTACGCGTTGAGCCAGTCGTTCCAGAGCGCACTGGACGCACTGGTCGATCTGGGTCGACGAATGGTCTGCGCCGTCATGTGCGCTGAGGCCGTATGGTGGCGCTGTCACCGGCGCCTCATCGCCGACCATCTGCTCCATCGCGGCGAGCGCGTCTATCACTTGATGGGCAAGGGCCGTATTCAGCCAGCCTCGATGACGCCAGCGGCGCGCTCAGCCGCACAGGGATTGTTGGTCTATCCCGCCACGGAATGAGGCATCGAGCGCTAGGCCCGGACCGCCTATGAATGGTCCTCTCTTTTGTTTTCAGGCCGTAGTCGGATCAGAAGACGCGCGTTGACCATTGTTCCGGCCAGCCGGTTTATTTATTCTGCTCGTCGAGGCCACGACCTCGCCCATCCATGGGTTGCGACTGACCTGGACCACCCCGGTCCCGCAGGAGAGCCTCGTGTCCTGGATCATTCTGTTCGCCGCCGGCTTGCTGGAGATCGTCTGGGCCTTCTCCATGAAGTAACCCGCCGGATTTTTCACGTCTCGGCCCGACACTCACGACGATAACCGCAATGATTGCCAGCTTCGCGTTGCTGGGTATCGCGATGCGCGCGCTGCCATTGGGCACGGCTTATGTGGTGTGGCCCGGGATCGGTGCGGAGGGTACTTTCGTCGTGGGTGTGCTGGTGCTGGGCGAGTCCGCTAGCGCCCTGTGCATTATCGCGGTGATCCTGATTTTGGCCGGGCTCGTTTTGATGAAGGTGTCTTCCGACAGCTGATCAGTTGAGCCGATCAGCGTGACGTTTTTAATCCCAGGCAATTAGCGTCTCGCGACTCGATCGTTCCACTCAAATCGAGTCGCCTTATTGCGCTGATTGCCCCTTCCAGGGCCCTTCGCCACAAAGCCCCGAAATCGATGCGTCCTCGTAACCAGCCAAGGTGGCTTCAATACAGGCATCGCGCACACGGGCAGCTATTGCTAGTTCCTCATCAGGGCTCACGATTCTTTCGCGGTGTTGATCCGTGGCTTAACGATATCGCGCTTCGGGTTGATCGCGCACCTCAAGCACGCGCAGCTTTAGCGTGTTGCGGTAATCCCCCCTTTTTTAACGCAAGCCAGAAGCGGAGCTAAGCTGCCATGCTGAGTTTTTGCATGGGTGTGATGCC
>Ga0310345_10001223_pt1 | contig 29830 bp, 18 predicted proteins | sample HC15DNA20500_MG_FD_204667 | JGI IMG/M metagenome (GOLD analysis project Ga0310345, IMG submission 204667) | Marine microbial communities from station ALOHA, North Pacific Subtropical Gyre - HC15-DNA-20-500_MG | ecosystem: Environmental > Aquatic > Marine > Oceanic | place: Pacific Ocean: North... | reverse complement strand
AGGAGTACCGCCGGGAGGGGGTGAAGGGTGAGAAGGGCGGGTCCGTGTTCCAGGGGATCGCCTACGGCTACTTCAAGGCGGACCGGCCGCACCTGAGCGTCGAGGCGCGGGGGTCGCGGACGGGGTCGTCGCGCCTGAGCCGGATCGGCGACGTGGAGGGGTACTACGGGGCGAGCGTCGAGTTCGCCGCCGAGGTCAAGGACCTCGTCGTGACCCGGGACGCCTTCGGGAAGGAGCTGGAGGCGTTCGTCGGCGAGGTCGAGCGGAGCAACCTCCGGGGGATCGTCGTGGCCCGCGACGTGGACGAGTGGGTCGAGGCCGCGCTCGACGAGCGGGGGGTGTTCCTCCTCACGCAGGCCGATCTCCTCGACCAGCTCGACTTGTGGGACTACGCGAAGCAGGACGTGGCGCTCTACGGGCTCCTCCACTACCTCTCACACGTCGAGCGGAGCCAGGGGGCGACGCAGCGGCTGCTCCGGTTCGTCGGCGAGCGGGACCCCGACCACCCGAGCCTCACGCACCTCCGGGAAACGGGAGGGCGGTCTGGGCGGAGAGGCTGAACCGCACGTCGCCCGACGGGAGCCCGTCCCCGTGCAGGCTCCGCGCCGCGTCCACGGCGCCCCCGGCGTTGGCCTGGTAGGCGGTCATGACGCTCCGGCCGACGGCCTCGCCGAGGAGCGGCGGGACGGCGTTGCCGACCTGGAGGTACTGCTTCGTCCGGGGGCCGTAGACGACGAAGTCGTCGTCGAAGCTCTGCAGGCGGAGCCCCTCGCGGACGGTGAGGCCCCTGTGCTGCTTCGGGTGCGTCGCCCGGGCCGACGACGGCTTGCACATGGTCGAGGTGACCGCGACGGCCGGCTTCCAACTCGCGAGGCGGGCGTAGCTGTTGTGGAAGCCGCTCTTGGGCTGGAGGTGGTCGGGGATCGACTTCCGGTTGCCGCCGTCGGGGACGTGGCTCATGACCTCGACGAGGTGGGCCGGGTGGTTCGACGCCTGGTGGTTGTGGAGGACCTCGGCGTCGCCCCGGCGGGCCCGCTGGTAGGGCGTCGACGGCTCGTCGGCGTAGGCCGTCGCCTTCTCCCCCGGCCCGAGCGGGGGAAGGTCGAAGATGGCGTCGGCGACGGTGACGGGCGGCGTTCCGAGCGGTTCGGGGAAGTCGGGCTCCGCGAGATTCTCGAGCCAGCCGAGGTAGACGAGCCGCTTGCGGAGCTGGGGGACGCCGTAATCGGCCGAGCGGAGGACCTTCGACTTCATGCCGTAGCCGACCTCGCGGAAGGCGGCCTCGACGGCGGCCCGGACGCCGCCGCTGTCAGCGACGGCCATCCCCTCGACGTTCTCGATGACGACGTAGGCCGGGCGGATTTGGGCGACGAGGTCGCGGTAGTGGCTCCAGAGGAGGTTGCGGGGGTCGTCGAGCTCGCGCTTGCCGATGGTGCTGAACCCCTGGCACGGGGGGCCGCCCGCGACCACGTCGATCTCCGCGCGGCCTATGTCGAAGAAGTCCTCGATCTCCTCGACCGTCGTCTTCGTGAGGTCCGACTGGAGGCACGCGTGGCCCAGGTTCCGCTCGAACGTCTCCTTCGCCTCGGCCCACTTGTCGACGCCGCCGATGGTCTCGAACCCCGCCCGCCGGAGGCCGAGCGAGAGGCCGCCGATGCCGCAGAAGAGGTCGAGGACGCGGGGGGCGCGGGGCATGGCGTGGGGGGGGACCAGGGAGGATAAGATAGTTCCGAATTAGGAACTAGTCAACGACTCCGTCCGGCGACAACGATAGCCCGAGGGCGTGGCAGATCCGTTCGAGGGCGGCGGTCTCGATCTCGCGGTGACCCCGGAGGTACTCCGAGACGGAGGTCTTGCTGACCCCGCTCTCTTGGGCCAAGCGGTACTTGGTCCACCCCCTGCGGTGGAGCTCGTCTGCGATGGCCCGTCGGAAGTCGGTCACGGGGGGATGAGGCCGGTGGGCCTAAGGTAGAGACGGCGGCGACCCGCGACTATCCGCGGCCGAAGACGGCGAGCGACCACGCCGCACCCTCCCCGTCCACGCCGAGGTCGGCGTAGCGGGTAGGGGCGAGGTGGAGGCCGTCCTCCGTGCGGCCGCCCCGCCCCTGCAGCCCAAACGCGTGGAGCTCGTCGCCCTCGCTCACGTCGCCAACGAGCCCTTCCCGGAGACGGGCGACCCGCACGAGGCGGTCCGCCGCGTCGCGGAGGGAGAGCGAGACGGAGCCGCCCTCGCGGACGGCGGACTCGACCCGCCCCCACACGTCGGCGGGGACGGGATGGGGGGCCCCCTCACGCCACCACGGCGGCGCCGCGGCGGCGTACGCGGGGCAGCGGTGCCGGCCGGAGCAGAATCGGCACGGCGCGCCGGGGGTGGCGAGATCGGCGGCGTCGACCGCCGCGCCTGCGGGGAGCCGTCCGGCGAGGTCGGCGAGGACGGCCCTCGTCGCCTCCTGGTCGCTGGGCCCGAAGGGGACCGGCCTCGTCGACCCCGCCGCGACCACGAGGTGGACGGTGGCCCGGGGGACGAGCTCCAGGACGACGAGCCCGTAGGCCCGGAGTTGGAGGGCCGCGCGCTCCGCGACTCCGCCGTCGGCGCCCGAGGCCTTCCCCGTCTTGAGGTCGACGACGGTGACGTGGTCGCCCTCCCGCTCGACGAGGTCGGCCTTGCCCCGGACCCGGAGGCGCGGGCTCGCCAGCCACACCTCAGCCCACCGGCCGTGGTCGTGGGCCACGAACGGCGGGGGAGCGTCGTCCGGCCGGAACGGTGACGGCCGGCCGGGGGAGGATGGGGCAAGCCGCGATGGCCTCGCCCCCCCGTCTCCCACCACCGCCCCGGCTCGGGCGACGACGTCGGAGCTCCGCTGGAGCCACTCGAGGTACCCGTAGACCCTCTCCGGTGCCGGCACGCCGGGCGGCCGACCGGCGACGAGGCGGTCGAGCTCGGTCCTCATCCGCCTCGGGAAGTCGGGGCCGGGCTCGACATCGCCGCGGGCCGCCGCCTCGTAGAGCCGGTGGAGGATGGAGCCGTAGACCGCCTTCGGGTGGCTCGGAAGCGGGTCGGCGTCGGACGCCGCGAGCGCGACGGACAGCGGGCACGCCCTCGCCGCGTCCAGACGGGACGCAGGTAGCCAGTCGGGGCCCCTGACGGTCACGACGGGCGGGGGGAGCCGGGGGGGCGGCCCGCTCACGCCTCGTTCAGCTCTTGGCGGACGGCGAGCGCGGTCCTCGAGAGCTTGAACGTGTCGACGCACCGCCACGAGACGCCCTCGCCCACGAGTTCGGCGTAGGCCTCGGCCAGGCGTGGTCCCGGCGCGTCGAGGTCCCAGAGCGGGTGGACCACGAGGGCCCACGGACCGTCGGGGCGGACCCGGAACGCGACGAGGTCGCCGAAGGTGCGGACGTCGCCGGTCCCGTCGAAGTCGACGAGGTTCGTCGCGTACTCTCGTGCCAAGCCGTGCCAGTCGGCCACCGCCGGGTCCTCGGTCGCCCCATCGAGCCCGCATGCGTAGGCGGGGTCGGTGAGGGCGTGGAGGTAGGCGAGGCCGAGGCGCCAGTCGAGGAGGCCGTGGTACGCCTGGTTGCCGTAGCGCTGGAGGCAGCGGTAGCAGGCCGGGTCGCACTTGGCGACGTGGTCGGGGTCGAGGAGCTCCCGGAGGGGACTCGCTCCGGGGTCGTGGAGGATGGAGCGGGCGAGGCGGAGGACGAGCGGCGTGCCGTCGACGGGCTGGGCGAGCTGGCGGCAGTAGCCGGCGCCGTTGACGAGCTGGTCCGTGATCTGGAGGAGCGGGACCCGAGGGGCGCCCGCGCCGAGCCGGACCACGCGGGGCTCGGCGACCTCGAGCTCGTCCGGGTCCACGTCGAGCTCCCCGGCCGCGCGGTAGGTGAGGAGGAACGAGGCGGAAAGGGCCGCCGCGCGGACGGCCGTGGCGCGTTGCCACACGCCGTCCTTCAGCTTGCGGGGCAGGAGCGAGAGGTGGGGGTGGGTGGCCCGGGGGGCGAGGAAGACGGCGTCCGTCGTCTTGGGCGCGGCGAGGTGGAGGGCGTCGACGACGATGGCGCCGTCGTCGGTCTCCTCGTCGAACCGCTTGCGGACCTCGTCCCGGTCGCCAGCGACGACCTGGTGGGCGATGGCCGTCTTGCCGGGGGCGTACCGCCAGTCCCGGACCTGCGTGACCGAGAAGCCGTCGCCGGGGCCCCCGTTGACGCGGTAGGTCCGCATGCGCTGCTGGAAGGCCACCGCGAGGTTGTGGCCGCCGTCGGGGGGGAACGCGACCGGGTGGCTCTCGGCGACGAGGCCGAACCCGCCGCGGCGCGGGGACCGCGCCGAGGGGTCGAACGGCTTGGGACGGAGGTCGGTCCGGAACCCGTTGGGGACGCGGAGCTCGGGGAGCGACGCGACGTCGAGGGTGGCCCCGCAAGAGGCGCAGGCCGGCGGGTCGTGGGGGTCCGGCGCGTGGTCGAACCGCTGGTGGCCGCCGCAGCTCTCGCACTCGACGAGCCAGAAGGGGTCGCTGAGCGCGGGGGCGCCGGGGAAGTAGGTCCGCTTGGCGGGCCCGCCCCCCCTCGGCTTCCAGGGCCGCTCGGGGAGGGGGCCCGTGAAGCCGATGCACTGGAGCTGGCGCTTGTCGTTGATCAGGACGGCCTCGGGGGCGAACTCGAAGATGGCCGTGTCGAGGTCGCGGTCGACGGTCTTCCACTCCGTCCGGCCCCACGCCTCGTCCGGCGTCTCGTAGTCGTAGTACAGGTTCCGGACCCGCGTCGGCATTCCGAGCATGGGGAGGAGGCCGGCCTCGGCGAGCGTCTGCCCGAGCCCGGGGGCGGTGGTCTCGAGGCGGGACGCCGAGGCGGGGTCGACGACGGCGTCGAGGTCGGCCAGAAGCCCGTCCACGGTGAGGTCGAGGCCGGGGAGGCCCGCGTCCTCCGTCAGGACGGCTACGAGGCGGTCCTTGTACGGCTCGGTCGCCACGAGCGAGGCGCGGAGGCGGTCCCGCCAAGGCGTCCCGGCGTCGAAGAACTCCTCGGTCGGGACGAACTCCCCGTGCACGTCGGGCGGGCGGAGGGCGTCGCCGGGGTACGGCTCGTCGGCGGCGGCGCAGGCGTCGCGGAGATGGCCGAAGGCCCTCCACAGCCATGCCTTCCGAGCGAAGCGGAGGGCGGGGTCCTCGAGGTCCTTCGAGAGGAACGGCGGGGGCGGGGCGTCGCCGGTGATGGCCTCGGGGTGGCGGAAGTAGTGGAGGTCGTGGTTCCGGTTGCGGCAGACCGTGAGGACGAAGGAGTAGGCCTGCCGGCGCCGGCCGGCGCGGCCGACGCGCTGCTGGTAGTTGAACCGCTGGGGCGGCATGTTGGCCTGGACGGTCGCCTGGAGGCTCCCCACGTCGACCCCGACCTCCATGGTCGTCGTCACCGTGAGGAGGTCGACGACGCTCGCGCGGCGCCGGAGGGCTTCGTCGACGGAGGGGACGGCCGCGCCCGACGCGACGGCGTCGAGGACGACGCCCCGGAACCGGCGCTGCCGGTCGGCGGGGTCGTGCGTCTGCCCCGTGAGCTCCTCGCACCGGAGGCGGAAGGGGGGCGCGTCGCGCTCGACCCGCTTGGCGAGGTAGTGGCGCGCCCGGAGCTCGTCGGCGGTGCCGGACGGCGACGCGGGGAGCGGCTTGAAGCACCGGGTGCACCGTCGCGCCCCTTGGTGGAGGTGAACCCGGCCGCACTCGGCACACCGCCAGTAGGGCGCGTCGGGGCCGACGAGGCGGACGCCCAAAGCGTCCGTCGCGATGAGCCCCCCGGGGTGGCCCGCCTTAGCCAGTCGGGCGAGGAGGGCGACGATTCGCTCGTCGACTTCGGTCTCGGGCCATACGGCCTTGGCGAAGGCGCGGACCCGGTTCTGCTTGGGGACCGGGGCGTCCGGCCAGAGCTTCGGGGGGTCGTCGGTCTCCTTCGCCCAGGGGTTGTCCCGCATGCGGTAGGCGTCGGTGAACACGCGGACGAACGCGTCCGCCTCGTCCCGCTCGCCCGGGTCCAGCCCGAGCACGCAGGGGTACCCGATCCCCGTCTCCTCCAGGGCGAAGTAGTTCCGGGAGAAGAGGGCGTCGGACAGGACGCGCTGGGCCTCGCCGACGATCCGGCCGCGCCCCTCGTCGAGCTCTTGTATGCGGTTGGGGTCCTCCCGCCAGTCGGGCGCCGGGCCCTCGAGCGTGAAGAGGTCGGCCCAGTGGAGCTCGCGGTCGCCCGCGGGGAGCGTCACGTCGACCGTCGCGGTCCCGGCGGGGTCCGTCGGGTGGAGGCCGAGCCGGACGAAGCCGGCGAGGAAGGGGCGAAGCGGGGCCCGGGCCCCCGGGCTGCTCGTCTTGAAGTCGGCGTGGCCGAGCGACTCCACGACGGCGGCCATGGGGACGGCGTCGTCGCCCCCCGCCGCCTCCGCGGCCCGGCGTCGCGCTTGGAGTTCCATGGCGAGGGGGTAGTTGCCCTCCGCCGACGCCGCGTCCTCCCGGCGCTTCAGGTCGGCGGGGTCCTCCCCCTGGCGGGCCGCCGCGGCCTCTCGGAGCGCGGCGACGAGCAGGTCGCGGCGGAGGTCGGCGTGGTGGCCCGTCTCCACGTCGAGGGCGGCCCGCGCCGCCTCCTGCCGGCTGTCGGAGAACGAGAGGAGCTTGGCGTCGTCGCGGCCCAGGCGGAGCGCGTCGAACAGCTCCGTGGCGAGGATCTGGGTGGTCTTGGCGAAGCCCGCCCGGAAGCTCCGGACGGGGGAGAGCCGCATGGACCGCTCGCGGCGGCCGTAGTTGATCCCGCAGAAGGGGCACGCGAACGGGACGGCCGTGCCGGCGTCGTCGTTCTCGAGGTGGTGTCGGGAGTCGCTGAACCCCGGCGGGCGCGAGTAGAGCTTGCCACGGACCCCCGAGCCGTCGCCGAACAGGGACCGCCGGACGACGCCGGTCGCGGGGTCGAGCGCGGCCGGGACCCAGTCGCCCGCGTCGGGCTCGCCGCTCCGCCGCTCGGCGGGCGGCCTCGTCGACGGCCAGAAGACGGCGTAGTCGTCGTAGCTGAGGTCCTCGAAGAGGAGCGTCTGGGCGGCGTCGGGGAGGCCGGCGACCTTCGGCTCGTGGGGGAGAAGCTCGACCACGTCGTCGGACGCCCCGTCGGGGATGCCCCGGCGCCCCCCGTAGAACAGTTCGCCGCAGCACTCGCAGTAGAGGAGCTCGAGCATGCGGTGGCCGCGGGAGCCGTCGGGCCTCCTGGAGAACCGCTCCCCGCGCTCGATGGAGAGGGGGCCGACAGAGCGGCCGGGGGTCCGGAAGCGTAGGTCGACGGAGTCGGCCTCCTCGGGCGCGGCGAAGAGGCCCTCGACCGCGCGGAAGAACGTGTGGACGCGGAACGACGGGGCCTCGTCGACCCGCCTCGTCAAGTCGCGGTCCGAGGCCCAGGCCCCGCGGAGGCCGTCCCCGGCGCCTCGGGCGACGAGGAGGCCGCGCACGCCGTGCAGGGCGGCCTCGTCGGCGGAGCCGAACAGGCGAGTGGCGAGGACGGAGGTCCGGGTCGCGCGCGGCTCCGGCCGTCGGTGCGGGGACCGAGACGGTTCGGCGCAGGCGGCGGCGATCCGGGCCCCGGCCTCCGCGACGACCGCCCCGGCGACGGCCTCGACCGGCCCGGAGGCGTCCACGCGCAGCGCGGCGGCCGTAGCGCGCCAGGTGGCCTCGTGGTCGGCGGGCGGGGCGAGCGCGCCTCTCTCCGTGCCGCCGTAGGCCCGGTGGAGGGCCTCGAACGGGGCCGTCGGCAGGACCCCCTCGCTCCGGGGAGCCGGGCGGACGGGGGCGCCGGGGACGACGGCGCCGGCCCAGGCGTCAGGCCCGGCCGAAGGCGGGGGGCCGCTCCGGGTCCACGTCCCGTGGAGGCCGAACGCGTCGTAGAGGTACGTCAAGCTCTTCTCGCGTTCGGGGCCCTCGACGGGGAGGGAGGCGCTGGAGGCAAGGACGCGGAGCTTGTGGCGGTGCTCGGGCTGGGTGAGGCCGAGGCGGTCGAGGAGGACGCGGAGGAGGTAGACGACCTCCGTGCCGGCCGACCCGCGCTGGAGGTGGAGCTCGTCGAGGACGAGGTAGAAGTAGGCCTCGGGGTCCGACTCGATCCACTCCCGGGTCTTGTCGAAGATGGGCGCCTCGACCTCCCGGACCAGCATGGCGTTGAGCATGCTGGTGTTGGTGACGAGGAGGTCGGGCGGCGTCGCCTGCATGTCCCAGCGCGAGACGAGCTCGGCCCCGTCGGTCGACGGGAAGAGGAAGCGGGTCGGGTCGTCGTCGGGGTGCTCCTCGTCGTGCTCCCGGGCGGCCCGCTGGGTGCGCTCGGCGTCGGCCAGGGCCTCGTGGAGCCGCTTGAGCTTCCGCTCGCGCCGCTCGACCTCGTCGCCGCCCGGGCGGGGGTGGACGTGGTGGCCCGTGACGGGCGTGGCGCTCGTGTAGCGCCCGAAGAAGATCCGGTTGCCGTGGAGGCACGCGTCCATCGCCCGGTGCGCCTCGTCCGAGTCGAGGGCCTTCCGGACGCGGGTGAGCTGGTCCTCGACGAGCGCGTTCATGGGGTAGAGCACGAGCGCTCGGACCGCCGCCGGCCGGCGCTCCCCCGCCCGGTGGAAGCGGAACGGGCTCGCCTCCGGGCTCTTCTTCGAGGGGCGGTCGGGGAGGTCGGTCCAAGAGGAGACCGGTCGTCCGTCGTCGCCGTGCCACCACCGTCGCTTCAGGTACTCCGGTCCGGGCTTGGCCCACGAGGCCGCCTCCCGGACGAGGCTCGCGAACACGGGGAGGAGGAACGACTCCGTCTTGCCCGACCCGGTGCCCGACGTGACGACGCCGGGGGTGCCCTCCTGGACGCCCCGGGTCAGCATCGTCGCCTGGTGCTCGTAGAGCGGGAAGGCGGCCCTCCGGGAGGTGGGGCCGTCCCCGTCCGCCGGCACCGAGTCGAAGAGGCCGGCGAGGGCGACCTCGGCGAACGCCCGGCGCTCCTCCCGCGTGAAGCCCGGGAGCACTCGTTCCGCGTCGGGGCCGTCGACGAGGTCGTGGAGGCCGACCCCCGACGACGCGTACCGGGGGACGGGCTCGACGAGCGGCTCCGTGCAGAGCTGGCCGGCCGTCTCGAGCAGGGCCCGCCGTTCCCGGGTGACGCCCTCGTCGCGGATCCGGAAGGCCGTCTCGAGATAGGTGAGGTAGAGGTCGCGGATGCGTTCGAATCCGCCGATGGGGTCGTGCACGTGGTCAGGGCGTGAGGAGCTGCGTGAGGAGCTGGAGCGCGCGCGGGGCGTGGGCTTGGGGGACGGCCTTAGCGACCGCGTCCGCTCCGGCGTCCTCGTCGGGGGCGTGGGGGAGCACGGCACCTACGAAGGCGATGCGGCGGGCGTCCGCCTCCGGCACGTTGAAGGCGAGCGCCGCGCGGTAGAGCGCGGCCGCCGAGCGTACGGCCACGGCCGGGGCGTCGAGCGAGCCGGTGAGGTCGGGGAGGTCGTGGGGGGACGGAGAGACCGCGTCGACGGCGGAGGCCCACGCGTCGAGGTCGATCTCCCGAAGGTCGGGGTCGTACTTGACGCCCGCCATCACGGGGGCGTCCCCCGCGCCCCCCACGTCCACCAGCACCGCGTGCTTCCAGAACGTGGGGCCCGGCGGGAGCGCGCTGGGGCCTCCGCTCGGGACGCACGCGAGGAGTAGGTTGCGAGGCCACGCGAGGCGCTGCGGCGTGCCGTCGAGCCCCACGTAGGGGAGCGTCCGCGCCGTGCGGCTCCGGCCTGCGTCGGCGTAGCACTGGAGGAGGGGGTCGAGGTAGTGATCGCTCGGCGCGCGGTCGAACCCGTCGAGGACGACGAGGGCAAGGCGCCCGTCGGCGGCGGCGCGCTCGGCCGCCGCCAGGAGGCCGCCCGGGTGGGGCGCGGGCCTCCCCGTAGACGGGTCGGAGGTCGTGAGGAGCCCGGCGGGATCGGTGAGCGTGGGCGGGACGGGGATCCACGTCATGCGGCCTCCGGCCACGACCTCGGCCACGGCTCGGAGGGCGGTGGGGCCGCCGTCCCCGGCCACGACGACGGCGCGGTGCGTCGCGAACGCGGCCAGGAGCGCGGCCCCCACGAGGTGGTCTTCCGTGACCAGCCGCATCCGCACGGACCCGCTCGCCACTCTGAGCGACTCCACGACGCCCACGGCCGCGTCGGCCCCCTCGGTCGGCGTCGGCTCCAGGTGCCTTGGCGACCCCTGGGGGGCTACTGACGCCCCGGGAGGCGCAGCGAGGGCCCGGACGATGGCGAGCTCGGCGAACGCCTCGGCGGGCTTGGCCGCGAGCTCCGCGAGGCGCGCGTCCAGCGCCCGTTCGACGGCGGCGGCCTGCTCGTCGGCGTCGGCCTGGAGCGCGTCGAGCCGGGCCTGGAGCGCCTCGATCTCGGCCTCGATCTCGGCCTTCCGGTCCGTCGCCGCGGCGAGGTCGGCCCGAGCCTCGACGAGGTCGCCCTCCAGCCGCTCCCGCTCTCCCGCGATCTCGTCCTCGAGGGCTTGGCGCCTCCCCTCCGCCTCCGCTCGGAGCGTCGCCTCGGCGGACCGTACGGCGGCCTCCACCGCCGCCCCCTTGGTCTCGTCGAGCGCGTCGGCGACGGCCGGGTGCCCGAGGAGGGCCTCGGCGGCTCGCCGGACGAGCTCCTCGTCGGCCTCGACGACGGAGAGGAGCTCCTCGACGCGTTCGAAGCGGGCGGCCTCCTGCCGACGGAGGTGCTCCGTGCCGAGGTCGAAGCCGGGGTACGCGTCGAGGTACTGCTTGTAGGTCGCCTTCGTGACGGGGAGGGCCTCGGCCGCCTTCCGGTCCAGCGACAGGAGCCGCTTGAAGATCCCCTCCGCCAGCTTTCGGTCCGACGCCCAGTTGACGTACCGGGTCGGGGGGCCCACCTCGTCGCGGTCGAGGAGGATCTGGGCGCGGTGGTCGCCGACCCGGACCGGGCCCCCGTGGGCGTCGAGGAGCCGGACGACCTTGAGGTCGTCGGCGTGCTCGTCGGCGAGGCGCCACCGGCCGTCCGGCAGCCGCTCGAGCGTCACGGGCCCGACGGCCTCCTCGTCCTCCAGGCGGAGGTAGACGTTCGGGGTCGCCAGACGGAGGGCGAGGCCCTCCCCCGTGAGGGCGGCCCTCTGACTCCGTGGGTCCTCCCACGGCCGCAGGTCCACGACCTCGTACGCCGTGGTCCACCACGCGACGTGGTATGCGTCCTTACCGGGTTCGGGCCGGGTCTGCGGGGCGACGCGGACGAGCACGAGGTCGTCCTCCTCGATCCCGGCCGGGACGTCGAACCAGAAGGCCGACCCCTGGTCGGGGAACGTGACTGCCGCGTCGTGGGCGGAGATCTCCGCCCACGCGCCCGTTGAGTCGTCGCGGCGGGCGACCGGCGTGACGCCGCCGTACGGCGTGCCGTCTCCGCGGCGGACCCACCTGACGCGGGCGAGCCAGACGTGGTCTTCGGGGTAGATGGGGTCGGTCACGAGGACGAAGCGCGGAGGGCCGCGGCGAGTTTGACGACGTGCGGGACGAGGGCCGGCGGGACCCGCCCCCCGGCCACCGCGGCCACGGCCGGGTCGTGGACGTACGGCGCGAGCGCGAGCGCGAGGCGGGGCGGCACGGGGACCGTCGGCCCCGTAGACCGGTCGGCCCAGAGGAGGATGCGGCGTGCGACGCGGGCGGCGGGGGCCGGGACCCCGCGCACACGGCCGAACCACTCGCGGTCGAGGGCCCGCCGCGCCTCGGGGGTGGTGGGCACGACGTAGCGGGCGCGCCCGTCGCCGTCGGTGAGGGGGCCGGGGCTTCCGGCGACGCAGGCGAGAGCACGGGCGATCGGCACGGGGAGGTGGGCATGGGTCCGCCCGACCCCACGCAGCCGCCCCGACTCGTCGTACGCGAACGCCGGCTCGCCCCGCAGGGCGAGCGCGACGAGGAAGGCCCAGGTGCGGCTCCGGAAGCTCCGCGTGCGCCCGCCGTCCGAGACGACGTACCGGGAGGCGTCCCGGGGGTGGTCGTACCGCACGAGCGACGCGCCCTCGGCCGACGCCGTACGCACGAACCGCCCGCTCTCCCAGTCCCAATGCCCCGCGGGCGCGTACCCCGGCGGCGGGGCCTCCGCGGTGGCCGCGACGACGGCGACGGGGTCGACGAGGACCTCGCCCCACGGCCGGAGGCGCCCGACGGGCTCGAGCTCGGCCCGCCGCGCGAGCTCCTCGACGGCGGCAGGGTCCGAGACCCGGAAGGAGGGGACCGCCGGCACCCAGGGCGACGGCGAAGGGGCGGTGACCTCTGCCGCGCCCACGTCGGCGGCGAGCGCGGCGACCCTCCCCCGCAGCGACGACGGGACGAGCCCGACGAGGGAGACGGCCCGCCCCCCGTCCCACGTCACGAGCTGGGGCCGGCGGGCCACGTACGTCCGGTTGGTCCAGGAGGTCGGCGTGAGCACGTCGAAGGCGCCGGCCTCAACCCAGGCCCGGGCGGCCTCCCACATGAGTGGGCCTTCGGGCACGCCCGCCAGGTCCGTCATGAGCGAGAGGAACTCGCCCTCGCCGAGCCCGGTGCGGCGACCGGCGAGCGCGGCGGCTACGTCGTTGAGCGTCGTCCACGTCTCGCCCTCGGGGACGGTCGCAGGGGCCGCCCATGGGTCGGTCGCTAGGAGGCGGTCGAATCGGACCTCCCAGTTGCCGCCGGCCACCTCGGGTGCCCCTACGGCGTAGGGGTAGAGGGCGCCGCCCTCCGTCGACGCCAGCGCGGCGTCCCACCCGACCGTCTCTTCCCCCGCGCCCTCGGCGGTTAAGGACGCGGGCGACGAGGGCGCCTTGTAGTCGACGTAGATGGGCTCTCGGACGAACCGGACGCGTCGGCGCCCGACTTCTCGTCCATCCCCGTCCGCGGCCACGAAGGAGACCTCTCCACGGAGCGCGTCGCCGGAAGTGTCGCGGAAGGTGCCCTTGCCGTCTCCGACGAGCGGGCGCGGGGGCCCCGACTCGCCGTCGACTCGGCGGACGGCCTCCGCCACTCCGGAGACGACGAGGGGGCGGACGGCAGGGTCGCCGAGGTAGGCCGCCCCGACGCGGACGCCCCCGACGAGGCGGAGCGCCGGCCCCCGAGCGCTCGGCTGGAGGCACTGGATGTCGGCGAAGTGGCCGCCGAGGTCGAGGAGCTCCCCCGCGTCGAACGGGCCCGCCCACTCCCACCCACGGTAGAGCGAGGGGCGCGGCCGGGGGCGGGCCTCGGGGGGGAGGCGGCGGAAGGCACGGAGCAGGACTCTGCCGACGACGTTCTCCCTGGCGAGGAGCCAGACGGGCCGGCCGGGCTCCGGGAGCGAGTGGCGCGTGACGGGCCAGCCCTTCTCGTCACGGGCGAAGAGGAGGACGCCCCGGCGGACGGAGGTCGCGAGGGGCGTCGAAGAGACCGCCTTCCACCGGAGGGGTTTGGACGGGTCGAGGAGGTACTCGACGGGGTCGCGGACGCCCTCGATTCGGACGACGGAGGCGAACCCCCCGACGCCGCCCTCGACGGGCTCGAGCGTCACGCGGGACGGGGGCGCCCCTCCCGGGGGAGCCGAGCAGACGAGGCGGAGGGGGCGCTCCGCGCCGAGCGCCCCGGGCTCCGGCATGACGAGCCCCAGCCGGAGGCGTGCCCGGCTCTCCGGCGAGTACTCGAGCGAGGTCGCGTCCCGGACCGCCGTCCAGAACGGGTGCGCCCCGAGGTCGAAGTCGTTCCGGTGGTAGCGGTCGACGAAGTCGTCGAAGGAAACGAGGAGCCGGGAGCTCCCGTCGAACTCCCCGCGCCGCTCGCGGACCCGTCGGACGGCCTCGCCGAGCCCGGGCTCCTCCCCCTGGAGGTCGGCGAAGAGCGTCGCCATGGTGCGTCGGTCTCGGAGCGTGGGGGACGCGAGGGCGTAGGAGTAGCCGATCCGCGTCCGGTAGGAGTCCTCCGGGGGGAGCACGAGGGGGCGGCACCTCCCCCGCTCCGCGTGGCGGGCGACCCACGCCCGGAACGCCTTCCACAGGTCGTTGAGCCCGTCGAAGTATGGGTACCCCTCGCTCACGCGGTGGCGGAGCAGCGACCGGAACCGCTCGGAGAACCTACCTACGCCGATCGTCTCCTCTTCCCCGCCAGCGGCGGCGTAGCAGGTGAGGACGAGGTAGGCGAAGTACTCCGGGGCCCGGAGCCGGTCCGGCTCTACCCAGGACTCGTAGAAGGCCTCGCTCCGCACCGACAGCCACTCCCGGACGACGTTCGGTGGTTTAGTCAGCGCCCTGACGAAGGCGGCCGCGACCGCCTCCGGGTCCGCCCCGTCGTCCCCCGTCACGCGGCGGAGGTCGAGGGCCGTCGCTGGGACGTGAGTGACGGGATGGGACGGGTCCTCGCCGACGAACAGTGCGTCGAAGAGGCGCTCACTCCAAGTGGCCACGGGCCAGTCCTGCCAGCCGTCGTTAGGTTTTTCAGTCGCGCGATCCAGCATTGTCGTCCACAAGCTAACTGAGCCCACGGCACCCTGGGCCGCAACGCTCAGCGATAGCTATGCAACCTGACACGAAAATGAGACCCCTAACTCGAGTGCGCGACTCGAGCTAGAGGGCACGACGATGTTACCCTGCTCAGTACAGTCAGGCACGTCTCGCGTAGGGAGGACCGGCATGTACAGTAGTCCATGTTGGGGACTGGCCGGGAAGCCGGGCCTCAGAGCAGGCCCCGTTCCACGAGGCTCGTGTAGCGGCCATCGAATCCGACGACGAGCGAGTCGACGAGCGGAATGCCGAGAGCCTCGCCGGCCGACTTCAGCTGTTTCGAGACCTGGACATCGGCCCGGCTCGGCTCCAGGTTCCCGGAGGGGTGGTTGTGGAGGCACACGACGCTCCGGGCGTTGACGAGGAGGGCAAACTTGAAGCACTCCCTTGGCGAAGCCACGCTCGCGTCGACGGTCCCGAGGTGGGCGCAGTGGGCCCCGATGACCCGGTTCGCCGTCGAGAGCGCGATGACGTAGAACGCCTCACGGTCCAGGTCCGCGACGAGCTCCGTCGCGAGGCGGGCGACATCGGCCGGCGTTCGGACCTGGGCCGTCTCGTGCGAGCGCTCGCGGACCAAGCGGAGGGTGAACACGGGGACCTCGAGTCGAGGCGCTGGAGCATGATCGTGGGGCACCTCGCTGGCAGCAGAGAAGAGGTCGAGGGTGTGGGCGTCGCGCTGGGCGCGGCGGGTGGCATTGGAGTTCATCGTCGTAATCGGTAGGAACGACGAGAGGCCGGGCCCCCTCTAAAGGAGACCCGGCCTCTCGGTCGGTGATCGGAGTAAGCAGGCGAGGGCAGTCGGCCCCCGGGCGTGAACTAGGAGGTGTGGCGGGCGACCCAGGCCCGGACGTCGGCCGCGCGGATCACGCCGCCGGCGTGGGGCACCCGGCTGATGATGTCGGCCCCGAAGGCCTGGTAGAGCCGCTCGGCCGTGGGCTCGTCGGTCAGCGCGAGGAGCACGCTCCGCGCGAGGTCGGCCGGTCCGGACCCGTTGTAGCTCCACTCGATGCCGGTCGGCGAGTGGAGCACGTGGTGGGTGACCGAGGCGCAGGCCGTCCCGTCGACCCGGCGGTAGAGGACGACGTCGTCGGGGTCGGCCGTCAGCGCCTTGTGCTCAGGGCGCACGACGAGCCGGAGCGGGGCTGCCTAGGCCCCGTCTCCGCCGCGCGACCCTGCTCCTGCCGGAGTGGCCTCTGAGGGCGCCGGTACGGCCTCTGTGGACGCGCCGTCGCCCGACGTGACGCCGGAGTCGCCCGCGCTAACAGCGAGGCGCACAGGGCCTCTGAGGGCGCCCTCGCCGAGCGCGTCGAGGAGTCGGTCGAGCGCCTGCCCGACGTAGCCGAATACGACGTTGCACCCGAGCGTGTAGGCATCGTAGTCGTGGCCGGTCACGCGACAGAAGTAGAGCTTCAGCCCGAACGGGACAAGCGGCCTCGCCCAGCCGAGGTGCTTGGGCTGGACCTCACCGAGCACGTCGTCGCCGTAGCGGACGGCGAGGCCGCCTCCCGTGTCGTCGAGCGAGAGCTCCGTCCACGGTGAGACGTGCTCGCGGACCATCGTCCAGAGCGCCCGCTGGCGCCCCGACGTGCCCGAGAGCTTCGACGGGACGGCGAGCGACCGGGCCCCGTGCCGAACGGAGAAGGCGACCGCCGAGAGCGCCTTGGCCACGAGCGTAGGGCGCCTCATCCGGGTCCGGTCCTCGGCGAGGGCGAGCCAGCGGACGGCCTGCTCGGTGATCTCGCGCGAGCGGATGTCCTCGGGCGGGACGCGCATCCCGGAGGCCGTGTAGTGGGCGCCGTCGTCGCGGACGAGGGTGAGGGTAGCCGGGGTAGTGAGTAGGTTGGGAGTCGTGTACATGACGTGGGCACCTCTGCCCTGTCGTGGTTGAGGCGCCGCGCTCTGGAACAGTGCGGTCGCCGACGAGCCGGCCGGGACCCTCCCGGCTCGGCGTGCTGGCCGACTGGCCAGGGTTGGCGGGGAGCCGCCAAGTGGCGACGCCCCGCTCCGGTCTCCCGGGCGGGGCGTCGTGTGTTGGGGGCCGGTGTCGGCCCGTTCGGCTCCGTGTGGAGCCCGGGCCGAAGCCCGTCGCGGCGCGGGGCCGCGGTGGGTGGCTAGCGCGTCGTCAGAACGGCAGCCACTCCTCGACCGGGGCCGGGGCCGGCCACGGGCCGAGCGGCCGGTCGTAGAGGTCGGGCTCGGGCTCCAGCGCGTCGAGGGCCTCGGCGCAGAGCCGGTGCCGCTCGGGGTCCTCGACGGCGCTCGGCAGGCCCGCGCCAGCGTCGTCGTAACCGGCGAGGTAGTCCGCGAGGTCGTACCCGTACGTCCGCTCGAACCAGAGCCGGTAGGCCGTCTCGGTCCGGTTGTACCGGCGCCACGTGAGCTCGGCGAAGTAGACCGGGACCATGAGCCGGACGAGCCGGCGCCGGCCGTCGGGCCCCGCCTCGTGGACGTGGCGGGTGCCCGAGCGGTAGACCCACTCGGTCATGGGCCGCTCGCAGTAGCCGTCGGCGAGGCAGGCCTCGTAGCCGGCGGCGTAGCTCTCGTCGCGGTGGGCGGTGTGGGCCGCCTCGATCTGGCCGCAGCGGCAGCGGCAGTACTCGTTGCAGCCGGGGCAGTAGTTGCTGATGCAGAAGGACATGGTTGGGGAAGGCCCTGGGGGCCGGCGTGATGACCGCGCGCACCTCGCCCGGGCGGATCCTGGGCGGGCACGTGCGGTGGGGGATGCCGCCGGAGTCGGCGGCGGGCCCGCGCCCCTCGGCGCGGGCGGTGCTGGGCGAGCCCCAGCGGGTGCGCTGACGGTCGTCAGCGGCGGGCGCGATACGCGCCCAGGATCAGGCCGCCTCCGCGCGGTCTCGCGCGTCGGTCGGCGGGTCGAAGAGTCGTACCTCGAGGAGGCCGGCCCGCCGCCATCGGCAGACGAGGCAGCTGGGCCCGAGGAGGCAGTCCTCCGGTAGGACCGGCTCGCGGCGGTAGCCGCGGAGCCGGAGGAGTGGTACGGACACGTCGACGGCGGGCGGGCTGCCGACCGCGTCGGACGGGCGTACCTCGCCCTGGGTGTATGGGTGGTTCATGGCAACGGCCCCTCGGCCGTAGCTGTGGCGGACGGTCGTCCGCCGGTCGTAGAGACGGACCGCGCCCCGTCGGCGCAGACCGTGCCCGGCGCGTCCGGGCTGGGAGTCGGGGTTCCACGCGGGGGCGGTACGAGGCGCGCTCCCGGAGACCCCGGGGGCTAAAAACACCGGGGCTCCTGGGGGCACCCGGTTGTGTCCTTCCCCGGACGGAGCGGCCACCCCGGCGCCCCGTTCGTCAAAGGTGGCAAAGGAGTATTGACGCTCTTCTTTAGTGCCTTGAGGGGGCCGGAGCAGCTAGTTGGGAGCGGGTCCACCGCGCGGACACAGCGGGAGCTATTGACGAATCTGGCCGCCCCTCCGACGGGACCGGCCTCCACGTCCCCAGAGTGCGTCTCCGGGGCAGACCGAGTTCGTCGCCGCACCGGGCCCTACCACGTCCGGCCTAGCGTCGTGGGAGGGCCTACAGGGGTCACCATGCGTCGCACTCGCCGCGCGGCTCGAAGGAACAGAGCCCTCACGCGCGCGAGGCGCTTTGGCGGCGGGCCGATCAGGTCCCCCCACCCCCGGCCGACGACGCGCCGGGGACGGGAACTGCATCGGTCGCGGCCCGAGTAGGAACCTGCCCCTGGGCGCCCCTCGCTCCTCGGGCACGTCGTTCCAGCTCGACGAGGGGCGCCCTGCGCGCACGTCCGTTCTCCCCCGGGGCGGGCTCGCCCGGGCCGCCGGCCCTTTGCGGCCGACCCGCAAAATGCCTAAGGGAAACCACTCGGTCGGAGCGGCATCGACGCTATTCACCGCCCGCCGTCCGGTCAGAGACACATAGGTTCGGAAGCCCTATGAGCTCAATTTCGCCGGTTCCGCCTCCTGCCAGGCCCGATCGGGCCCCGCCAGGCTGATCACCGGCCCCGACGCCGCTCAGATCTGGAGCACATAATCTTGGCGGGTCGCGCGCCCGTCCTCTATTCCCTCAAGAGGTACTGGAGAGTCGGTCGGTGCTGATCCGGAATCACGTCAGGGGGGTGGTTGGGTAAGAGAGGGTTTGAGGCTCGACTCTGACGGCAGCGGAGAGGAATGGGAGCTATAGAGCAACCGGCACCCCGGCCGGACCGGCGATCGGCAAGCCAGGGCCCGCGCTCCCGGCGGGCCGGGCGGTCTGCGCCTGCGTCGGGGGGCTGGTCTGCCTCGCGATGTCCATACCGGGACGCCCAGAGCAGGGCGGATCGGCCGAGGAAGAGATGCCATGTCGAGGGTTTCGACACGCCCCTTCAAGGTGATGGTGCCGGCGCGCGTGGTCATTCCAGGCCTCGGTTCACAGCGACTTTCTCTGAGGCCGCGGCCATGACCGCGGCGGCGGCCGACCCGAGCGCGCAGCTTCCGAAGAAGGCGGTCTCGGGCCAGCCGCGGCCAAGGGGGACGAGGACCGTTCGCGACTACCGGCTACGGCGGTCCCTGCAAGCTGCCTCAACGGCCCAGGCGCGGACGAGATGGTCTAGGCACCCCCGCGGGAGCGCGTCGTAGGTCCGCCCGTCGAGCGTCCTCCCGGCCCGCTTCCGCCCGACGTACTGGCCGTCGAAGTCGACATCGCCGACCTGCTTGAAGAAGACGGGGACGCCCTCCTCGAGGCAGACCTCGACGATCTCCCGGGCCCACTCGAGACGCATCGGTCGGATGTCGCCCTCGTCGGCCGTCTCGCCCCCGACGATGGCGTAGTCGAGCCCGCGGACGAGGTCGCGCCCATAGTCCGACCGGAGCGGGACCCGGCCGATGACCGGTTCGAACGAGACGCCCCGCCGTTTCGCCCCACTCTCGTGGAGCCGCTCGATCCGGGGAAGCGTGGACTCGTCCTCGACCGACACGACGGCGAGGACGTGGTCGGGCCAGTCGAGGTGCGGACCTACCCTGGCGAGCCCGTCGGCCCGGCTCGTAAGGGAGAACGTGTAGTGCCGGGCGGCGGCGAAGATGACCTGGTAGTACGTGAACCGCATCTCGTCGGTGAACGCCTCGTGGTGGGGGTCCGAGACCGACGGGCAGAAGTACCGCTTCGGCCGGCGGTCCTTCCCGAGCTCGCTGAGCACACGGGGGGCGAACGTCGGCCCGACGTGCTCAGAGTAGGCCCCGGCGATCTGCCGGCTCAGCCGGCGCTCGATGTCGCGGAGCGCCCAACAGTTGGCGCACCCGGCGCTGACGGGGGTGCACCCGCGGAACGGGTTGAGCGTCCGGTCCCACCACCACCACTTCCCGGTCGAAGCGAGGACCTGCTCGCGGAGTCCCGCGGGGATGCGGGGGTCGTCGATGGAGGTGACGGGGCCGGCGACCACGGGGCGGTGGGTGGGTGGCTGGTGGAGTGTGGAGGGGGTGGTCATGTAGGTGTGGTTATGAGGTCAAGAGGGCGTTCGGCTGGCGTTTAGGCCGTCGTGCTCGGGCGGGGGGCGGCCTGGAGTCGGCCCGGCGACGGGGCCGGGCGCGGCTGGGAGGCGCGGTCGGCGGTCCCGCGGGCGCCCTCGGCGGGGGCGCCCTCCGGCTCCGGGCGCGGCTCTGGGAGCGGGGGGCACCCCGTGTGGCGGGCCCGGATGTTGCGGCCGACATCGAGCGCCTGACTGGGCCCGAGAGCGGTGCGGACGGCGTCGTAGGCCGCCTGCGTCGTCTTCGGGCCCCGGACGAGGACCCAGTCAACCCCGCGAAGCGCGTCCGGCTCGACCGGCTCGGCGAGGTCACGGACGACGAGGGCCCGGGGGGACGGGGCCGTCCAGAGCCGGGCGACGGCGGCGTCGACGGCGGCCGCGGTCCCGACCACCTCCACCGCGACGAAGATGTTCAGGGCCCCGCCGAGCGCGGCCGCCCGCTCAGGGTGAGCCGTGAGGGCGAGGTAGCGCCGGGCCGGGTCGGCGGCTGCAGCCTCGACGATGGCCCGGGCGACGCGGTCGGGGACAGCCGGGTGGAGCGGGTCGACCCCGGGCGCGACGAGGACGGTCACCTCGTGGTCGGCCGGGGCGCGCTTCGGGCGAGAGGCCGGGGCCGAGAGCCGGTCGGGGTAGTAGACGGCGCGGAAGGGGCCGTCGCCCTGCGAGGCCGGGAGCGACCACGTCTCCGGGGCCTCCCACGGGTCGGGGACGAGGACGGGCCACGTGAGGTCGGTGGCATCATCTAGCTTGGCCGCGACGAACGCGGCCGCCTCCGTCCGGCGCTCCGAGAGCTTCGGTAACTCCAGGCCGTCGCCGTAGGGGACGACGAGCCGGCCAGGAAGCTCGGCGAGGGCGGCGTCGGGGTTTGCCACGGCGGAGGCGTCGAGCGCCACGAGGAGCCCTTCGTGTTCACGGACGGCGGACCGCCCGGTATCCAGCGCCGGGTTGGTAGTCTTCTCATCCTCAAGCCGGTCCAGCTCCTCTGCACCGAGCGTGAGCCCATGAACGCCGGTGCGCTGGTCTGCCGACTGGTAGAGCGCCAGGGCGCTGGCACGCGCCGGGGCGCCGAGGCTCTCTTCCCCGCTCTCAACATCGTCGCCGAGGCTCTTAGGTTCGCCGTTGGAGGCCTCCTCCCCATCTGGCTTTCTCGGGAACAGCCCGTCGACGACCCCTCGCACCTTCGACATCGTGAGCGCTTCCGGCGACCCGTACTGGTCGAGGAGCATTTCCCACACGGTGACGCGGTCGTCGGGGGTGAGTCTCGAGAGCGGGCGGGCGTGGGCCTCGCACTTCGGGAGGTCGGCGACCCCGGCGGCGATCAGGTCGTCAACCACGTCGACAGCTCGGATGAGGTAGTAGGCCCGGGAATCCGTGAAGGACCACGCCGACGCGACGTACTCCTCGAACGTGCCGTGCCGCTCGCGGTAGAGCCGACCCTCGTTGATCGTCCGGAGCGCCCGGCCGGCGTCGAAGGCGACCTCCTCGTAGCGGGCGATCTCCTCCTCGCACCGGGCGAGGGCCTCGCGCTCCTCGTCCGTGAGCGGGTCGTCGGGGGTGGGAGCGGCGACCGGCGCCGCCGGTTCTGGACACGTGTCCACATCGTGGTGGTAGGCGGCGCCGTCGCCGCTGGCAGTCGGGTCCGGCTGATGGTCAGCGAACAGGTCGAGGTTGACAGGCTGGTGAGCGCGGGCTTCGGTGTGCGGGGTCATGGGGGTGTGGTGTTGTGTGGAGTGTGGGAGGGGGTAAGCGGGCGGGGCTAGCCGTAGACGGCGTCCCGGACGGCGTGGCGGAAGCGGAGGGCCACGTCGAGGGGCTCGCTGAGCTCGGGGGACGTGCGGAGCTCCTCGAGCTCCCGTCGGAGGGCGTGGCTCTGACATGGCTTCAGTCGGCCCTCCACCCGAGCGGCTTCGACGGAGGCGAGGGCCGCCTCGAAGTCGCCGTGGGCCCTGATGCCGAGGACCGCGTAGGCCCTCCGGAGGTCGCGGACCGTCCTGAACTCCTTGAGCCGGACCGTCCGCCGGAACGGAGTGGCGTCGACGTACTCGACGAGGCGCCGCCCGAGCTCCTCGTAGAAGGGGCGCCGGCAGAGGAGGCCGGCCGTGACGGGCCGCTTGAGCTGGCGGTCGACGTCCTTCGTGTACCGGAGCTCGACGCGGGCGAGCGGGCCGTCCCCGTAGCTCGGGTCGACCCCGCGCTTCCCCCTCTCGGCCCGCTTGTCGTAGACGTAGAGGCCCCGGTTCGACAACTCGACCCCCGACGACGCCCGGCCGCGGGGGACGACCCGGCCGTGCTTGCTCGAACGGAGATTGCCGGTGACCTCGACGACGGGCACGCCGAGGGGGACGTTCACGCCCGCGTCGAGGCGCATGACCCGGGCCGCGAGCACGTCGAGGAGGGGGAGCCCGAGGGTGTCCGCGATCTCGCCGAATGCCTCTTCTAGCCGGTCGTGGTCGAACGGGACCGCGTTCGTGCCCGAGATGAACGCGGCGAGGCTCCCGCGGACCTTGACCCCGGACGGACGGACGGTGACCCGGAGGTTCCGGAGCTTGGCCGTCGAGCGGAGCCAGCCGACGTCGCCGTCATGCCGCTCGTACTCGGGGAGGGACGCGAGGCGGCGCTCGTCGACGGGCTGGTCGATCCGCAGGCGGACCGTGTCGACATCGTGGCCGGACGGAGGGGGATTGGAGCAGCTCCGATCCGTGCGGTTACTATCTGTCACGGGGGCGGCCACCATCACGCCGCCCCCGTGGTCTCAGGCGCCGGAGCGCCCTTGGCGGGGACGTACCCCTCCATGAGGAAGGCCTCGACGTCGGCCGTCCGGAAGAGGACGGTCCGCCCGCGCTTGACGTACGGGAGCCGGCGCTTCGACTGGAGGTACGAGAGCTTCCGGTCGGACCACCCGGTGAGGTCCATGACCTCCTTCCGGCCGAGGTACGGGGGGAGCTTCGAGCGGCGGATGGCCTCGGCGACAGGGCCGACGAGGGCCTTGTGGAGGGCGGCCTCAAGGGCGCCACCGAGGGCGCCGGGTTCCGGGAGCGGGACATCGGGGGCACCGGAGTGGCCGTCGTCGTCGAGCGTCCGGGAGGCGAGGAGGAGGGCCGCGAGGAGCGCGGTCTGGGTCATGAGCGGGGGGTGTGAGTGGGACACCCCTCAATTGACCGATTTCGGCCTGCCGCCCCGTGCCTACGGCCGGTGCCTACTCCTCGCCTACCGCGCGCTTACTCCGTCTCCGAACTGCCTACTCCGTCTCCGAACCGCCCGCATCCAACTCGAACTGCCGGACCCGCCACCGGGCGATCACGTCCCTCACGGTGCTCATACCAGCGGCGCTGACCTTCTCGTACAGTTGCCCGATGCGCTCATCGAAGTGCTCGCGCTCTTGGAGCCGCTCGCCCTCGGACGGGTTGTCCCCCGTGCCAGCGTCGTTGTCGTAGTCGTCCTTCTCCCTGTACGCCTCAATGAGTGGGTGCTTGGCGACCCGCTTGGCCTTCCCGCGGTACCACTTGAACTTGTCGGACACCCCGAGCACGGCCGGCGTCCACTCCATGACGCGCTCGTCGATGCGCGCGAGGAGCGGGTTGCGCTTCTCTGTGGGATTGGCTGTACCGACCTCTTCGTGCGCCGCGACGATGAAGAGGAGGTGGTCGAGCTTGAATCGACTGATGTCCGGTCGCGGGACAGGCTGGGGACCGGAGGGGTCGGGCTCGAACTCGTCGACGTACCCGAACACCTCGTACTCACGCAGCACCTGTTCTACGATGCGGAGGCGGAAGTCGTAGACGTCCGACTCGCTCTGAGCCCTCACCGCTCTCGCGCCGACTTGGTCCACGACATCCCACGCCCGCTCAGCCATCTCGCCCCACGTCGTACCGGGCCCGGCCGTGCGGACCGGGCGCGTCCTCGCATAGGCCGCCTCGTCGAAATCGACGACCACGTCGGGGTCGAGTTCCATGACGTGCACGCCCTCTCCGAGGTCGACCCAGTACCACCCGTCGGTCGGCGCCATCGCGGCACCGGTCAGCGTCCACGAGATCACGGTGCCGTGCCCGTATCTCTCCTCCGCCTCAGACAGCGCCCCGGGCAGGCTGAGTAGCGGCTCGAGAGCCGCGTCCAAAGCGTCCGCTTGCGATCTCACCCTTTGGCCTCGGGCCTCTAGGCGCTCCCGCATCTGGACGAGCGCCGTGTAACCGGAGCCGTCCGGTCTGAGCCGACGGACGACTTGGTTCCAATGCAGCGCCGCCACCTCGACATCGTCCGCCCTGGAGTCGACGCTGAAAGAGGGGGTCATGCAGAGGGGGGGAGCGGGCAACGCCCGAAGCTCTACGGCCCTGTCGACTCGGTCGGCCACCTCTGCCAGTCCTCGTTGACCGGTCTTCCCCGTGGCGCCGGGGCTCTCCATCGTCACTCTCGTTTCCAAAGTTGGTCGGCGAGGCCGTCGACCGCGTCGCGGTCGAAGCTCTTGAGGTAGGTCTCTGTCGTCTGGAGGTTGCCGTGCCCGAGGCTCTTCGAGATGGCGTAGAGGTCGCCGCTCTGGCGCCGGGCGTAGTCGGCGAACGAGTGCCTCGCCACGTGGAACGAGAGCCCGTCCGGCTCGATGTCGGCCAGGACCGCGAGTCGCTTAAGGGCGGCGTTGACCTGGGCGTTCCTCGACGAGATCCGCTTTCGGAGGTGGACCCCGTCCCCCTCCGCCCCCGCCTCCAGGAGCGGGAAGAGGTAGCCGCCCCGGCCGTCAGCCCCGCCCCGGTACCGGTCGGCAATGACGACGGCCGCCGGCGGGAGTGGGACCGACATCGGCGTCCCCGTCTTCAGCATCCGGTAGGTCGCCCGGCCGCCGTTCACCTCCGAGGCCTTCAGCTTCGCCACGTCCCCGAACCGCATCCCGCCCGCGTAGAAGGAGAACACGAACGCGTCGCGGGCGACCCCGTCGAACGACCCCTCCGCGAGCCCGTCCGCCGGTCCGAGCGCCGCCAGCTTCTCGACGGCGGCGAGCGGGAGCTTCCGGCGCTCGACGCGCCGGCCCTTCGGCTTCTGGTAGACGAGGAACGGGTCCTCCGACGGCTTGACCGCCCCGTCCCGGATGGCCTCCTTGTACACCCGCCGGAGCCGGGTGAGCTCCTTCCGGACCGTGTTCGGGTTGTTCTTCTTCGTCTGCCGGCAGTAGCGCTCGAACGTCTGGAGCGCGTCGCGGTCGACCTCGCCCCACGAGAGCTCGTCGCCGAGGGCGCCCCGGAGCTTGGCGAGCGTCGAGCTGTACTTCTTGACCTCCCAGTGAGAGCGTGCGCCTTGAGCGCGAAGCCGGTCGATGAACCGCTCGAAGTAGGCCGTGAGCGTCCCGGACGACCCGTCGAGCGCCGCCTTCGCCGCCTTGGCTGAGGCCGAGTCGAGTGCGGCCCGCTGGGCCTCGTGGATGTGCTCGGCGAGCTTCGCGTTGAGGGCGTCGGCGAGGTCGTGGGAGGCCCGGACCCGCTGGCGGTTCTCGTTCCAGTCGCGGGGCCGGACGTAGACGCCGGTCGAGCGGAGCGAGGTCTTCCGATTGGCGGTGACCCGGACGTAGACCGGGGCGGTCCCATCGGCCTTCTGCTTCGAGGCCTTCTGGTAGAGCTTGACGCTGACGTTGGGCACGGGGACGATGTGGGTCCAACAACGGGTCCAACAATCTACGCGCGCCAGTGCGGGGCCGACCTGCTCCACGCTACGCAAATCGGCCCATACAGGCTCTTTTGCAACAAGATGCGATAGGGAACTGCAAGGCTCCGTCTCTTTTCGAATCCAGTAGAGCCCACCTAGAGACCAAAGAAACGCCCGTTCTGAATCAGAACGGGCGTTCTTCATTTCGGTGGTACGGGGAATGGTCCAAGAATCGGATGAGCCGCTCCGGGGCGTCGTCGGCGACCTCGCCCCGTTCTTCGGGGCCGGCGTCCGGCAGGTCGCCGTGGGCCCGCAGACCTAGACGGTCGTGCCGGCCCGGCGCGGGGGCGAGATCGTCGTCGTCCCCGGGCTCCAGCCCGAGGTGGTCCGGGTCGAGTCCGTCCGGGCCCAGTGCCGGCGGCCGGGGCCGCGTTCTTCGAGAAGCGAGGACTTGGACGTCCGCTCGAAGGAGATCCCGTTCCCCGACGCCCGGCCCGCCGACCGGGCCGGGCAGTAGAGCCCGCTCAACACACACATCGACGCCCCTCCGGAATCCGGGGGGCGTCTCCCGTTTCGGGAGCGCACTCAACCCCGCGCGTAGTGCGCCACCCCCACCTCGGACGTCAGGAAAGGCAGCTCCATGCGAGTTGCTGGGCACGGATTCCCAGGCTCGATGCCAGACGCACCAGGCCAGTTCGGAGCCTGTCCGTCGTAGATACGGGAGAGTCCGAGGACCGGCCGCACTCTGCCTGCGCAGACGGTGGCCACCTCATCGACGACGGCCATGCTCCGCTACCGAGCCACGGCGATCGTTACGGTCCCCACGGGTTGACCGTCGACGGACGCCACGATGAGGTAGAGCCCGGCGGCAACCCGCCCCCCCGAGCCGTCCCGTCCATCCCACACGATGTCCGTAACGCCGCCGCCCCCGACCGGCTGGCGGAGTCGGCCGACGGTCCGGCCCAGGACATCGGCGATGGCCACCTCGGCGAAACCCGGCGCCGAGGCTTCCACCCGGACACGCACCGGACCGCGAGCGGGGTTGGGCACGACATCGAGTATGCGAGGCCGCGCGGGGCCTCTGAACTCCGGGGGCGTCGACACGGCGCGGCCCTCGACGAGCCCTCTGCCTTGACGAATCCGAACCGGCTGGTCGACTGCGAGGCCCTCTACTACGTCGACCTCCCCCCCAGGCCACCGGACCGCGACGCGGTCGACGGCGTCCGCCGTGCCGAGTCCAACGTGTAGCGGCGCCGAGTTCTGTCCGAGGAACTGAGCCCCGTGGTGCGACCGGCGCCACCGGCGCCCCCCGGCCTCGACCTCGACGACGGCCCCGAGCGCGTCTCGGTTGGCTCCGTCCCCCTCGAGGGTGACCGACAGCCAAGCGCCCGCCGCCGACCGGTTGCCGTAGAGGGTCGGCGCGCCCACTACACTCGTGACGACCACGTCGAGCCGGCCGTCGCCGTCGGCATCGAACACGGCGAGGCCGCGGCCGGCCTCGCGTCGGGCCACGCCGACCGTCCTCGCGATGTCGGCCAGCGGGAACGCGCCGCGGTTTCCGAACAGGCTGTTCGGCGCGTCGGCGAAGTAGCCGTTGACGACGTAGAGGTCGAGGTCCCCGTCGTTCTCGAGGTCGAACAGCTCGGCGCCCCACGCCCACCCGGTCGAGTCGACGCCGGCCTCGTCAGCGCGGTCGACGTAGCCTCCGCCCTCCTGGGCGATGAACAGCGCGTGCGTCTGCGTGCCCCAGTCGGTCCGGTTCGTGAGGAAGAGGTCCTCGAGGCCGTCGCCGTCGACATCGCCGAGCGCCAGCCCCATCCCCTCCCCCGCATCTTCGAGCCCGAACGCTGCCGTGGCTTCCGAGAACGTGCCGTCGCCAGCGTTCAGGTAGAGTCGATTCGGACCGAAGTCGTTGGCGTTGTAGAGGTCGGGGTCGCCGTCGCGGTCGACGTCGAGCGGGACCGTCGTGTACGTCTTGCCTGGATCACCGAGGCCGACCTCCGCCGCGCACTGGCGGAACGTCCCATCGCCGAGATTCTCGAAGTAGGGGTTCCGGAGGTCACGCATGGCGCCGGCGAGCGCGTAGTCCTCCCAGACGCCGACGTGGAGGTCGAGGTCGCCGTCGAGGTCACCGTCGACCCAGAGGGCGCTCGTCGAGAGCTGCGTTGGGCCGCCGGCCACGCCGGCCGCAGCCGTGACGTCGGTGAACGTGCCGCCGTCATTGCGGAGGAGTTGGTTCGGGCCGGCGTGTGTGAGGTAGAGGTCGGGGTCGCCGTCGCCGTCGTAGTCGCCCCAGGCGGCGCCGAGTTTGGCCCCATTGCCGGCCGTGTCCTCCAGCCTCACGCCGGCCGTGCCGGCCGCGCCCGACTCGCGGGTCCGGTCGACGAACGTGCCGTCGCCGCGGTTGGCGAAGAGCCGGCTCCACGTCCGCGTGTCGTCGGGGTCGTACGCGGCGCGGACGACGACGTAGAGGTCGAGGTCACCGTCGCCGTCATAGTCGGCCACGGCGACGCCGTTGGCGCCCGTCACCGAGCCGAGCCCGGCCAGGTACGTCCGGTCCTCGAAGGACTGTGCCGCCGCGCTGCCGGTGGCGAGCACGGCGAGGAGCGGGAGCCACCGGGTCCTCATCGTTTTAGAACGTGGACGAGCGCCGCGCCGACGCCGTCCGCGTGGACCACGTAGACACCGGCCGCCAGCCCGTCCGTCTCTACCGTAGCCCGCCCGCCTGCGTCCGCCAGCGCCGCGCGGACCCGCCGGCCTCGCACGTCGATCACCGCCAGTTCGGCTCGCGGCCCCGCCCCCTCGACGGTCACCTCGTGCCCGGCCACGAGCGGGCTCGGGAACGCCCGGAGGCGAGCGAGCGCCGGCACCGGCCCGGCCGCGATGGACGTCGTGCGCTTCTCGAACAGCGACTCGGCCCGGTCGAACGCCGCCGGCCCCACCGCTGCGCCGATCCGGCGGCCCGGGACGTCGTCGGCGGGCGGGTGGATGCCCCCCCAGATCCGCGAGAGCGCGGACTGGTCGGCCGCGTCGCGGTACGTGGCCCACTGGAGCGTGACCGTCTCGCTCGGGCCGTCCTCGAAGACGAGGAATTCGCCGGCCGGCGCCACGAACTCACCGAGGCCGCCTGGGAAGAACGGGCTCCCCGTGACCCGGTCCAGCACCTCGGCCGCGGCGCGCGAGAACGTCGAGTGGCCGGACACGTAGCCGGCGAACGGCGGCGTCACGAACGTCGGCCGCTGATACGGCCACCACGCCTTGAGTCGGACCCACCCGACGCCGGCGACGTCCCCCTCGGGGTCCTCGATCGCGTCGGGCCCTCGCCACGCCCACACCTTCACCTCGCCGACGAACCGGCCGGCGTCGCCTGCCAACGGGTCGTCCATACTGATGAGTTCGGCGGCGCCGGGGGTGAGCGGCATCCCACCGGGGTGGTAGGCCGGCGCGTCCGGGTCGGAGCTCTGGCCCCGCTCGGCCATCGCTCGGAGCGCCGAGACGGGGCGGATGTAGTCGTAGAGGCCTTTCAACGACCACGCGGCGATGGCGGCGTCGTGCATGGCCCCGCCGAGGGCGAGGTACGCCTTGACGTCCCACTCGAGGTCCGGGAGGAGCGGGCCCTCGCCGGCCCACCGCTTTTCGAGACCGGCATCGTCGGCGACGCCGTTGAGGATCGTGTACCAGTGGCCGGGGGGCGTCTCCGAGTCCGGCCCGTCGGCCCAGAACTCGGCGAGCACGCGCGCAAAGTCGCCGCGGCGGACGGGGTTCGGCGCGTAGGCGTGTCCCGTAATCGGGTTCACGTCGCGGCCGGTACCCAGCGGCCTGAGTCCGTCGTCGGCGTAGAACGCCCGGTACTCGGCGGACGACGTGGGCAGGTCGGCGTCGGTGAGGCCGCCGGTCGCGCCGGGCGAAGCGTCCCAGACGACGCTGTCGGCCGGGTCGAGGTGGCCGCTCCACCGGGCAGCAGTCGCGAACGTCCAGAGGTAGTCGTCTGTCGCACCGTCCCCATCGAGCGCGCCGAGGAGCGGCGGCGGTCCGGGGTCGAGGTAGACCGAAAAGTCTGCGCCGTCGCGCTCATAGGGCGTCCGGTCCTCGGGCCCGAGCGCGAACGGCGTCACGCGCCCCCACTCGGGCCCGACGAAACGCGGCGTACCTCCGGGCACCTCGTTGCCCGACTGGTCGATGAACGTCTCGAACAGGAGCGGCTGCCAGCGGTTGGGGT
>Ga0310345_10001222_pt1 | contig 29861 bp, 30 predicted proteins | sample HC15DNA20500_MG_FD_204667 | JGI IMG/M metagenome (GOLD analysis project Ga0310345, IMG submission 204667) | Marine microbial communities from station ALOHA, North Pacific Subtropical Gyre - HC15-DNA-20-500_MG | ecosystem: Environmental > Aquatic > Marine > Oceanic | place: Pacific Ocean: North... | reverse complement strand
GCGCGGCGGGCGTGGATGAGGGGGCGTTTGGTGTAGAGGCGCCCGATCTCGCCGCGCGCGGCCAGCCAGCCGAGCAGCGCAAGGCCGGGCAGGAACTGCCGCCAGAACAGCGTTTCGGGGAGGCCAATACCGTGCTCGCCGGTGAGCTTCACCAGCAGCAGCATGACCGAAAGCGCCAGCATGGCCGCAAGGCGCAAGCCCAGCGCATAGATCGGTCGTTGGCGGGTCGGCATGCCTCCCGCCATAAGGCAGGGGGCATGCCGATCAAGCCTTTAGATCAGAGGCAGGCTTCGAGATACGCCTGGTCGAAGCCGAACTGGCGCGCCTTTTCGAGCGTATAGGGACGCAGGCCCGAGGGGCGGAACTCGCCGATGATCTTGCCGTCCTCGTTCTCGTCGAGATACTCGAACTTGAACAGTTCCTGCGTCACGATCACATCGCCTTCCATCCCGATCACTTCGGTGATGTTGGTGGTGCGGCGCGAACCGTCGCGCAGGCGCTTCACCTGCACGATGAGATCGACCGATTCGGCGATCTGGCGGCTGATGGCTTCCTTGGGGATCTTGATGTCGCCCATCAGGATCATGTTTTCCATACGGCCAAGGCATTCGCGCGGGCTGTTGGCGTGGAGCGTACACATCGAACCATCGTGGCCGGTGTTCATCGCCGCGAGCAGGTCGAAACACTCCGCGCCGCGAATTTCGCCCAGGATGATGCGGTCGGGACGCATACGCAGGGCGTTCTTCACAAGGTCGCCGATGGTGATCGCGCCCTGGCCTTCAAGGTTCGGCGGGCGGGTTTCGAGCGGCAGCCAGTGCGGCTGCTGCAGGCGAAGTTCGGCGGCGTCTTCGATGGTCAGCACACGCTCGCCCGGGTCGATCATCTTCGACAGGGCGTTGAGCATGGTGGTCTTGCCCGAACCGGTACCGCCCGAGATGACGATGTTCATACGGCAGGCGCCCGCGATTTTGAGCGCGGTGCACATCTTGTCCGACATCGAACCGAAATCGCGCAGCATGTCGAGCGTGATCGGCTTCTCGGAAAACTTACGAATCGAGATGGCGGTGCCGCGCAGCGAGAGCGGCGGAACGATCACGTTGACGCGGCTGCCGTCCTTGAGGCGGGCGTCGGCCAGCGGCGTGGTCTGGTCGACGCGGCGGCCGACCTGGTTCACGATGCGCTGGGCGATCTGGAACAAGTGGCTCTCATCGCGGAACCGGATCGGCGCGATGACCAGGCGGCCCTTCTTTTCGATGTAGGTCTGCTCGGGACCATTGACCATGATATCCGAGATCTCGGGGTCGTTGAGCAGTTCCTCGAGCGGGCCGAAGCCGAGCAGCTCGTCGATCAGCACCTTTTCCAGCGCGAACTGTTCGCGGCGGTTGAGCGTGACCTTGAGCTCGGCCAGCACTTCCATGATGATCGGGCGGAATTCCTCGGAAAGCTCTTCCTTGGTCAGCGTGGCCGCCGCTTCGGGATCGACGCGTTCGAGCAGGCGCGGGAGTACCTGTTCCTTGATCTTGTGGACCGAGGCTTCAAAGCCTTCCGCCTGATAGTTTGCCTCGTTGACGCCGTTGATGCGGTCAGCCAGACGCGTCATCGCGTCGTTCTTGTCCTTGCCGCCGGCATCGGCAACATCCATGTTCGGCAGCGGCGGGAACTGCTCGCCGCCCATCGGCATCGGAACCGGCGCGGCCGAACCTTCGCCCGCCTTCATCGGACGCGCCACGCCGAACGACGGACGCATCGCAGTGCTTCCCCCGCTGACTCCGGACTTGCGGCCAAATGCGCTCATGCAGATTTCCCTGTTCTCGTGACGGAGATGTGTGGACCGACAATGGTCAGCACGACCTTCCGATGCGTGGTGAATAGCGCCGAAACCTTCAGGAAATCTAAATCGCTGCGCCGGGCCGCCGAAATGCCCGGATTATGGCGCTATTGGCAGCGGCCAAGGCTGGGCAGGTTACCAATGATTAACTACAGTTGCATAGAACTGAACGCGGAGACGACGATCCGATGCACCTTTCCATCATCATCCCCGTGCTCAATGAAGAGGACAGCATCGACACGTTCGTCGAGGCAATCCAGCCGCATCTGATGCGCGCGCTCGCGGCAATCGGGCCGGGCGCGCAGGCCGAACTGCTGTTCGTGGATGATGGCAGCACGGACCGGACGCCTGAAATCCTAAAGGAACTGGCGGCGCGCGATCCCATGATCCGCTTCGTGCGGCTTTCGCGCAATTTTGGCAAGGAAGCAGCGCTGGCGGCCGGTCTGCGCCGCGCGCGGGGCGATGCGGTCGTGCCGATGGATGTCGATCTGCAGGATCCGCCCGAAGTGCTGCCGCAACTGGTGCGCGAATGGCTGGCGGGTGCAAAGGTGGTCAATGCCCGCCGGGTCGACCGTTCGACCGATGGCCGGTTCAAGCGGCTGACGGCCAATGGCTTCTACCGCGCGATCAACATGGTCTCGGAAACGCCGATCCCGGAGAACGTCGGCGATTTCCGCCTGCTCGACCGGACGGTGGTCGATGCGGTGAACAGCCTGGGCGAGACGGCGCGGTTCAACAAGGGCCTGTTCGCGTGGGTCGGCTTCAAGGTCGCGACGGTCGACTATTCGCGCGCGTCGCGGGCGGCCGGGGAGACCAAGTGGCGCTTCCGCCGCCTCTGGGGCCTCGCCATCGACGGCATCACCGCCTCGACGACGGCACCGCTGCGCATCTGGACTTACGTCGGCGGGGTGACCGCGCTGATCGCGTTCGCCTATGCCGGGTTCCTGATCTTCCATACGCTCAGCACGGGGATCGACGTGCCGGGTTATGCCTCGATCATGGTGAGCGTGCTGATGCTTGGCGGTATCCAGCTGCTCAGCATCGGCATTCTGGGTGAATATGTCGGCCGCATCGCCAAGGAAGTGCGCCAGCGACCGCTCTATATCGTCGAGGGCGAAAGCGATTCTGCAGAGACCGGCGGCAATCCCGGTCCTTCGACCACAGTACATGAGGACAAGGCGTGGACCCCACAGCGTATGAGAGCATGAGCGCAGTCGAGGACAAGCACTGGTGGTTTGTCGCTCGTCGCCGCATCATTGCCAGCCTGATCGAACGGTTCGTCCGTCCGCCTGCGGGTGCCAAGGTGCTCGAGGCCGGGTGCGGCACGGGCGGCAATCTGGCGCTGCTGGCGCGGTACGGGAAGCTCGATGCGTTCGAGTATGATCCCACCGCGCGCGCCAAGGCGGCGGCGAAGCAGGTGGCTGAGATCGATTTCGGCGCGCTGCCCGATCAGGTTGCGCGGCCCGATGGCAGTTACGACCTTATCGCGCTGCTCGATGTGCTGGAGCATATCGAAGAGGACGAGGCGTCCTTGCAGCGGCTCGGCGGCCTGTTGCGCGATGATGGCAAGCTGCTGCTGACGGTGCCTGCGGTGCCCTCGCTGTGGTCGGAGCATGACGTCATCCATCACCACCACCGGCGCTATACGCGGCGCTCGCTGGAGCAGTGCATCGCGAAAGCGGGGCTGAAGGTCGAGCGGATCGGCTATTTCAACAGCCTGCTGTTCCCGATTGCCTGGCTGCAGCGTCAGGCCCAGCGCCTCACGGGTCGCCATGCGCCGCTCGATGCGATCCCCGGCAAGCTGCTGAACGGGGCGCTGGAAAAGGTGTTCGGGCTGGAGCGGCATATCCTCGGCAAAGTCGACATGCCGATCGGGCTGTCGCTGTTTGCCGTGGTTTCCCGGCGCTGATGCTATCCGCTGGCCGGCCTTTCCCAAGGCTGGTCCCAGCACTTTGCGGGTTCTCTTATCGGGACAACCGAAAGGTTTGGCCCCACCAGCCAGCCAGGCATTTTGGGTCGCGGTGCAAGGTAGCTGCCTTTGGGATAGCGGGCGAATTGCTCATCCCACGCCTTGAAGAACGTGCAGGTGCCGCCGCCGACGGCAGGGCGGGTGATCGCCCGGCGCACTTCGTGCAGGCCCGTTATCGCGGCGATGCAGAGCATTGCGGAGATGTACCAGTGCCAGCCCGGCGAACGCCAATGGCTCGTGCGGGCGAGGCTGTCGGCCACGATCAAGGCAAGCACCGTCTGTGAGGGTATGCTGCCGCGCATCATGAAATCGATCGACCAGCCGATCTGCACGAGCGGAATGAACGCGAGCACGGCTGTCGCAAGCAGCGGCGCGGTCCAGCCGAATGGGGATTTGCGGGCAAGCGCCAGTGCCGGAACCGCCCAGGGAAGCAGCTCCAGCGCGAGGCAGAAGAGATAGATCGGCAGATCGACCGGATAAGCCCGGATCCCGACATCGTCACCGGCCGCTGCGAGGAATCCGAGGCTCGGGATCACAAGAAGCGTGGCAAGGGCGGGGACGAGGATATCGGCCATAGCCAATTGCCGCTGTGCAAGGGCGCGGATGGCGCCAAGCGCGGCCCAGGGCAAGGAACCGATCATCGCGAGCGGAGACCACAGCGCCGTCAGCGGTATGACGGCGAGAAACGTGCCGAGACGTACGCGCTCGGTGCGGTAGAGCAGGTAGAGCAGACCCGCGATCCATCCCGCGAAGGCATGTTGCGGCACCCAGAACGCGAGCGTGATGTTCGAGCTGAACTGAAGGCCCGGGCTCCAGCCTTCGAGGTGATCGACGAGGGGCTTGCGGGCGAGGATGAATGCGGCGGCATCGAGACCGCCGAACGCGAGGACCGTGGCAAGGGCAATCAACCGGCCCCGCATAGTCTCGAACAGGACCGAACCGACCGCGAAGAGACCGCCAAGGAGCAGGGTGTTCTGCCCCAGGAGCACGGCGCTCCCGGCCGCTGCGCCGCCGGCCTTCCACGCGAGGGCGGGCAGGAGATACATGCCGATCGGCGCCCGCAGCAAGGTTGGCGTGCCGTTCAGATCATAGGCGAAGGGCCATGGATTGACCGCCATGTCGCGCAGCACCGCATCGCGCACCTGCCAATCGATATTGGCGTAGAACAGCCGCCCTTCGCCGCCGAGCAGCAGCACGACCAGCGCGGCAAGCAGGCAGAGCGCGAGCCGGGTGAGCGGAATAGGGCCGAGCGCCGTCGCGCCGCGCCCGATCAGCAAGGTGAGCCAGATCGCACCGACCAGTCCCGGGACGGCCAGCACGGGCGAGGCAATGCCGAGATAGACGAGCAGAAGCAGTTGATCGCAGGCAAGCCACCCCGCGATCAGCGCGAGAATGGTGCCGCCGCCGATCGCCCGCTCGGCGCGCGCATGCGGCATGGCGATTGCGCCTGTCATCGACCCGTTCATCCCCGCTGGCTAACGCAACCCCTTTGGCCTTGCCAGTCTAGCCGGGGAACCTTTAACGGATAATTTGCCGTGTTCAGCCAAGGGTGATGTTCATGTTCGGAAGGCTTCCCCGCTGGCTTCGCTTCATTCTGGTCGGCGTGCTCAACACGGCCTTCGGCTACCTGCTGTTCGCCGTCTTCATCCTCGCCGGTGCTCCCAAGTTCTGGGCTGTGGTGGGGATGACGGCACTGGGGGCGCTGTTCAATTTCCGCTCCATCGGCCACCTCGTCTTTGCCCGCAGCGAGCTCGGCCTGCTGCCCCGCTTTCTGGGCGTCTATGCCGGACAATGCGTGATCAACTCGGTCGCGCTCGAACTGCTCGCACGGGCGGGTTTCACGCCGCTGGTCGGGCAGGCGATCCTCGTGCCGTTCCTCGCCGCAGGGGTCTACTTCGCCATGCAGACCCTCGTGTTCCGCGAACTCGAGCCGGCAAATTGAAACTGCTCACAATGCTGCGTTGACAAGCCCGCCTGCCGCGCACAACCGTCTGCGCCGCAACCGGGGGCTTGAGACACTTGGCAGAAAAGCGCAGCGAAGCGACGGCACTGCTGCTGGCCCTGGGCGGTTTCGCATTCCTTTCGACGGGTGACACGCTGGTCAAGTCGATGGCCGGGATGTGGCCGGGCCCCGCCATCGCGGCGCTGCGCTATGTGTTCGGCACTCTGGGTCTCGGTGCGATCCTGCTCTGGCGCGAGGGCTGGGCCGGATTTGGCATGACCAAAGTAGGCTGGCACGCCGCGCGCGGGTTCGGTGTCGCATTCTCGGCCACGACGTTCTTCACCGCCGTGCAGATCATGCCTATTGCCGAGGCGACCGCGATTTCCTTCACCAGCCCGATGGTCACCGCGCTGCTTGCCGCCGCGCTGATCGGCGAACCGATGCGGCGCGAGACGTGGATCGCCAGCATTGTCGCGTTCATCGGCGTGCTGATCGTGCTGCGGCCCAATTTCGTGGTGATCGGCCCTGCCGCCGTGCTCCCGCTGCTGGCAGCGATGGGCATGTCGCTGCTGATCATCGGCAACCGCGCGGTGCTGGGGCAGGGGTCGGCGCTGTCGATGCAAGTGAACGTGGCGATCTTCGCGACCTTGTTTCTGATTGTCTTCACCCTCATCGGCCACTTCAGCGGCATTGCGATCCTGCATGTCGGCGCGCCGCCGATGAGCGTCGTCGCCAAGAGTGCGATGATCGCGGTGACGGGCAGCAGTGCCCATGCCTTGATCTACATGGCAACCTCGCGCGCAGGCGCCGCGACCGTGGCGCCGATGACCTATTTCCAGCTGATCATGGCCGGTTTCTATGGCTGGCTGCTGTTCCGCGAAACGCCTGACGCGACGGCGCTGCTGGGGGCGGCCATCATTGTCGGCGCGGGGCTGTACCTGTGGCGGGCAGGGCGCGTGACGGACGAGCCGCAGGGCACTGAGTAGGCATGACCGAGGCCTGCTGGCTCTGCGAGCGGCCGCTCGGGCGCAACGTTGAATGGCATCATCCGGTGCCCAAGAGCCGCGGCGGGCGCGAGACGGTGGCGGTCCATCCCATCTGCCACCGCACGCTGCATGCGCAGTTCAGCAATGGCGAGCTGGCGCGGATTGGCACCGATGTCGACGCGCTGCGGGCAGATCCGGTGATCGCGAAGTTCGTCGCGTGGGTTTCAGGCAAGCCGCCCGATTTCCACGCGCCGACGGCGAAGCGGCGTTAGAGCAGGTCGAGCAGCGGCTTCAGGCTGTCGAGCAGCACGGCCGGACGGTCTTTCTCGGGAAGTTCCGCGCCCTTGGCCATGATCCCCGTCGCCATGCCGACCGAGAGCGCACCGACCGTATTGGCCATCCGCATTTCGAGCGCCGGATCATCGCCGACGACGACCATCTGCTGAGCCGCGCTCCTGGGCAGGCCCATCAGCAGCCGCGCGGTGTCGAACGCGACGCGCGAGGGCTTGCCGAGGATGCGCGGGCGCTTGCCGGTCATGGCGGTGAGCATCGCGTTGATCGGATAGCTGGCCCCGATGGCGCGGCCATTCGCGGTGGCGAAGAAGGGGACGTTGCTGGCGGTCAGCAGCTTGGCGCCTTTCCACAGGGAGTCGCATGCCGCTTCGAGCGCGGGAAAATCGAACTCGCGGAACCAGCCGGTGTAGACGGCTTCCACGCCGTCCGCCTCATCCGATGGCCCGACCACATCGAGCCCCGCATCATCGAGCGGCGCGCGGCAGCCGGGATTGCCGAGCACGCGCACTTTGCCGACGCCGGTGCGTTTGAGCCAGTCCGCAGCCGACGAGGAAGGCGTCAGCATCTGCGCGTCCTCCACCGGGAACCCGGCTTTGCGCAGCGAGGCGGCATAGGCGGCGGGCGGCTTGGCGGTGCCATTGGTGAAGACCACGAAGGGCGTCCCGCGCGCCTTCAGCGCTTCCAGCAGCGGGACGGCGTGGGGCAGGGCATTGTGGCCACCGCTCTGCGCGTCGCCCAGCGCGATCGTGCCGTCCATGTCGAAGATGAATCCGGCGGCGTCCTTGAGCCGTGCAGCGTATTCGGGCGAGATGCTCACAGACCGGCTCCGGCATGAAGGGCAAGGCGGAACGAGCCGCGTTCGATGACGAGGTCGCGCGCGGTGGGCTTGGCCGCGAGCTTCTTCAGCAGCGCAATCACCGGCGCGGCCTCGGGGGTATAGGTCGCGCGCGAGGGGCCTGCCGCCAGCATCGCGTCGACCTGCTCGGGCGGCATCACCGCGCGCAGCAGGAATTCCTCATCCGGCAGGTGGTGGCCGAACTGCTTGCGCAGGTCGCCGAGTGCCGGGAAGGTGGGCTCGTTCTCCAACTCCCGCGCACGCGGGCGGTCCATGATCGCGGCAAGCACATGCTTGTCGATGGGCGAGGTCGGCTTGCCGAACTTGCCAAGGCAATAGCGGATCACCTGATCGGAAACCTGCGCATAGCGCCGCTCGCCGATCACATTGAACAGCGCCTGGCTCATGACCATCTGCGGGAAGGGTGTGACCATGATCGGATAGCCGAGCTCGGCGCGGACCTGTTCGGTCTCGGCGATCACGGCGGGTAGACGGTCCGACAGGCCCAATTCGGCAAGCTGGCGTGCGGTTGTCGTCATCACGCCGCCGGCAATCTGGTGGCGCAGGAAGCTCGCGTCGAAGTTCTGCGGCTGCCCGAACGGCAGGTTTTCCGCGAGCGCGAGGCGGTTCCAGTAGGACGTGAGTTTCGCCAACGCGGCGCGGTCGATCTCGACGGTGTGGCCCGCTTCTTCGAGGTTGGCGAGCATGCGGTTGGCCTCGGGCAGCGAAGAACCATCGCCCGCCGCGCCGATGCCGACATGGATCGCCGATATGCCGAGCTTCGCTGCCTCAAGGCTGGAGAGCATGCCCTGGCCGATCGTGGTGTGGGCATGGATTTCGAGCGGGCGGTTGCCGATGGCGGCCTTCACGGCGGGCACCAAGGTGCGCACGCGGTCGACCGAGAGAAGGCCCGAGGGGTCCTTGATATAGAACAGGTCGATGTCCGCGCTCTGGCCGACGGCGCGGGCGAAATCGGCATAAAACTGGTCGGTGTGGAACTCGGAGAGCGTGAAGGTGAGCGCGCACATCACCTCGGCTTCGCCCTCTTCCTTCACCAGCCGCGCAGCCTCGATCACGGCCGGGACTTCGTGCATAGGATCGAGCAGCACGAAGCGGCCGACGCCGTTCACCTGCAGCGCGCGGTAGACGAGGCGCATGAACTCCGGGTCTGCCTGCTGCCATGCGATAAAGCGCAGCCCGGTGGTGATGAACTGCAGCGGCGTCGTCGGCATCGCGGACGACATGCGGCGCAGGCGCTCCCACGGGTTGTTCCGGAAGTAGCGCACCGCCACCGCCATGTGGCTCGACGAGGTGAAGTCGATGGCGCGGAAACCGCAGGCTTCCGTCAGCGCAGCGGCCTGCAGCATATGCGCGGTGTTGAGCCCGGTTGCACCCCACAGGCTCTGGTTGCCATCGCGCATGGTCACATCGACCAGTTTCAGGGTCGTCATTGGGCGAGTCCTGTCAGAAATCCGGTGTCGACACCGCCAGCCGCAAAGCGCGGATCGGCGGCGATGCGGGCATGCAGCCCGGCGGTGGTCGGCACGCCTTCGATGCGCAGGCGCGCGAGAGCGGATTGCAGCCGGGCAACGGCTTCGTCGCGAGTGGCGCCGTGGACGATGAGCTTGCCGAGCAGGGAATCGTAGAACGGCGGGACTTCGCCGCCTGCCGCGATATGGGTATCGACGCGGATACCGGGGCCGGCGGGCCATGCGGCACGCGCGATACGGCCCGGGGCGGGGCGGAAATCCGCGTCCGGATCCTCGGCGTTGATGCGCACTTCGATGGCGTGGCCGACCGGGCGGACCATCGCCTGCGTGAGCGTCAGCGCCTTGCCCGATGCAACGAGCAATTGCTGCTCGACGAGATCGACGCCGGTGATCGCTTCGGTCACCGGATGCTCGACCTGGATGCGGGCGTTGAGCTCGAGGAAGTAGAACGAGAAATCGGTCGCATCGACGAGGAATTCGGCGGTGCCTGCGCCGCGATAGCCGATATGCTGCGCAAGGCGGACCGCAGCATTCTCGATTCCGTCGCGCGCTTTTTCCGGCATGGCGGGGGCAGGGGCCTCTTCCACCAGCTTCTGGAAGCGGCGCTGGATCGAGCAATCGCGCGTGCCGAGGTGGATCGCGCGCGTACCGTCGCCGAGGAGTTGCACTTCGACATGGCGGCCCTTGGCGACAAACCGCTCGACGTAAACCGCATTGTTGCCAAACGCGGCCTGCGCTTCGGCCTGCGCCATATCGAGCGCGGCATCGAGGTCTTCGGCGCGGTCGACGCGGCGCATGCCCTTGCCGCCGCCGCCCGCGACAGCCTTGAGCAGCAGCGGATAGCCGGTTTCCGCAGCGCGTGCGTGGATGGCCTCGCGCGTCGCCGCCTCGCCGCCGGGCAGGACGGGAAGGCCTGCTTCGAGTGCGAGCGCGCGCGCGGCGAGCTTGTCGCCCATGCCTTCCAGCGTCTTGATGTCGGGGCCGACGAAGCGGATGCCTACCGCCGCGACGGCTTTCGCGAACACGGCGTTCTCGGAAAGAAAGCCATAGCCGGGATGCACGGCGTCGCACTTTGCACCGACCATCGCCGCGACGACCTTGTCGATGGCAAGGTAGCTTTGCGAGGACGGGCCAGGTCCGAGGAGCACGGTCTCGTCCGCCATCAGCGCGGGGAGCGAGGCGGCGTCGGCGCTCGAGACGCCGAGGACCGTGGTGATCCCCATGGCCTTGGCCGTGCGGATGACGCGCAGCGCGATTTCGCCGCGATTGGCTATGAACAGTCGGCGGATCATGGGGTCAGGCCATCCCGCTCATGACAGCCGGATCAGGGGCTGGCCCTTGGCGACCATCGTCGCGTTGGGCACCAGGACCTCGGCAACCGTGCCGGCACGCCCGGCATGGACCGGGTTCATCAGCTTCATCGTCTCGACAATGCCGACGACCGTTTCCGGGCCGACGTCATCGCCCACCGCCACGAACGGCGGCGCGCCGGGCTGGGGTGCGTGGTAGAACGTGCCGGGCAGCGGCGCCGCCACGGCATCGGGATCGGCGCTGTGCTCGGCATCCGCCGCAGCGGCGGCTTCGGGCGCGCTGCCCGCCCATTGCCATTCCTGCGTCAGGCCAGCTTCCGCGCCGTCACCGCGTGCAAGCCGCAGGCGGAAGCGGCGGGTCGAGAGGTCCAGCTCGCGGTAGGGCGATGCCTCGATGATCGCCGCGATTTCGGCGATGTCTTCGGCAGTCAGCGGCAGATCGTCGCTCATCTTGGTGTCCGTTCAGGCCTTGGCCGCGGCCAGCATCTCGCGCGAGGCGGCGATGATCGCGTCGGAAAAGGCAGTGTCGTTGAAATGCGCGTCGATGGCGGTGACCGGCACATGGGCGGGCATCACTTCGCGCAGGTACTCGGCGAACGGCGGCGGCACGCTCGGGTCCATCAGGTGCCCGGCGGGGCTGTCGTGGTTCGAGAAACCGTGGAGCGGGGTGAACACACGCACCGGCCCCTTGGCATCGCGCACATTGGCGGCAAGGTGGTCGGCGAGCTTCTTGAGGTCCTCGAAAGTCGTCCGAACCGCCGTCAACTGCGGGTTGTGCTCATGATAGCGCCGCCCGGGAAACTGCTGGCGCGAGGCCTCGATCGGCCCACCGATGATGAAGTCCGCGTTTCCGGGCGCAAGGATCGTCGGGATACCCTTCAGCAGCGCCGGGCGGCCGCGATCCGGACCGGTGTCGGCAAGCCCGCCGAAGATATGGTCGATGATCTCGGTCTGCGAGAGATCGAGCACGAGCGCGACATCCTTGCCCGCCGCGAGTCCGTCGAGCGTCGGTCCGCCCGCGCCGGAGGAGTGGAACACCATGACCTCGCAGCCGTCGCTTTCCAGCGCCTCGCGGATGCGCTTGACGCTCGCTTCGGTGGTGCCGAGCGTGGTGATGAGGACCAGCGGCTTCTCCGCCGCGGCCTTGGGGTCATAGCCCTTGGCCATGCCGGCGACGGCGTTGGCGGCGTTGCGGAATACGTCGCGGCTGATCGAATTGAGGCCGGAAATGTCGGTCACCGCGTTCATCATCGCGATGTCCTGCACGCCCATGTAGGGCTTGGTGAACCCTGATGCCATGGTCGAGACGATCATGCGCGGCAAGCCGTAGGGGAAGCTCTGCATGAGCGCGCCGGCCAACGCCGAGCCCATCGAGCCGCCGACCGCAAGAATGCCGGAAATGGGGTCCTTCGCGTTCCACGCATGCGCGGCGGCGATCGAGCCGCGGATCATCGCATCCTGGCACTTGCCTTCATGGCCGAGCGCGCGGACCTCCTCGATGGTCATCCCGGCTGCGGCGGCCACGTCCTCCGGCGAGATCTCCGCCCCGCCGACGGTGCGGCGCACGCTGGGATCGAGGTGCACCACGCGCACGCCCGCCGCTTCCAGTGTGGCGCGGACGAAGCGCGCTTCCTCTTCCTTGGTATCCTGCGTCACGATCAGCATGACGCTGGGCTTGGTTGTGTCAGCCATGGTTGTCCCTCGCTCTCCCCGCTCCAAGAGTGCGACATCGCGGTTGACTTTGCATCCCGGTATGCAATGTGCGCGTTGCATAAGGTGAAACACGCTGACGGGCCGGTTGGCGCCGTGAAGCGAAAGAGAAGCACCGGGAAACGAAGATGCTGGAACGCAAGGTAAAGACCGTCCGCGCGCTGGAGCGGGGGCTCGACGTGCTGATCGAGGTGCAGGCGCGCCGCGCGGTGAGCCTCCATGAACTGCATCAGGCGCTGAAGCTGCCCAAGGCGACTTTGCTGCGCATGCTGCTGACCTTGGGGCGCAAGGGACTCATCTGGCAGCGCCTTGCCGACGGCGCATATCTGCCGCATCTCGGCCCGGCGGCGCGCGGCACCGGCAGCGCCGTGGAGCATATCGCCGAGATCGCCTCGCCCTACATGAAGGCGCTTTCGACCAAGGTGGCATGGCCTTCGGTGCTGGGCGTGCCGCGCCTCGATCACATGGAGATTCTGGAGACCAACAGCCCGCTTTTCCGCCTCGATTCGGCCATTCTCGGGCCTGTCGGCGTCAAGCTTTCCTATATCCATACCGCCACTGGCCGTGCCTATCTGGCGGCGTGTGACGAGCAGGAACGCGAGGCAATCATCGGGCGCTTGCGGCCCAAGGATGCCGCGCCCGGCAGCGAGGATGACTTGCGCACGATCCTCGCCGAAACGCGCGATCGCGGTTATGCCCTGCGTGAGCCGCTGCACCCGTGGCCGGACCGCTCCAAGCAGCTCGTGCTGCGCGACGGGCGGCGTTCGATGGCGGTGGCGATCATGGCGAACGGCGCGCCCATCGCGACGATCAACCTCACTTGGCCGGCCAAGCGCGGGACCGACGAAGCGGTGATGCACCGCCACCTCGATGCGCTGCAGCAGACGGCGCAGGCAATCGGCCGCGCGGTAGCCGCCGAGTCCGTGCACGCGCCGATTGCAGGAAATGCCGCCTGATCAGGTGCCCTTTATGGGACATTCCACCATGTGAAATCCGTTTGTGTTGCTGATTAAATCAGCGCATTCCTGTGCGACACTCTCCCACAGAATAAAAGGGGAGGTAATCAGCATGCGGCAGTGGGTGATCCGGGCAGGCGCGTCGTCGCTGGACGACATGGCCTTGCGCGATGCGCCCGAACCGCAGGCGGGCCCCGGCGAAGTGCTGGTGCAGGTGCGCGCCTGTTCGCTGAACTTCCGTGACCAGATCATCCCGCAAGGCCTCTACATGGGGGGCACGGTGGCAGTGGATACCGTTCCCCTGTCCGATGGCGCGGGCGAAGTGGTGGCGGTCGGTGAGGGCGTCACATCGGTGAAGCCGGGCGACCGCGTTGCCGGAACCTTCTTCCAGAACTGGCTCGATGGCCCGCCCAATCCGGCGGCGGGACCTGCGCTCGGCGCGCCGCCCGCGACCGGAATGCTGCAGGACCTTGTCGTGCTTCCCGAACACGGCGTCGTGCCGCTGGCCGAAAGCCTGTCGTTCGAAGAAGCGGCCTGCCTGCCTTGCGCGGGTGTCACGGCGTGGAACGCGCTGATGGAGGGCCCGCACCCGGTTCGCGCCGGCGAGAGCGTGCTGGTTCTCGGCACCGGAGGCGTTTCGCTGCTGGCGCTGCAGATTGCCAAGGCAGCAGGCGCGAAGGTCATCGCGACCAGTTCGTCCGACGAGAAGCTGGCGCGGGTCAAGGCACTCGGGGCTGATGAAACGATCAACTACCGCGAAGTGCCCGAATGGGGCGCGGCGGCAGCAAAGCTCGCTGGCGGCGGCGTCGATCATGTCGTCGAAGTCGGCGGTGCGGGCACGCTTGCGCAGAGCATCGCGGCGGTCGGCTTCAACGGCGAGATCGCGCTGATCGGCGTGCTGACGCGCGAGGGCAATACCAATCCGCACGGCCTGATGTTCAAGGGCGGATCGATTCGCGGCATTTTCGTCGGCTCGCGCGGGATGGCGAGCCGCCTGCATGGCTTCATCGATGCGCATGGCATCAAGCCTGTGATCGACCGGACTTTCGGGATCGAACAGGCGCTCGACGCCTATCGCTATCAGTCATCGAGCGCCTTGTTCGGGAAAGTCGTGATCACGCTTTAGCGTTTGCTCGCCCGACCGGAAAAAGCGGCGGGCAGAGGGAAGGGGACAGGAAAGCAATGACGCAGGTGCTGGGCTTTGGACAGCGCATCGGGGGCGTGGTGCAGACCGCATTCGTCGTTGCGGATATCCATGCCGCGATATCCCATTTCCAGCGCGATTGCGGTGCGGGGCCATTCTATCTGCTCGAGCACTTTCTGGGCGAGGGGCAGGTCTATCGCGGCGCGCCGTCGCAGGCCGATGTGACGATTGCGATGGGCTTTGCCGGGCACATGCAGATCGAACTGATCCAGCCGCTGGATGATCACCCGTCCGTCTACCGTGAGACGATCGAGCAGCGCGGCTATGGCTTTCACCATTTCGGCATCGCGTTCGAGGATGTCGACGCCGCGCTGCCCGGCTATCTGGAGCGCGGCCATACGCTCGCCTTCCGCGCACCGGTGCCGACCGGCGGCTCGGTCGCCTATCTCGACAACGCCGATCCTGCGGGGCCGGGGTTCCTGGAACTGATCCCGGCGACCGAGGGCATGAACACCTTCTTCACCGCGCAGTGGCAAGCGGCGCATGACTGGGATGGCAAGACCGATCCCGTGAGGCCGTTCCTGTGAGCGGCGCCGCAAAGCGCGCCAGCGGCGGCTATCAGGTGTGGATCGTCGGTCTGCTGAGCCTCAACTTCGGCATCCTGTTTTTTGACCGCAACGCGCTCAACTTCCTGATGCCCTATGTGCAGCCCGACCTGCACTTGTCGAACACGCAAGTGGGCATGTTCAGTTCGGCGCTGTCGCTGACCTGGGCGCTGTCGGGCCTCGCGGTCGGGCGGATTTCGGACAAGCTCGGCTCGAAGAAGCCGGTCGTGGTGGTGGCGACGATAGCGTTCTGCCTGTGCTCGTTCGCGTCGGGTCTGGCGTCCTCGTTCTTCATGCTGCTCGGCGCGCGCCTCCTGATGGGCGCTGCGGAAGGCGGTGTGATGCCGGTGAGCCATTCCATGATCGTCAGCGAAGTCGCCCCCGAACGGCGCGGGCTGGCGATGGGTGTCGCGCAGAATCTCGGTTCGAACCTGCTGGGATCGGGCCTCGCGCCGTTGCTCCTTGTGCCGGTGGCGGCGGCCTATGGCTGGCGGGATGGCTTCTATCTGGCGGCAGCGCCGGGCCTGATCACCGCTGTCCTGATCTGGTTTACCCTTCGCGAGCCGCCTGCCGAAGCGCATGACGAGGCGCAGCCCAAGGTGCCGCTCTCCGAAGCCTTTCGCCACCGCAATGTGGTGCTGTGCGCGATTATCTCGGTGCTGCTCGTCTCCTACCTCGTGGTGTGCTGGGCGTTCATGCCGCTCTACCTCACGACGGTGCGCGGCTTTGCGCCCGAGACGATGGGCTGGCTGATGGCGACACTCGGCCTTTCGGCGGGCCTCGGCAGCTTCGTCGTGCCTGCGATTTCGGACGCGGTGGGCCGCCGCCCGGTCATGATCGGGTTCGCCTTCCTCGGTGTGATCCTGCCGCTGGGCGGGCTCTACTACACCGGTTCGGCGTGGGTGCTCGCGGCGATCTTCTTCTTCGGATGGGGGCTCAACGGCCTGTTCCCGATGTTCATGGCGACGATCCCGTCCGAATCCGTCGATCCGCGCCTGACTGCGACGCTCACCGGCGTCGTCATGGGTACCGGCGAAGTGCTGGGCGGGGTGCTCAGCCCGTTCCTCGCGGGCGCGCTCGCCGATGTCTACGGCCTGTCTGCCGCGCTCTGGCTGATGCTCGCCTTGTGCATCCTTGCCGGGATCTGCGCGCTCGGCCTCGTAGAATCCGCCCCGCGCGTGGTTGCCCGCCGCGCGCCAGTTCACGCTCCCGCTCCCGCCTGACTTCGCTGCAAAGGACGCCCCCGCCATGACCGCAGTGCAGAAGTTCGCTACCGATGCCATTGCCCCGCCCGAACGGCTCGCGTTCTGGAATGAGCTGGTCGACCGGGTCTACAGCGGCACGTATGTCAAGAGCGCCAGCGGCGATTTCAGCGGCGAGATGTGGACGTGGCAGGTCGGCGATCTGGCGATGATCCGGCCGCGCTCGACCGCCTCGTTCGTGGGCCGCGATCCGCGCTTTACAGCAGACGAACGGCTGATCCTCCACCTCCAGTGCCGTGGCTCAAGCCTGCATCGGCAAGGCGGCACCGAAACAACGCTTGGGGCGGGCGATTTCGTGATCGGCTCGCCGCACGAGGCCTATGCGATCGATCTGGCCGCCCATGAACTGCTGGTGGTCGAGTTCCCCCGCGCGCCGCTCGCCGAGCGTTTCCCCGGCATCGACGATGCGCTGCGCCAGCGGATGAGCGGCGAGACGCCCGGCGCGCGGGTGTTCCACGATTTCCTGCTCTCGCTCTGGCGGCAGAGCCAGCAGGGCTTCAGTGACCCTGACTGGCAGGAAGGTGTGAGCCAGGTCTTCTACGATCTCGTCGCGCTCGCCATGCGCGGCGCCACTCGTCCCGATGCCACCACGCCAGCTGCCGACAATGCGCTGCGCCGCCGGGTGCTGGGTATCGTCGAGGCCCAGCTGGTCGATCCCGGCCTGCGCACGCTCGGGCTCGCGGCGGCCTGCGGGGCGTCGGTCCGCACAATCCAGAACCTCTTTGCCGGGATGGGAACAACCCAAAGCGCCTATATCCTCGAACGCCGCCTCGCGCGCGCAGCCGAGCGGCTTGCTGCGGCGCCCGAGGCCAGCATTACCGAGATCGCCTTCGAACTGGGCTTCAACGACAGCGCCTATTTCGCGCGGGCCTTCCGCCAGCGTTTCGGCGTTTCACCTCGTGAATGGCGCCGCAAATAGCCCTGTTTGCGCGTCAGTCCTGATCTCCTTGCGCTCCAGTGCAAGTCGGTGGGGCTGAAGCGGAGTATGAATTCGAATGCGCATGTCCGTGAACGAACGGGCAGTGACACTCTTGAAGGGAGAGCAACATGAGACGAACAACGGTATCGCTTGCCGTGCTCGCCGCGGCAATGGCCACTCCGGCCTTCGCGCAGAACGCACCGCAGGCCCAGGCGGAAGCCGCCCCCGAAGGCGGCATCGCGGAAATCGTCGTGACCGCGCAGAAGCGCGCGGAAAACGTGCAGGACGTGCCGATCGCCATTTCGGCATTCACCGCTGGCGCGCTGCAGGAACGCGCGGTGACGAGCGTCGCGGCGCTCTCGAACCTCGCGCCGAACGTCACGCTGGACGCCGGTACGCCGTTCTCGGGTTCGACCGCAGTGCTTTCGGCCTACATCCGCGGCATCGGCGCGAACGACTTCGCGTTCAACATCGATCCGGGCGTGGGCATCTATCTCGACGGCGTCTACCTCGCCCGCTCGGTCGGTGCGAACCAGGACCTGCCGGACGTGGAGCGCATCGAAGTTCTCAAGGGTCCGCAGGGTACGCTCTTCGGCCGCAACACCATCGGCGGCGCGATCTCGATCGTCACGCATGATCCGGGCAAGGAATTCAGCTTCAAGGGCGACGTCACCGTCGGCCGCTTCAGCCTCGTGCAGACGCGCGGCACGGTAGACCTGCCGATCACCGATGGCCTTGGCGCTTCGGTCAGTTTCTCGACCAAGAACCGCAATGGCTACCTGAAGCGCATTCCGTTCCCGGGCGCGACCAACTTCGCCTCGACCAGCATCAACAACTACAAGGCCGCCGGTTACAACAACGCGGGGTATGGCACCGAAGGCGGTGACAACAACTGGAACCTGCGCGGCAAGCTGAAGTTCGACCGGGGTCCGTTCACCGCGACGCTCTCGGCCGACTACACCAATGTCGACCAGAGCCAGATCGCCAACACGCTGATCAAGACCACCCCGGCGGTCTTTGCAGGCACCTACAACTGCGCGATCATCGCCTCGTCGACCGACTGCGGTGGCGGCCCGCCCGCGTTCGCCTATATCGGCGGCATCGGCGGCCTCAACACGATCTTCGACAACCCGACTGTCTACGGCGTCAATGTCGATGCGGATCCGCGCAACAACCGCCTGCCCTATGACGATCGCTTCCTGACCGGCGACATCGACAAGAGCTATGCCAACGGCAACAACTACTCCAAGCTCAAGTCCTACGGCGGCTCGCTGACGCTGCAGTATGACCTCAGCGACAACATCGCGCTGAAGTCGATCACCGGCTACCGCGAGCTGCACTGGAACGTGGGCACCGATCTCGACGGATCGCCGCTCAACTTCCTGCACACCAGCTTCACCACCGACCAGTGGCAGTTCAGCCAGGAACTGCAGCTGCTCGGCAATGCCATGGACAAGAAACTCAACTACGTGCTCGGCGCCTACTACTTCAAGGAAGCTGGCAACCTGCACGACTACGTGACCTTCGCGGAAGGTTTGCTGCAGGTCGATGGACCAAACGATCTTGCGACCAAGAACTACGCGTTCTTCGGGCAGGTGGACTACAAGTTCAACGACATGTTCGGCATCACCGTCGGCGGTCGCTACACGCATGAGGACAAGGAGTTCGAAGGCTTCCAGTCCGACGCCAACGGCCTCACCTACAAGATCCTGAACTTCCTTGCCGGGATCAACGCGGGCCCGCCGGCCTGCGCCAACATCAACCCGATCAGCGACGATTGCCGGATCGCTGCCGGCTTTCCGAATGCCGGTCAGCCGCTGCGCTACTATGTTGCGGGCGTGCAGAAGAAGAAGTTCAACAACTTCGCGCCCAAGGTCGGCGTCCAGTTCCACCCCAACGACGACACGATGGTCTATTTCAGCTGGTCGAAGGGCTACAAGACCGGTGGCTGGACGACGCGTCTGTCCAACCCGCTGCCCACCGCTCCGGGCTTCGGCGAGGAAAAGGCGACCACCTATGAACTGGGTGTCAAGTCGACGCTGCTCGACCGCCGACTCCAGATCAACGCGGCGATCTTCCAGACCGACTACAAGGGCATCCAGCTGAACTTCCAGCAGGGCGTCTCGCCGACCATCCAGAACGCGGGCGATGCCAAGATCAAGGGCTTCGAGGTCGAATTGACCGCGGCGCCGGTCGATGGCTTCACCATTACGGGCTCGCTGGGCTATCTCGACGCCAAGTACACCTCGGTCCTCGGGCCGGCGCAGGTTGCGCCCAACCCCTTCCAGGCCGGTGTGTTCCCGGGCGGCGAGCTGCCCAAGACGCCGAAGTGGAAGTTCAACATCAGCCCGCGTTACGAGGCGAAGTTCCAGAACGGCGGCAAGCTGATCTTCCTCGCGGACTTCACCCACTCGACCTCGCTGTGGAACGATACCGAACGCGCGTATCTGCTGCAGCGCGCGGCGACGGACATCCTCAACGGCTCGATCACCTACAAGGAGCCGGGCGAGCACTGGGATATCACCGTTGGCGGGACCAACCTCACCGATACGCGCTATCTGGTGACCGGTCAGGCGCAGATCGCGGGTGGCCAGTTCTACGGCACCTACAGCCGTCCGCGTGAATGGTACGCGCGGCTCGGCGTGAAGTTCTGATCACGAAAACGAGGGGGCGGGCTTCGCGAGGGGCCCGCCCTTCTCACCTAGGGAGAGAAAAATGCCTGAAACCGCCCATTCCGAATTCTGGAAAGGCATCAAGCCGGTCGAGAAAGTGTTCCGGGAAGGCGGGCTTCCCGAAGTCTACATGTCCAAGATCGCCGAGGGCGACGAGCGCTACTGGGTGCCGATCAGCGAGACGGTGAGCTCCAAGCCCGTCTGGATCAGCCCTACCAAGAACATGTGGGCCGATGTGCTGATGTCGAAGTCGGCGGGTCTTGTGAACCGCCACTATCACCCGCACCCGATCTGGGCCTACACGATCAGCGGCAAGTGGGCCTACCTCGAGCATGACTGGACCGCGACCGCGGGCGACTTCATCTACGAGACGCCGGGCGAGAGCCACACGCTGGTCTGCTACGAACACGAGGATCCGATGAAGGTGTTCTTCGTCGTCTCCGGCCCGCTGATGTGGCTGGACGAGGAAGGCAACACGATCGGCCACTTCGACGTGTTTGACTACATCAAGAACGCGCGCGAGCATTACGACCGGGTCGGCATCGGTGCCGACTACGTCGATACGCTGATCCGCTAAAGGAGCGCACCCATGAACGTGATGACCGCACCGCCTTCGTCGAAGAAGGAAATCGTCGATGTCGGCTTCGCCCACCGCGAACTCGTCGCGCGGCTCAGTCCCGGCGGCCGCTACATCGATGCGCAGACCGACGTCGACAGCCCCTGGGTGCCGTTCGGCGACAATGCCGCGATCAAGCATCTCGCCTTCGATGTTCGGCAGGGCATCTTCTCCAATATCCTGTGGGTGAAGGGGCCGGGCACGATCGGCACGCACCTCCACCGGGGCACGATCGTCATGGTCTGCCTCGAAGGCAGCGTGCGCTATCTCGAGTACGATTGGGTTGCTTCGCCGGGCGGGCTGATCCTTGAAGTGCCGGGCGAGAGCCACACCCTCGTCACCGAGCATCCCGAGGGCGTGAAGCTGTTCGGATGGATGCAGGGCCCGATCGAGTTCTACGACGAGAACGGCAACTATGCCGATACCTCGGACGTCTGGTGGTTCATCAACCACTACGAGACCTACTGCCGGGAAAACGACATCCCGATCAATCCCAAGCTCTATCTCTGAGAGGCCGCCAGCCATGGCAACCATGACCGCCCCGCCGTCCGGGGCCTACAAGATCGTCGATGTGCCGGAGCTTTACGGCGCGCTGATCAAGTCCAAGGGCGTCGAAGGCACTTATGTCGGCGCATCCGAAGCCGAAAGCCCTTGGGTGCCCTTCGGCGACAACGCGGCGATCCGGCACTTGGCCTTCGACGTGCGCGACAACGTCTATGTCAACATCCTGTGGATCAAGGGCCCGGGCGTGATCGGCACGCACAAGCACCGCGGCCGCGTCTGGGCGATCGGGCTCGAGGGCTCGTTCCGCTATCTGGAATACGACTGGGTGTGCAAGCCGGGCGAGTTCATCACCGAAACGCCGGGCACCGCGCACACGCTCGTCACCGACGATCCGAACGGGATGAAGGCGCTGTTCCACATGCAGGGCGCCAACGAGTTCTTCGACGAGCACGGCAACCACGTCGAGACGCTCGATGTGTGGTGGTTCATGAACCACTACGAGACCTACTGCCGGGAGCACAACATCCCGATCAACAAGCAGCTCTATCTCTGAGGACAACGGTGCAAGGGCCGCCCCGCCTCTACTTCGTCACCCCGGGCTTGACCCGGGGTCCCGCTTGGTTGGCGGCGCAAGGTCGGGAAGCGGGACCCCGGATCAAGTCCGGGGTGACGGGTGGTGCGAGGGAGCGCGTGACATGAGCGAAGGCGGAGTGCCAAAACTCGGTCCGGAGCCGGTCGGCACCTATCTGCGCAACACGTGGTACGTCGCAGGCTGGGCGAGCGATCTTGGCGAGGCACCCCAGCAGCGCACTTTTCTTGAGGAGTCCGTCGCCCTGTTCCGCGACGGCGAAGGCGTGGCCCATGCCGTCTCTGGCCGTTGCCCGCACCGCTTCGCGCCGCTTGGGCAGGGCAAGGTGGTCGATGGCGCGCTGATGTGCCCTTACCATGGCCTACGTTTCGATGGCACCGGCGCCTGCGTCCACAATCCGCATCCGGGCGGGCAGCTTCCCGACAACCGCCTCGGCGTATACCCGCTGGTCGAACGCCATGCTTTGCTGTGGATATGGATGGGCGAGGCGGACAGGGCCGATCCCGCCCTGATTCCGGACTTCAGCTGGCTCGCCGATCCCAGGTGGGAAGCGGTGCGCGGGGCGACTGTCGCGGAAGGGCACTACGAGCTTTACAGCGACAATATCCTCGATCTCAGCCACGCCAACTTCGTCCACCCCGCGCTGGTCGCGGCGGCCTTCACCGAGGGGACACGCAAGTTCTGGCAGGATGGCGAGACGGTCCACGCCGAATACATCCGCCTCGATGACTACCTTTCCGAAGGCATCGGCGGGATGCTCGGCCGCATCGGCGTCAAACAGGATTTCTATGGCTGGGTCGTCTGGCACGCGCCCGCCGTGCTCTACTTCGATTTCCGCGCCGGACCGCCGGGCACGCCGCGCGAAGACTGCACGCTGCTCCCCTCGCTCCACGCCTTCACACCCGAAACGCCGAATACGACGCACTATTTCTGGGCCACCGCACGCGATTTCGCGCTGGGCGACGCGGAGTTCAGCGCGGGCATGCGCGGCGCGCTCGAATATGCCTTCGAGCAGGAAGACATGCCGCTGATCCGCGACAGCCACCGGCTGATGCGCGGCACCGACTTCTGGGATCTGCGCCCGCTGATCCTCAACGGCGACGGCGGCGGGGTGCGCGCCCGCCGTATGCTGCAACGCCTGATAGACCGCGAACGACAAGCCCAAGCCGCCGAATAAGGCCGCTGCGGCAGGAGAGGACAAAAGACAAAATGGCAATTCTGGACCGCTTTGACATCAAGGGCCGCTCTGCGCTCGTCACCGGCGCGGCATCCGGCATCGGCCTCGCTTATGCAGAGGCGATGGCGGAAGCCGGGGCCATGATCACGCTGACCGACATCGACGGCGAAGGGGCCGAGCGCGAAGCCGCCCGCCTCAAGGAAGCGGGCCACGAAGTCCGCTCCGACCGGCTCGATGTGTCCGATTTTGACGCTGTCATCGCTGCCTTCGATGCCCATGCCAAGGCCTATGGCGGGCTCGATATCGCCTTCGCCAATGCCGGGATCGATACCGGCGCAGGCTTCTGGAACCCCGCCGGGCACCGCAATCCCGATGGCCAGGTCGATACCTATGATCCCAAGCGCTGGGACAAGTCGATCTCGGTCAATCTCTCGGGTGTGTTCTACACGGTGAGCAATGCTGTGCGCGTGATGAAGCAGCCGGGCCGAGCGAATGGGCGCAGCGGCGGCTCGATCATCTGCACCGCCTCTAACGCCGGCCTCGTCACCGAGCCCATCGTCGGCCTGCCCTATATGCCGGCCAAGGCGGGCGTGCTGCACATGGTGCGCGCGCTGGGGCTGGAACTCGCCGAGTTCCGCATCCGCATCAATGCCATCGCGCCCGGGCCCTTCGTCACCAACATCGGCGGAGGCTGGCTCAAGAAGGACCCCGTGGCGCGCAAGGCCTGGGATGCCATCGTGCCGCTGGGCTCGGTGGCGGAGACCGACCAGCTCAAGCCACTCGCGCTGCTGCTCGCCTCCGATGCGTCGGATTACATGACCGGAAGCCACGTCGTGATCGACGGCGGCATGATGCTGGGGAAATATCAGTGAAGCGACTTCTCCTCCTCGCCGCGGGCCTCGCGCTCGCAGGTACCGCCAATGCGGCCCAGAAGCTCGGCGAAGTCCAGGCGCAGCGCAGCCCTGAACAGGTCTATGGCGCCGTCTGCGGCTATTGCCATGGCAAGAACGTCGGCCCGGTGATCCGGGGCAGGGCGCTCCCCGCAAGCGCGGTCGAATACATCGTCCGCCACGGCCAGAACGCGATGCCCGCCTTCCGCCCGACCGAAGTCTCCCCCGCCGAACTCAAGGCTCTGGCCGCATGGGTCGAGAAGAGCAGCGCTGACCCCAAGGAAAAAGGCCAATGACCGCGAACATCGATCGCCGCTCGCTGCTGGGCGGTGCGGCCGCAGGGGCTGCCGCCGTCGGTCTCGGTACCGGAGCCAAGGCCAAGGCCGTCCTCGCCCCCGGCGTGAAGAAGCGCGATTTCGCGGGCGCGGTTGCCGCGATGCGCAAGGTCGTCGGCGCGGATTGGGTCTTCGCCGATCCCGAAGCCGTTTCGCCGTGGAAGAAGTCCTACACCCCCGATCCCTATGGCAAGCACGTGCCCGTCGGCGCGGTCTGCCCCGAGAATGTCGAGCAGGTGCAGGCCATCGTCAGGATCGCCAACCAGTTCCGCCAGCCGATCTGGCCCGTCTCCACCGGCAAGAACATGGGCTATGGCCAGACGACCACCGCCGCCCCCGGGCAGATGGTGCTCGATTTGAAGCGCATGAACCGCATCCTCTCGGTCGATACCGAGCTGTGCACGGCGCTGGTCGAACCGGGCGTGACCTACCGCCAGCTCAAGGACTATCTGGTCGAGAACAACATCCCGCTGTGGATCGACGTGCCGACGGTTGGCCCCATCGCCAGCCCCGTCGGCAACACGCTCGATCGCGGCGTGGGCTACACGCCCTATGGCGAGCATTTCATGGTCCAGTGCGGCATGGAAGTGGTGCTTGCCGATGGCGAGATCCTGCGCACCGGCATGGGCTCCACCAAGAATCCTTCCGCCTGGCAGGCGTTCAAGTGGGGCTACGGGCCTTATCTTGACGGCCTGTTCACGCAGTCGAACTTCGGCGTCGTCACCAAGATGGGCATGTGGCTGATGCCGCAGCCCCCGGTCTACAAGCCCTTCGTCGTCCGCCACAGGAAGATGGAAGACGTCGCGCGCATCGTCGAAGCCATGCGCCCGCTGCGCATCGCCAATATTGTGCCCAACGTCGTGCTGATGATGGGCGGCGCTTATCAGCTCGCCATGTTCAAGCGCCGCGGCGAAGTGTGGGACGGCACAGGCCCGATTACCGACGAAGCGGTCGCCACGGCCGCCACCGCCAACAACCTCGGCATGTGGAACACCTATATCGCGCTCTACGGCACCGAAGGGATGATCGCCGAAAGCGAGAAGATCATCCGCGCCGCCTTTGCCGCGATCGACGGCGAGGTCCTGACCGAAGCCGAGATGGGCGACAACCCGTGGTTCCACCACCACGCGACGCTGATGCAGGGCGGCCTCAACCTCGATGAGATCGGCCTCGCCCGCTGGCGCGGCAATGGCGGCGGCCTTGCGTGGTTTGCGCCAGTGGCTCCGGCCAAGGGCAGCGAAACGCAAGGGCAAGTCGAGCTTGCCAAGCAGATCCTCGGGCGGCACGGCTTCGACTATACCGCCGCCTTCGCCATCGGCAGCCGCGAACTGCACCACATCATCGCGCTGCTCTACGACAAGTCGGACCCGGCCGAGGAAAAGCGCGCGGACGATTGCTACCGCGAGCTGGTGACGGGCTTCGGCGAGCGGGGCTGGGCCAGCTACCGCACTGGCGTCCACGCCATGGACCTTGTCGCCGAGCAGTTCGGCACGGTGAACCGCGCGTTCAACGCCAAACTCAAGCACGCGCTCGATCCCAACCACATCCTCGCCCCCGGAAAGTCAGGAATTCTGTGATGATCAGGAAAACGCTTCTCGCGCTTGCGTGCGCACTGCTCGCTACCACCTCCGCCTACGCGCAGGAAAAGCCGCTGACGGTCGAAAGCCTTCGTACCAGCGCCGGGTCGCTCTATGCCAACATTGCGCTGATCAAGGGCGAGAAGGACGCGGTGCTGGTCGATGCGCCGTTCACCCGCGCCGATGCGCACCGCGTCGTCGCCATGGTGCTCGACAGCGGCAAGCACCTGACCACGATCTTCATCACGCATGACCATCCCGATCACTTCTTCGCGATGGAAGTGCTGCAGGATGCCTTCCCCGATGCGAAGATCGTCGCGCACCCGGTCGTCGCCGCCGATATCTGGCGCTCGCTGCCCTACAAGGTGAAGCGCTGGTATCCGGTGCTCGGCGTCAATTCACCGCGCCACCCGACCGCGCCTGCCGCGCTCGAAGGCGATACGATCATGCTCGAGGGCAAGGAACTCAAGGTCCTCGGCCCGGTGCAGGGCGACCATGTCCATGCGACGGCGCTCTGGGCACCGTCGATCAAGGCGCTGTTCCCGGGCGATCTGGTCTACAACCAGATGTTCCTGTGGATGGGCGAGCATGACGCCGCCGCCATCGCCGCGTGGGGCAAGGCCAACGACAGCTTCATCGCCCTGAAGCCCGAGATCGTCGTCGCCGGGCACAACAAGCCCGGCCTGCCGGATGATCCCTCGGGCCTCGAATTCACGCGCCGCTATATCGCCGAATGGCCGAAGCTGGTCGCCGCCTCGAAGGACAGCGCGGATATGGCCGCCCGCGTGAAGAAGGCCTTCCCGGATGCCGTCGACGTGCTGGGCGATTTCCTGCTCGGCAATTCCACCCGCGTCGCCAAGGGGGAGCAGGCCGCATGGACCGAATGACGTTTGCCGAGAAGGCGGTCCTCGTCACCGGGGGCGCAACCGGGATCGGCCGGGCGACCTGCGTTGCCTTGGCAGGGGCCGGCGCCAAGGTGATCATCGGCGATATCGATCCGCGCGCCGAAGAGACGGTCGCGATCATCAAGCAGGCGGGCGGTGAGGCCTCGTTCCAGCATGCCAACGTCACCGATGCTGCGGCGATGGACGCGCTCGTAGCGGCTTGCGTCGAGCGCTATGGCCGGATGGATGCAGCCTTCAACAACGCGGGCGTGCTCCCGCCCCAGCGGCCCATCCATGAAGTGACGGTGGAGGAAATGAACCTCGCCATCGACGTCGATTTCAAGGGCGTGTTCTTCGCGATGCAGGCGGAAATCCGGCATTTCCTGAAAGTCGGCGGCGGCGCGATCGTCAACACCGCCTCGGTCGGCGCGCTGATCGCGGACCCGAACATGAGCGTCTATTGCGCGATGAAGCATGCGGTTTCGGGCCTCACCAAGGCCGCCGCCGTGGAGTACGCGCAAGCGAACATCCGCGTGAACGCCATCGCGCCGGGCTTCACCGTCACCCCGATGACGCAGCATTGGGCCGATGATCCGAACTTCCGCGCCGCGTTTTTCGCTGGAAATGTAAGCGGCCGCGCCGCGCAACCCGAAGAAATTGCCGGCACCGTGCTGCACCTTCTTTCGGATGCCGCCAGCTTCATCAACGGCGCGACCATCGCCATCGATGGCGGCCAGACCGCGCACTGAGGAGCCCAGCCCATGCGCGCCGCCGTCATGCAGGGCCTGCACAAGCCGCTGATCGTGGAGACCGTGCCCGATCCCAAACCGGGCGCGGGCGAAGTGTTGGTCAAGGTCGGCCGCTGCGGCATCTGCGGCTCGGACCTGCACATGACCGAAGACCCGGCCTACGGGCAGGGTGCAGGCTCGATCCTCGGCCACGAATTTGCGGGCGAAGTGATCGAACTCGGCAAGGGCGTAGAGGGCCTCGCGAAGGGCGATCTCGTTGCCGTCAGTCCTTTGAAGAGCTGCGGTTCCTGCTCGACCTGCCTCGCGGGCAATGTCTCGTGGTGCGACAAGTTTGGCCTGCAAGGCGGGGGCTATGCCGAATATGCGCTCACCATGCCCAACCAGTGCGTGAAGCTGCCGAAGTCCGCCAGCCTCGCCGATGGCGCGATCATCGAGCCGCTGGCGGTCGCGCTCCACGGCGTCGCGATGGCGGGCATGCGCATCGGCGACAAGGTGCTCATCCTCGGCGCCGGGCCCATCGGCCTCGCCACCGCGTTCTGGGCGCGCCGCATGGGCGCCGGGCGCGTCGTCGTGCAAGATGTCGCCACCTGGCAGCAGGAACGCGCGCTGAGCATGGGCGCGCACGATTTCATCGCCGATTGCGATGACCCGCTGGGCGCTGCAGAGCGCGCGTTAGGCGGCAAAGCGGACGTGGTGTTCGAATGCGTAGGTGTTCCGGGCCTTATCGCGCAGGCGGTCGAGCAAGTACGCGCGCGCGGCTCCATCGTGCTGCTGGGCCTGTGCACCGTGCCCGATACCTTCAACAGCTTCGCGATGCTTTCCAAGGAAGTGCGCCTCATCACCTCGGCGTTCTTCACGACCCACGAATACCAGGCGGCTCTGGACGCGCTCGACCGGGGCGCGGCAGAACCGCGCCTGCTGATCACCGAAACCATTCCGCTGGCCCAGACCCCCACCGTGTTCGAAGCGCTCCGCCGCCGCACCGAGCAATGCAAGGTGCTGATCGAGCCCGGCGCCTGAAGCCATAAACACAGAGAGGACAGCCCGATGAACCTCGCCGCCACGATCCCGACCAACGCCATCGAACGCGCGGTATTCGAATGCATGAACCCGACCGAGGCGCTGTTCAACGCCACCACCAACCCGCTGCACCGCGCGATCCTGCTCAATTTCTGGCGCCACGTGCACCTCGAAGGCGCCGGGCTCTATGACGATATCACCGCCAGCGACATGATGGTGGACCACCCCGTCTACCGCGTGACCTGGGGCGCCAATCCCGCCGTGATCGAAGGCAAGGACGGCGTGAAGGGCTTCTACAACAGCGTCGGCCAGGCCGTGCTGTGGCATTCGGACGACCGCCTCGCCGTGAACGACTGGGGCATCTGCGACGAGATCACCTTCCACCAGCTCGCCAAGGGCGCCGACCTTGCCGCCATGGGCTATGATGCACCCAAGGCCGATGCGCTCTATCACGTCTCCAGCCGCCAGGCCTTCATCTGGCCCTACGACGACAAGGCCCGGCTTGCCGGCGAACACCTCTATGAAGACCCGACCAGCGTGAAGCTGGAGGAAGTCTCACCCGACGAAGCGACAACGCCTGCCGCGATCCAGGCCATCCACAAGGCGAAGCTCGCCGAGCTCGAAGCGCGCTTCGGGCCGCGCTACTGGGTCTACCGGGGCTGAGGCGAGGGGAGGCTTTTTTCGCGATGCGCACCTTCCATGACAAGCGCGCCTTCGTAACTGGCGGGGCCAGCGGGATCGGTTTCGGTGTGGTCAAGGCCCTCGCCAAGCGCGGCGCCTTCGTGGTGATCGCCGATCTCAGAACCGACCATATCGACCGTGCGCTGCGCGAAGTCCGTGAGGCCGGGTTTGCCAGCAGCGTCGCGGCACTTCAGCTCGACGTCACGGACCGCGCCGCTTTTGCCGCCGTGGCAGAGCGCATGGATATCGAACTCGGCGGGGTGGACATTCTTGTCAACAATGCCGGGGTGGGCGTGGAAGGCCCGGTGCTCGAAGCGGGCTATGCCGATTGGGATTATGGCCTCGGCGTCAATCTCGGCGGGGTGATCAACGGCTTGCAAAGCTTCCTGCCGCGCATGATCGCGCATGGCCGGGGCGGGCATGTCGTCAACGTCTCATCCCTGGCCGCGGCGGCGCGCATGCCGGCCAACTTCGCGATCTATGCGGCCGGCAAGGCCGCGGTGCTCAACCTGTCCGAGAACATGCGCGAGGAACTGGCGGGCAAGGGCATCGGCATGTCCGTCCTGTGCCCGGCCTTCGTGCGCTCCAATATCCACGAGGCGGCGCTCAATCGACCGGCGCACTTGCGGCAGGGCAGCGGCTTCACCCTGAGCGAGGCGACCTTGCTCGACCGTCCGCCGGGTGACGACTGGATGGATCCCGAAGTGGTGGGCGAGATCGTCGCGGACGGCATTCTCGCGAACCGGCTCTACATCATGACCCACGGCGAATTCCGCGACAAGATGCGCGAGCGTCACGAGCTTTTGATGAGCGCCGCGCCGGAAGCGGCCTTTCAGTATTAGGCCGCCTTGTCCTCCCGCACGCGCAGCATGGCAAATGCTGCGGCTGCCATGACGACAGCGCCGACCAGCATGGTC